>Ga0209536_100001542_pt1 | contig 37894 bp, 36 predicted proteins | sample DeeMarSeWOR28_12_FD_187461 | JGI IMG/M metagenome (GOLD analysis project Ga0209536, IMG submission 187461) | Marine sediment microbial communities from White Oak River estuary, North Carolina - WOR-2-8_12 (SPAdes) (version 2) | ecosystem: Environmental > Aquatic > Marine > Intertidal zone >... | reverse complement strand
GCGCTGGGCGAGGCGACGAACTTCACGCGCGACCTGCAGAACCAGGGCGGCAATCAGCTGCCGCCGCGCAAGCTCGCGGCACCCCACGCAAGCCACAGTCATGTTCGCCTTCATGCAGAAGTTGAAGACGTTGTTGCCTGCCGAGCGCACGCTGCCCGGGCGCGCCCATTCGATGCCGGTGTCCGAGACGCACGTCGTCAGCGGCCACCGGCTGACGCCGCCGTTCCCCGAGGGGATGGCGACGGTGCAGTTCGGGATGGGCTGCTTCTGGGGCGCCGAGCGCCTGTTCTGGCAGACCCCCGGCGTCTACAGCACGGCGGTCGGTTACGCCGGTGGCGCGACGCCGAATCCGACTTACGAGGAAGTGTGCAGCGGCCTGACCAACCACGCGGAGGTGGTGCAGGTGGTGTTCGACCCGCAGGCGGTCGACTTCGACGCGCTGCTGCGCGTGTTCTGGGAGGGTCACGACCCCACGCAGGGCATGCGCCAGGGCAATGACGTCGGCACCCAGTACCGCTCGGCAATCTACTGCGCGGACGACGCGCAGCTCGAGGCCGCGCGCGTGTCGCGCGACCGCTATCAGCGGGCGCTCGACGCCGCCCGCGCGGGGCGGATCACGACCGAGATTGCGCCCGCGGGCCGCTTCTACTATGCCGAGGACGACCACCAGCAGTACCTCAGCAAGAATCCGAACGGCTATTGCGGCCTGGGCGGAACCGGCGTCGCGTGCCCGACGGGCATCGTGTTGAGCGCCTGAGCCCGGACGCGCGGACGATGCGAATCGATCAGTGGCTGTGCAACGCGCGCTTCTTCAAGTCGCGCGGGCTGGCGCAGACGGCGGTCGACAGCGGGCGCGTCAAGGTGAACGGCGAGCGCAGCAAGTCCTCGGTGACGCTTGCGGTGGGCGATCGCTTGAACATCCAGCTCGGCGAATACGCCTGGGAAGTGACCGTGCTGTCGGTCACCGAGTATGCGCACGGCTTCGTGCCGGAGCCGCACGAGCTTTACGAGGAAGACGAGGACATTCTGGCGCAGCGTGCACAGGCGATGGAGGCGAAGAAGCTCCAGGCCATGGAGCGCGCACATCCGTCGGCCGAGCGCGGCGGGCGCAATCGCGAAGGACGCGGCGAACGCCCCGGCGGCGGCGGTGACCGCCAGCCGCGCGGCAACGCACCGGGTCGCAAGGGCCGGCACCGGCGCAAGCGATCGCGTGGCGGCGGCGGGCCCGACCGGCGCAGCGGCGGCCGCCCGGCCTAGCGGCGGCTTCGAGGTCACCCGACCGGCATCCCGCGAAGCCCGATGCGCATCGACAAGTGGCTTTGGGCGGCGCGCTTTTTCAAGACACGCGGACTCGCGCAGCAGGCAATCGAGGCGGGGCGCATCCGGCTCGCGGGCGAGCGCGTCAAGCCTGCGCGTGAGGTGAAGCCCGGCGACCGGCTGGAAATCGGGGTCGCTGCGCTGCGCTGGGAGGTGGTGATCCAGGGCGTCAGCGACCGGCGCGGTCCGGCAAGCGAGGCGCGCCGGCTCTACGCGGAGCTGGAGGACAGCCGTCTCAGGCGCGAGGCGCTGCGTGCCGAGCGCCGGCAGGGGGTCGAGCCGGCACGCGAACTGCATGGCCGGCCCACCAAGCGCGACCGGCGCCTGCTCGAGCGCTGGCGGCGCGGCGACTGAGGCTTAGGTCCGCCGCCGCATCAGCTGGGCGTCCTCGATGACCTTGAAGGGGCTCTTGCCCCACAGGATCGCACCGTAGAAGAACGGCTCGAGCTTGGTTTCGGTGAGCGCATGCCACTGCGCCTGCTTGAGGACGATGACCTGCCCGGTCATGCCGAAATCGCCGATCACCGAGAACGTCGCCTCGACCACCGGCTTCTGCGGCGGCTTGTCCCATTTGACCGGATCGACCCGCGCGACGCTCCCGGGCTGCTCGCCCGGGATGACGTCGAAAGCGCCATGGCAGTTGTCTTCGCTACGCAGCGCGCAGGCGAGCCGGCTACCCCGGGGCGGCATCGCGTGGTGCCTCGCCGGGCCTCAGGCCGCGCGCGCCTGCTGCGGCGCAGGCGCCGACATCAGCGAACGCAGGACATAGGGCAGGATGCCGCCGTGACGGTAGTACTCGACCTCGATCGCAGTGTCGATGCGCGAGCGCACCCGGATCTCGCGGCGTTCACCGTTCGCGGCGGTGAGGGCCACCGTGATGTCCTGCTGCGGTCGCAGGTCGTCGAGGCCGACGATGTCGACGGTCTCGTCGCCCTTGAGGCCGAGCGACTGCGCGGAATCGGTGCCGATGAACTGCAGCGGCAGGACGCCCATACCGACCAGGTTCGAGCGGTGGATGCGCTCGAAGCTGCGCGCAATCACCGCCTTGACGCCGAGCAGCTGGGTGCCCTTGGCGGCCCAGTCGCGTGAGCTGCCGGTGCCGTACTCCTCGCCGCCGAACACCACGGTCGGCGTGCCGTCGGCCATGTAGGCGATGGCCGCGTCGTAGATCGGCAGGGTTTCGCCCTTGTATCGCGTCACGCCGCCCTCCGTGCCGGGCAGCATCAGATTCTTGATGCGCACGTTGGCAAAGGTTCCGCGCATCATCACCTCGTGGTTGCCGCGGCGCGCGCCATAACTGTTGAAATCGGCGACCGCGACGTCGTTCTCCTGCAGGTAGATGCCGGCCGGCGACGTCGGCTTGATCGAGCCCGCAGGCGAGATGTGGTCGGTCGTGACCGAGTCGCCGAAGATGCCGAGAACGCGGGCGTCACGGATATCACCGACTGCGCGGGGCTGCATCGCGAAGTCCTCGAAGAACGGCGGCTCGGCGATGTAGGTCGAGGCCGGCCAGCTGTAGACCTGGCCGCTCGGCGCGGAGATCTTCTTCCACAACGGGGTGGCCTCGGCGAGGCCGCTGTAGAGCTTGCGGAAGGTCGGCGCGTCCATCGCCAGGCTGCGCAGCGCCTCGATCTCCTCGCGCGTCGGCCAGATGTGGCCGATGTAGACGTCCTGTCCGTCCTTGGACTTGCCGATCGGCTCATTGCGCAGATCCATGAGCATGCTGCCGGCGATCGCGTAGACCACGACCAGCGGCGGTGCGGCGAGAAAGTTGGCGCGGATGTTGGGGTGGATGCGCGCCTCGAAGTTGCGGTTGCCCGAGAGCACCGCGGCGCAGACCAGGTCGTTTTTAACGATCGCCTCTTCGATCGGCGGGGCGAGCGGCCCGGCGTTGCCGATGCAGGTGGTGCAGCCGTAGCCCGCGAGGTAGAAGCCGAGCTTTTCGAGATAGGGCAGCAGCCCGGCCTTCTTCAGATACTCGGTCACCACGCGCGAGCCGGGCGCGAGCGAGGTCTTGACGTGCGGCTTGACCGTGAGGCCGAGCTCGACCGCCTTCTTCGCCACCAGCCCGGCGGCCAGCAGCACGCCCGGGTTGGAGGTGTTGGTGCAGGAGGTGATGGCGGCGATCAGCACGTCGCCGTTCTTCAGTGCGGTGCCGTCGTAGGCCTTGTGCACCTTGCCGAGGTCCTCGGCCTTCTTCGCGAAACCGCTGTTCGCGACGGGCGCGGAGAACAGCGAGGCGAACGTGCTCTTCACCTTGTCGAGGTCGATACGGTCCTGCGGCCGCTTCGGGCCGGCGAGCGAGGGCATGACGCTCGCCAGGTCGAGCTCGAGCACCTGGCTGTAGTCGATCGCGCCCGCACTGGGGATGCCGTACAGCTGCTGCGCCTTGAAGTAGGCCTCGAACGCCGCGATCTCCTCCTTGCTGCGGCCCGTGCCGCGGAAGTAGTCGATCGTCTTGTCGTCGACCGGGAAGAATCCCATCGTCGCGCCGTACTCCGGCGCCATGTTGGCGATCGTCGCGCGATCGGGCAGCGCGAGGGAGGCCGTGCCTTCGCCGAAGAACTCGACGAACTTGCCGACCACCTTGGCCTTGCGCAGCATTTCGGTGATCGTCAGCACCAGGTCGGTTGCGGTCACCGCGGGATGCAGCCGTCCCTTGAGATGCACGCCGACCACGTCCGGCGTGAGGAAGTACACCGGCTGGCCGAGCATGCCGGCCTCGGCCTCGATGCCGCCCACGCCCCAGCCGACGACGCCGATGCCGTTGATCATGGTCGTGTGGCTGTCGGTGCCGACCAGGGTGTCCGGATAGTAGACGCCGTCCCTGGAGCGATGCACCCCGCGCGCAAGGTATTCGAGGTTGACCTGGTGCACGATGCCGATGCCCGGCGGCACCACCTTGAAGGTGTCGAAGGCCTGCATGCCCCATTTCATGAACTGGTAGCGCTCCTCGTTCCTCTTGAATTCGAGCTTCATGTTGAGGTCGAGCGCGTTCTTCGAGCCGTAGTGATCGATCTGCACCGAGTGGTCGACGACCAGGTCCACCGGGACCAGTGGCTCGATGCGCTTCGGGTCCTTGCCCATCTTCTGCGCCACACCGCGCATCGCGGCGAGGTCGCAGAGCAGCGGCACCCCGGTGAAGTCCTGCAGCACGATGCGCGCGACGACGAACGGAATTTCTTCCGAGCGCTGCGCGTTCGGCTTCCAGCCCGCGAGTTGGCGCACGTGCGCTTCGGTGACCTTGTTGCCGTCGCAGTTGCGCAGCACGGACTCGAGCACGATGCGGATCGATACCGGCAGGCGCGACAGGTCGAGGCCCAGCGCGCGGCCGAGCGCGGGCAGCGAGTAAAGGGTGCCCGGCTTGCCGGGCGCCACGGCGAGGGCCTGGGTGACGTTGAACGGGTCGCGTGCGGCGTGCGTCATTTCAGCTTCCTTTCCCGGACCTTTGCCGGTATTCCTTGAACGTGCGCCCCTGATAGGCGCCGGTCACGATGAACTGCCCGAGCAGGAGGAAGTCCGTCGGGGAGAACAGTCCGCCGACATGGCGGTAGACATGCGCGCCGTCGAGCGCGTAGAAATCGAAGGTCGGCGTACCGCGGATCTCCATCGCGCGGCCGTAGTCGCGCTCAGTCAGCGTCTTGCCGTTCAGGTCGGTGATCGGCTGCGCGCCGAGGATGTCGATCGGCACGATGACGAACGCCTGGCGGAACCAGTCCTGCACCTCGGACTGGTTGAGCACCTCGCGACGCATGCGCTTGCAGGCGGGGCAGTCGTCGAAGTGGTACATGACCAGCACGCCGCGGCGGCCGCTGCTGCGCGCCTGGGCCAGCTCGTCGCGCAGGTCGCCGAGAAAAGGGTTGAAGAAGTGCGTGTCGGGATCACGCGTCTCGGCGCGTGCGCCGGCGAGCAGCGCCAGACCCAGCACGAGCAGCAGGCTGCGGGCGAGGACCTGCATCAGGCTGCCAGGCCGCCGTCGTTCGCCCAGCTGTCGGCCGGGCCGCAGGCGCCCGGACGGGCACGCCACTCGGCGCGCAGCGCGGCGCAGGTCGCCGCGCAGGCTGCGTCGAGATCGCCCGGCTCGAGCTCGCCGAGCGCGGATTCGAGCGCCGCGAGCGCGGTGGCGGCGCCGGCGCTCTGCGTGAACCTTTCGAGCGCCGCCAGCGCCCGAAACAGCCGCGACCGGCGCTCGAGCAGACCGGTGAGCTGCTCGTCGCAGCGCGCGATCGGCGTCGGATAGGCGCGCACCTCCTGCGCCAGCGCCGCCGCGCGCTCGCGCAGGCGGCCTTCGAGCGTCGCCAGAGAGGCGGGGGCGTCAGGCAGGCGGGGCATGGCTCGATCCTCCGGCAGGCTAGATCACGAACGCATCGACGAACTCGTGCACCGGCGTGGACTCGAGCCGCTTCGCGTCGAGGCACAGCGCGAGGATCGCCGCGCGCTGCTTTTCCGGAAAGCGACGCGCGAGATTGGTCCTGAACTTCTCGACCAGCACCGGCATGCCTTCCTTGCGCCGGCGCTTGTGCCCGATCGGGTACTCGCAGACGAACTCGCCGAGCTTCTTGCCGTCCTTGAACTCCACCGTCAGGGCGTTCGCGATCGAGCGCTTGCTCGGGTCGTGGTAGTCCTTGGTGAACTGCTTGTCCTCGACGCAGGCGATCTTCGCGCGCAGCGCGTCGATGCGCGGGTCGCCGGCGACCGCGTCCTCGTAATCGCCCGCGGTGAGGCGGCCGAAGAGGATCGGCACGGCGACCATGTACTGCACGCAGTGATCACGGTCGGCGGGATTGTTGAGCGGCCCCTTCTTGTCGATGATGCGGATGCAGGCCTCGTGCGTGCGGATGGTGATCTTCTTGATCTCGTCCGCGCTGCGGCCCACGCGCTTGAGCTCGGCATGGATGTCCATCGCGCATTCGACGGCCGTTTGCGAGTGGAACTCCGCGGGGAAGGAAATCTTGAACAGCACGTTCTCCATCACGTAGCTGCCGAAATCGCGCTGGAACTTGAACTTCTTGCCCTTGAAGGAGACGTCGTAGAAGCCCCAGGTCTTGGCACTCAGTACCGAGGGGTAGCCCATCTCGCCGGTTTTCGAAATCAGCGCCAGGCGCACCGCGCGGCTGGTGGCATCGCCGGCGGCCCAGCTCTTGCGCGAACCGGTGTTCGGCGCATGGCGGTAGGTGCGAAGGCTCTGGCCGTCGACCCAGGCCTGCGAGACCGCGTTGATGGTCTCTTCGCTGCTGCAGCCGAGCATCTGCGCGACCACCGCGGTCGAGGCAACCTTGACCAGCAGGACGTGATCGAGGCCGACCCGGTTGAACGAATTCTCGAGCGCGAGCACCCCCTGGATCTCGTGTGCCTTGATCATGGCGGTGAGCACGTCGCGCATCACGAGCGGCCTGCGCCCGGCGGCGACCGCGTTGCGCGAGAGCCAGTCCGCGGTCGCGAGGATGCCGCCCAGGTTGTCCGACGGATGACCCCATTCGGCGGCCAGCCAGGTGTCGTTGAAGTCGAGCCAGCGGATCATCGCGCCAATGTTGAAGGCCGCCTGCACCGGGTCGAGCTGGAACGGGGTGCCCGGGACCTTGGCGCCGTTCGGCACCACCGTGCCAGGCACGATCGGGCCGAGCAGCTTGGTGCAGGCCGGGTACTCGAGTGCTTCCAGGCCGCAGCCGAGCGTGTCCATCAGGCAGTAGCGCGCCGTCTCGTAGGCTTCCTTGCTGCTGATGCGGGTCTTGCCGACGTAGTCGGCGATGCGGACCAGGACCTCGTCCGGCTTGGGTCTTACGTTGGAGATGTGACTGGACATCGACTCACTCGGCTTCCGATAGCGGTTGGAAGGTGTACTCGGCGCCGCCGGCGCGCGGCGGGTGGCGCGCGGGTGCCGGTGCGCTGCGCTCGCCGGGGCCCTTGTCCCACCAGGCGCTGCGCCCGGCGGCCTGCGACGCGAGCTCCTCGGGATGCGCCTCGAGATAGCGCCGCATGAACTGGGTGAGATCGGATTCGTACTGGGCCATGGCTATTTCCTGCTCTTCAACGCCGCCCACTTCCGGTTCTCGGGGCCGACATAGTTCGCGCTCGGCCGGATGATCTTGCCGTCGATGCGCTGCTCGATGACGTGCGCCGACCAGCCGGAGGTGCGCGAGATGACGAACAGCGGCGTGAACATCGCGGTCGGCACGCCCATCATGTAGTAGCTGGTCGCGCTGTACCAGTCGAGGTTGGCGAACATGTTCTTCTCGCGCCGCATCACCTTCTCGATGCGCTCCGAGATCTCGAAGCGCTTCATGTCGCCGGCGTCCTGCGACAGGCGCCGGGCGACTTCCTTGATCACCTCGTTGCGCGGGTCGGCGATGGTGTAGACCGGATGGCCGAAGCCGATGATGACCTGCTTTTCGCCGATACGCCGCACGATGTCGCGCTCGGCCTCATCCGCGGTGTCGTAGCGGCCAATGACGTCGAAGGCGAATTCGTTGGCGCCGCCGTGCTTCGGCCCTTTGAGGGCGCCGATGCCGCCGGTAATCGCCGAGTGCATGTCGGCGCCCGTGCCGGCGATCACGCGGCAGGTGAAGGTCGAGGCGTTGTACTCGTGCTCGGCATACAGGATGAGCGAGGTGTGCATCGCACGGACCCAGAGCGGACTCGGCTTGCGCCCGTGCAGCAGGCGCAGGAAGTGGCCGCCGATCGATTCGTCGTCGGTCTCGACGTCGATGCGTCGGCCGGCGTGCGAGTAGTGGTACCAGTACAGCAGCATCGAGCCGAAGCTCGCCATCAGGCGGTCGGCGATGTCGCGCGACTCGGCGAGCTTGTGCTGCGGATTCTCGGGCAGCACGGCGCCGAGCGCCGAGCAGGCGGTGCGCATCACGTCCATCGGGTGCGTGCCCGCGGGAATGCATTCGAGCACGCGTTGCACCGCGGCGGGAATGCCGCGCAGCCCGCGCAGCTTCGCCTTGTAGCCGGCGAGCTCGGCGGCGTTGGGGAGCTTGCCGTGCACCAGCAGATAGGCGATTTCCTCGAACTCGGCCGTGTCGGCGAAGTCCAGGATGTCGTAGCCGCGGTAGTGCAGGTCGTTGCCGCTGCGTCCGACCGTGCACAGGGCCGTGTTGCCGGCAGGCACGCCCGACAGGGCGACGGATTTCTTCGGCTTGGGCTTGGCTGCAGCCTTTTGTGCGCTCATGCGGATTTCTCCTTGGCGAACAGCGCATCGAGCTTGTGCTCGTACGCGTGGTAGTTCAGGTAGTCGTAGAGGTCGTCGCGCGTCTGCATCGTGTCGAGCACCGCCTGCTGCGTGCCGTCGCGGCGCAGCGTGGTGTAGACGTTCAGCGCGGCCTGGTTCATCGCGCGGAAGGCCGACAGCGGGTAAAGCGCCATCGCCACTCCGGCCGAGCGCAGCGCGTCGACCGTGAACAGCGGGGTCTTGCCGAACTCGGTGATGTTCGCGAGCACCGGCACGTTGACCGCCTCGACGAAGCGGCGGTACATCGCCAGCTCGGTCATCGCTTCCGGAAAGATCATGTCCGCGCCCGCCTCGACGTACTTCACGGCCCGCTCGAGCGCACGGTCGAGCCCTTCGCTGGCGAGCGCATCGGTGCGCGCCATGATGCAGAACGCGGCGTCGCTGCGCGCGTCCGCGGCGGCCCGGATGCGGTCGCACATTTCCTCGGTCGGCACGATTTCCTTGCCGGGGCGGTGCCCGCAGCGCTTGGCGCCGACCTGGTCTTCGATGTGCATCGCCGCGGCCCCGGCCTTGAGCAGCGAACGCACCGTGCGCGCGACGTTGAAGGCGCTCGCGCCGAAGCCGGTGTCGACGTCGACCAGCAGGGGCAGGTCGCAGACATCGGTGATCCGGCGCACGTCGATCAGCACGTCGTCGAGGTTGGAGATGCCGAGGTCCGGCATGCCGAGCGAGCCGGCGGCGACGCCGCCACCGGAGAGATAGATCGCGCGGTAGCCGCTGCGCTTGGCGAGCAGCGCGTGATAGGCGAGGATCGTGCCGACGATCTGCAGCGGCGACTCCTCGCGCAGCGCCTGGCGGAATTTCTCTCCGGGCGTCATGGTCGGCCTCAAGCGAGCAGGTCCTTGATGCCGTCGCGCTCCTCGTGCAGCTCCTTGAGCGTGGCCGACATCTTGCCGCGCGCGAACTCGCTGACGTCGAGTCCCTGCACGACCTGGTAGGCGCCGTTCTTGCAGACCACGGGCATGCCGTAGAGCACGCCCTCGGGGATGCCGTAGCTGCCATCGGCAGAGATGCCCATCGAGACCCAGTCGCCCTCCGGCGTGCCGTGCACCCAGTCGCGCACGTGGTCGATCGCCGCGCTCGCCGCGCTCGCCGCAGACGACAGTCCGCGTGCCTCGATGATCGCCGCGCCGCGCTTCTGCACCGTGGGGATGAACGTCTTCTCGAGCCAGTCCTGGTCCTTGATCTGCGCCCAGGCTTTCTTGCTGTCGCACTCGGCGTGGAAGATGTCCGGGTACTGCGTCGCGGAATGGTTGCCCCAGACGATGGTCTTGCGCACCGCGCTCACCGGCTTGCCGAGCTTGGCGGCAATCTGGCTGCGCGCGCGATTGTGGTCGAGGCGCATCATGGCGGTGAACTGCGTCGGCTTGAGATCCGGCGCGTTCTTCATCGCGATCAAGGCGTTGGTGTTCGCCGGATTGCCGACGACGAGCACGCGCACGTCGCGCGCAGCGACCTCGTTCAGCGCGCGGCCCTGCGGCTGGAAGATCTTGCCGTTGGCTGCGAGCAGGTCCTTGCGCTCCATGCCGGGCCCCCGCGGACGGGCACCCACGAGCAGGGCGATCTGCGCGTCTTTGAACGCGATCTTGGGGTCGGACGCGGCGACCATGCCGTGCAGCAACGGGAAGGCGCAGTCATCGAGCTCCATCATCACGCCCTTGAGGGCCTTCTGCGCCTTCTCGTCGGGGATTTCGAGCATTTGCAGGATGACCGGTTGCTCGGGGCCGAGCATGTCGCCGGCCGCAATGCGGAACAGCAGGGAGTAGCCGATTTGGCCGGCGGCGCCGGTGACGGCGACGCGTATGGGTGCTTTTGACATCGAGGGGACTCCGAGGAACGCTCTGTGAAGGGTGGTGTGGCTGTCCGGTAATGCGGTGTTGCGCCGTGTCGAACGGGCCGCGTGGCGGCGTCGGTGCTTGACTGACCTGACCGCGGGCGCGTCCGGCGAGGCGATGGTATGCGCGGGGCCGAGCGGAAGTCAAGATGTCTTGTGTCTTTTATAAGACATAACACAGAAGATAGACGAGTGTCCCTAGCTGTGTTCCAATAGGCTCCCATGGCCTCGCCCACATTCAGCCCACTTTATCGCCAGATCAAGGACTTGCTGCTCGAAGGGTTGCGCGGCGGCGAATGGCGCCCGGGCGAGGCGATTCCCAGCGAACTCGAGCTCGCCGGGCGCTTTCGCGTCAGCCAGGGCACCGTCCGCAAGGCGATTGACGAACTGGCCGCCGAGAACCTGCTGGTGCGCCGGCAGGGCAAGGGCACCTTCGTCGCCACCCATGGTGAGCCGCAGGTGCGTTTCCGTTTCCTGCGGCTGACACCGGACAGCGGCGAGGCGGTGGCGGCGCAACGCGAGCTGCTTGATTTTCGCCGTGCGCGCGCCTCCGCGGAGCTGGCGCGGCTGCTCGAGCTCAAGCCGGGCGAGCAGGTCATCATGCTCAAGCGGCGCATCGCCTTCGACGGCAGCCCGGTGTTGCTGGAAGAGGTCTGGCTGCCCGGCAACCGGTTCAAGGGCGTGACCGCCGCGGCGGTGACCGAGCATCAGGGCGCGCTCTACAACCTCTTTGAAACGGAGTACGGCACGCGCATGGTGCGCGCCGAGGAACGCCTGAAGGCGGTCTCGGCGGACGCCGGCGCGGCCGAGCTGCTGGGCGTGGAGCCGGGGCATGCGTTGCTGCAGGTCGAGCGCCTGTCGTTTACCTACGGCGACACGCCGGTTGAATGGCGCAAGGGTGTGTACAACACCGATCGCCATTACTACCGAAGCGAATTGGGGTAATCCGGCACGCGGTATCGCAGCCGCGCATTTCATGCGGCGGGGCGCGGCCTATATAATCCGGGCTTCATCGGGCCCGATGCTGCGGCGCGATGTACAGGTCCTGGAGACGGCAGAATATCGAACAATGGCAAACGCCACGACCAACAAACAGAGACCCAAGTACCTGAGCCTGCAGGCAATTCTTTTCGAGATCCGCTTGCCGCTGGCGGGTTGGATTTCCATATTGCACCGCGTCAGCGGCGTCCTGCTTTTCGTCTCCGGCATCGGGTTGCTGTTCCTGCTCGATCGCAGCCTTTCGTCCGAGGCCGGTTTCGCCGGCGTCGCGCGCACTCTCGGCTTCCCGCTGGTCAAGCTGTCGCTGCTCGCACTGGTGTGGGCCTACTGCCATCACCTTTGCGCGGGCATCCGTTTCCTGCTGCTCGATCTGCACAAGGGCATCGACAAGGCGAGCGCACGCCGCTCGAGCATCGCGGTGCTTGTCGTCAGCCTGCTGCTTACGGCGTTCTTCGGAGCCAAGCTGTGGTGAACCGCATCGTCGTCGGCGCGCATTACGGCCTGCGCGACTGGCTCGCGCAGCGCATCACCGGCCTGATCATGGCGGTGTACTCGGTGATCCTGGCGGTGGTGCTGCTCTCGGGACAGCCGATCACGCATGCGGTGTGGGGCGAGCTGTTCGCGCAGGGCTGGATGCGCGTGGCGACGCTGCTGTTCGCGGCGAGCCTGGCCTGGCATGCCTGGGTCGGGGTGCGCGACATCCTCATGGACTACGTCAAGCCGACGGGCCTGCGCCTGTCGCTGCAGGTGCTCGTGTTGCTGGTGATCGCGGGCTATCTCGCCTGGACGATACAGATTCTCTGGAGGTAAAGCGTGACCCTGCCGGTACGCACATTCGATGCGATCGTGGTCGGAGCAGGCGGCTCCGGCCTGCGCGCCGCGCTCGAGCTGTCGCGCGCGGGGCTGCGCGTCGCCGTGCTGACGAAAGTGTTTCCGACGCGCTCGCACACCGTCGCTGCGCAGGGCGGCGTTGCCGCGCCGCTGGCGAATTCGGGCGAGGACAACTGGCACTGGCACATGTATGACACGGTCAAGGGCTCGGACTACCTCGGCGATCAGGACGCGATCGAGTACATGTGCCGGCGCGCGGTCGAGGTCGTCGTCGAGCTCGAGCACATGGGCATGCCCTTCGACCGGCTGGAAAACGGCAAGATCTATCAGCGACCCTTCGGCGGCCATACCCAGGATTACGGCAGCGCGAAGATGGCGATGCGGGCCTGCGCCGCGGCGGACCGCACCGGGCACGCGATGCTGCACACCCTGTACCAGCAGAACGTGCACGCCAACACGCAGTTCTTCGTCGAATGGATGGCGCTCGACCTGATCCGCGATGCGGACGGCGATGTCCTCGGCGTCACCGCGCTGGAGATGGAAACCGGCGAAGCGGTCGTTTTCCACGCCAAGGCGACGCTGCTCGCGACCGGCGGCGCGGGCCGGATCTTCGCGGCGAGCACCAACGCCTTCATCAACACCGGCGACGGGCTGGGGATGGCCGCGCGCGCCGGGATCCCGCTGCAGGACATGGAGTTCTGGCAGTTCCACCCGACCGGCGTGCACGGGGCCGGGGTATTGATCACCGAGGGCGTGCGCGGCGAGGGCGGCTACCTGCTGAACAAGAACGGCGAGCGCTTCATGGAGCGCTATGCGCCGAACGCCAAGGACCTCGCGAGCCGCGATGTCGTGTCGCGCGCGATGACCACCGAGATCAAGGAAGGCCGCGGCTGCGGCCCGGACGCCGACCACGTCATGCTCAAGCTCGATCACCTCGGCGCGGAGGTGATCAACCAGCGCCTGCCGGGGATCCGCGAAATCGCCATCAAGTTCGCGAACGCCGACCCGATCCGCGAATCGATTCCGGTCGTTCCCACCGTGCATTACCAGATGGGCGGGGTGCCGGCGAACTATCTTGGCGAGGTGGTCGCACCCGCACAGGGTGACCCCGAGGCCGTCGTGCGCGGCCTCTACGCTGCGGGCGAGTGCTCCTGCGTCTCGGTGCACGGCGCAAACCGGCTGGGGACGAACTCGCTGCTCGATCTGCTGGTGTTCGGCAAGTCTTCGGGCGAGCAGATGGTCAAGGCGATCCGCGAGAGCCCTGTCGCGCACAAGCCGTTGCCGAAAGACGCTGCGGACCGTTCGCAGGCGCGGCTCGCGCGGCTCGACGCGGCGCGCTCGGGCGAGCGCGTGGCGGAGCTGTCGAGCGATCTGCGCCGCACGATGCAGGCGCACTGCGGCGTGTTCCGTTTCCCGGAGTTGCTGAGCGAGGGCGTGGAGAAGATGAAGGCCCTCGCGGCCCGGGCCGAGCGCAGCTTCATCGACGACAAGTCCAAGGTCTTCAACACCGCCCGGATCGAAGCACTCGAGCTCGACAACCTGGTCGAGACGGCGATGTCGACCGCGGTGTCGGCCGAAGCCCGCAAGGAAAGCCGCGGCGCCCAGTCGCGCAGCGATTTCGCCGAACGCGACGACGCGAACTGGTTGAAACACAGCCTCTGGTACAAGGCGGGCAACCGGCTGGACTACAAGCCGGTGCACCTCAAGCCGCTCAGCGTGGACAGCTTCGAGCCCAAAGTCAGGACATACTAGGCCCTACGAGAACCGACTGATGCGCTTCAACATCTACCGCTACGATCCCGAGAAGGACGCGCGGCCCTCGATGAAGTCCTACGAAGTGGCGCTCGAGCCGAGCGACCGCATGCTGCTCGACGCGCTGGTGAAGATCAAGGCGCAGGACGACTCGCTCGCCTTCCGCCGTTCCTGCCGCGAGGGCGTGTGCGGCTCGGACGCGATGAACATCAACGGCAAGAACGGCCTGGCCTGCATCACCAAGCTCGCCGACCTGCCGGCCCAGGTGACGCTGCGCCCGCTGCCGGGGCTGCCGGTGGTGCGCGACCTGATTGTCGACATGACGCAGTTCTTCAAGCAATACGAGTCGATCCGCCCGTATCTGATCAACGACGAGCCGGCGCCGGAGCGCGAGCGCCTGCAGTCGCCCGAGGCGCGCGAGGAGCTGAACGGGCTGTACGAATGCATTCTCTGCGCCAGCTGCTCGACGGCCTGCCCGTCGTTCTGGTGGAACCCGGACAAGTTCGTCGGGCCCGCAGGGCTGCTGCAGGCCTACCGGTTCATCGCCGACTCGCGCGATCGCGCCACCGCGGAGCGTCTGGACGATCTCGAGGACCCGTATCGGCTGTTCCGCTGCCACACGATCATGAACTGCGTCGACGTGTGCCCGAAGAACCTGAACCCGACGCGGGCGATCGGCAAGATCAAGGACATCATGGTGCGCCGCGCCGTGTAGGCGCCCCGCGCAAGCGCATGGACCGGCTGCGGCACGATCGACTAAAGTGGAAGTGCCGGCGTGGACTGCTGGAGCTGGACCTCGTGCTGGAGCGCTTCGTGCAGCGCGAGGGCAAGACGCTGTCCGAGGGCGACGTCGCCATGCTTGGCGAGCTGCTGGATCAGCCCGACAATGACCTGTGGGACCTGGTGATCGGCCGCAGTGACCGCGTCGATGCGCGGTTGCGCGGTATCCTGGCGCGCCTGCGCGCCTGTTAGACCGTAGAAGGAAGAGCCATGGAAAAGAAAGCGACGCTTACGCTGCCCGACGGCAAGAAAATCGATTTTCCGGTGCTGTCCGGATCGATCGGACCCGACGTAGTCGACATCCGCGCGCTCTACGGCCAAACGGGCGCCTTCACCTACGACCCGGGCTTCATGTCGACCGCGAGCTGCAATTCGACGATCACCTATATCGACGGCGACAAGGGGGTGCTGCTGTATCGCGGCTATCCGATCGAGCAGCTCGCCGTGCACTGCGACTTCCTCGAGGTCTGCTTCCTGCTGCTCTACGGCGAGCTGCCGACGCAGAAGGAAAAGGACGAGTTCGTCGGCATGGTCACGAACCACACGATGCTGCACGAGCAGATCAACCGCTTCTTCACGGGCTTCCGGCGCGACGCGCATCCGATGGCGACGATGGTGGGGGTGGTCGGTGCGCTGTCGGCCTTCTACCACGACTCGCTCGACATCAACGATCCGCGCCATCGCGAAGTGGCGGCATTCCGCCTGATCGCGAAGATGCCGACGATCACGGCCATGGCCTACAAGTACAACACGGGCCAGCCGTTCATGTACCCGCAGAACAACCTGTCCTACAGCGCCAACTTCATGCGCATGATGTTCGGCACGCCCTGCGAGGAATACCGCATCAACGATGTGCTGGTGCGCGCGCTCGACCGGATCTTCATCCTGCACGCCGACCACGAGCAGAACGCCTCGACTTCGACGGTGCGCCTGTCGGGTTCCTCGGGCGCGAACCCCTTCGCCTGCATCGCGGCCGGCATCGCCTGCCTCTGGGGGCCCGCGCATGGCGGCGCGAACGAGGCCTGCCTGCAGATGCTCGAGCAGATCGGCGATGCGTCCAAGGTCGGCGAGTTCATCAAGCAGGTCAAGGACAAGAATTCGCATGTGCGGCTGATGGGCTTCGGCCACCGGGTCTATAAGAACTACGACCCGCGCGCCAAGCTGATGCGCGAGACCTGCCATGAGGTGCTCAACGAGCTCGGCCTGGCGAACGACCGCCTGTTCGAGCTGGCGATTGCGCTGGAGAAGATCGCGCTCGAGGACGACTACTTCGTCGAGCGCAAGCTGTACCCGAACGTCGACTTCTACTCGGGCATCGTGCAGCGCGCGATCGGCATTCCGACCTCGATGTTCACCTGCATCTTCGCGCTTGCGCGCACGGTGGGCTGGATCGCGCAGTGGAAGGAAATGATCGTCGATCCGGACCAGAAGATCGGTCGTCCGCGCCAGCTCTACCAGGGCAAGACGCAGCGCGACGTGACGCCGATCGGCAAGCGCGGCTGAGGCACGGACCGGCCAGCCGGGACCGGGCGCGAGCCACGACGCAGTGCAGCTGACGGAGACGCGCGTATGAGCCTGATGCGGGAGTTCATGTCCAACTCCTACCTCTTCGGCGGCAATGCACCGTTCGTCGAGGACCTGTACGAGCAGTACCTCGCCAACCCAGGCGCCGTGCCCGAGCAGTGGCGCGAGTACTTCGACGCGATGCAGGTGGTGCCGGGCGCGGGCGGCGAGGGCGCCAAGGACGTCGCGCATGCGCCGGTGGTCGAATCCTTCGTGCAGCGCGCCAAGGCCGGGGCGCTGAGCACGCGCGTCGCGGGCGGGGTCGGCGCAGACGAGCGCCTGCAGGTCGCCGCGCTGCTGCTGGTGACCAGCTACCGCATCGCCGGCTCGCGCTGGGCGACGCTCGATCCGCTCAAGCGCCTGCCGCGCCTGCCTTCGCCCGAGCTCGAGCCGGCGTACTACGACCTGACCGAGGCCGACCTCGACCGCGAGGTCAACGCCGGCTCGTACGTCGGTCTCGACCGGACCAGCCTGCGCAGCCTGCTGCAGGCGCTGCGCGAGACGTACTGCGGCAACATCGGCTTCGAGTTCATGTTCATCAGCGAGCGCGCGCAGCGCCTGTGGATCCAGGAGCGCATCGAGCCGCTGCGTGCCACGCCGAAGCTCTCGGCGGACCAGCAGCGGCGATTGCTGCAGAAGCTGACCGAGGCCGAGACCCTGGAGCGCTATCTGCACACCAAGTACGTCGGCCAGAAGCGCTTTTCGCTCGAGGGCGGCGAATCGCTCATCCCCGCGATCGACGAACTGATCCAGCGCGCCGGCAGCCTGGGCGTGCAGGAGATCGTGCTCGGCATGGCGCACCGGGGGCGGCTCAACGTGCTGGTCAACGTGCTCGGCAAGATGCCGCGCGACCTGTTCCTCGAGTTCGAAGGCAAGCACGCGCCCGCCGTGAGCATGGGCGACGTCAAGTACCACAACGGGTTTTCCTCGGACATCTCCACGCCGGGCGGTCCGGTGCACCTGTCGCTCGCCTTCAACCCCTCGCACCTCGAAATCGTCAATCCGGTGGTCGAGGGCTCGGTGCGTGCGCGCCAGCGCCGGCGCGACGACAAGACCGGAGACCAGGTGCTGCCGATCCTGGTGCACGGCGACGCGGCGTTCGTGGGGCAGGGCGTGGTGATGGAAACCTTCAGCTTTGCCAATACCCGTGGCTACGGCACCGGCGGCACGGTGCACCTGATCGTCAACAACCAGATCGGCTTCACCACCTCGGATCCGCGCGACACGCGCTCGACGACCTACTGCACCGATGTCGCGAAGATGGTCGACGCGCCGATCTTTCACGTCAACGGCGATGACCCGGAGGCGGTGCTGTACGTCACGCAGCTCGCACTGGACTATCGCCAGACCTTCCACAAGGACGTGGTGGTCGACATCGTCTGCTTCCGCAAGCTGGGCCACAACGAGCAGGACGAGCCGTTCGTGACCCAGCCGCTGATGTACAAGAAGATCGCGCAGCACCAGGGCACGCGCCGCCTGTATGCCGAGAAGCTCATGGCGCAGGGCGTGCTCGCGCCGGACGAGCCCGACGAGATGATCAAGCAGTTCCGCGCCGCGCTCGATACCGGTCAGCACACCAGCAACCCGGTGATCTCGAACTTCAAGAGCAAGTTCGCCGTCGATTGGGCGCCGTACACCAATACCAAATGGACCGACGCGGCCGACACGCATGTGCCGCTGTCCGAACTGCAGCGCCTCGCGGAACGGGTGACCAGCGTACCGGAGGGCTTCCAGCTTCACCCCACGGTCGCGCGCGTGGTGGAAGCGCGGCGCCAGATGGCCGAAGGCAAGCTGCCGGTTGACTGGGGGATGGGCGAGACGCTGGCTTACGCGACGCTGCTGTCGAACGGCTACGAAGTGCGCCTGTCGGGGCAGGACGCAGGGCGCGGCACCTTCGCGCACCGCCAGGCGGTGCTGCACGACCAGCAGCGCGAGCGCTGGGACCAGGGCATCTACACGCCCCTGCAGAATATCGCGCCGGACCAGGGGGCTTTTGTCGTCATCGACTCGATTCTTTCGGAAGAGGCGGTGCTCGGCTTCGAGTACGGCTTTTCCACCGCCGAGCCGACGGCGCTGGTGATCTGGGAGGCGCAGTTCGGCGACTTCGCGAATGGCGCCCAGGTGGTCATCGACCAGTTCATCTCCTCGGGCGAGTCGAAGTGGGGGCGGGTGTCGGGCCTGGTGATGCTGCTGCCGCACGGCTACGAGGGCCAGGGACCGGAGCATTCCTCGGCGCGCCTCGAGCGCTACCTGCAGCTCTGCGCAGAGCACAACATGCAGGTCTGCGTGCCCTCAACCGCGTCGCAGATCTTCCACCTGCTGCGGCGCCAGATGCTGCGCCCGTTCCGCAAGCCGCTCATCGTGATGACGCCGAAGTCACTGTTGCGGCGCAAGGAGGCCGCGGTGCCGATCAAGGATCTGGCCGACGGCTCCTTCCTGCCGGTGATCGGCGAGATCGACGGGCTCGACCCGAAAGCGGTGCGGCGCATCGTGGTCTGCTGCGGCAAGGTGTACTACGACCTGCTCGCCGCACGCCGCGAGCGGCGCCACGACGACGTCGCGATCATTCGCGTCGAGCAGCTCTATCCGTTCCCGCACAAGCAGTTCGCGGCGGAGATCAAGCGCTATCCGAACGCGGCCGAGGTCGTGTGGTGCCAGGAAGAGCCGCAGAACCAGGGTGCCTGGTACCAGACCGGCCACTACTTCGAGGCGAACATGCGGCCGCAGCAGAAGCTGTTCTACGCGGGCCGGCCGGCATCGGCCTCTCCGGCGACCGGCTATCTGGCCAAGCACAACGAAGAGCAGAAGGCGCTCGTCGAGCAAGCCTTCGGAAAGTTCAAGTGATGGCCTAGCAACGCGCATCGCAGATGCCGGTCCAGGGACCGGCGGCCCCGGCGCGTTACGCGCTGGTTTTTGCAAACCCGGGGACGGTCAAGCCGAAGCCGGGGAAAACCAAAACGGGAGTTTGGATGATTGTCGAAGTCAAGGTGCCGCAGCTGTCGGAGTCGGTTGCCGAAGCGACGCTGCTCGAATGGCACAAGCAGGCAGGCGATCCGGTCGCGCGCGACGAGAACCTGATCGAGATCGAGACCGACAAGGTCGTGATGGAGCTGCCGGCGCCCGCCGACGGCGTGCTGGTCGAGATCGTCAAGGATGCGCGCAGCGCGGTGACCTCGGGCGAGGTCATTGCACGAATCGACACCGATGCCAAGGCGGCGGCCGGGGCTCGACCGGCCGCGGCGCCGGCCCCTGCCGCAGCGCCCGCGGCGCCCCCCGCATCCGCCGGCGTTGAGCGTACGCCGCCGCCCGTGATGCCGGCGGCGCAGAAGCTCGCCGAGGAGAAGGGGCTCGACCCCGCCAAAATCCAGGGCAGCGGCCGCGACGGCCGCGTCACCAAGGCCGACGTGCTGGCGCATGTCGGCAAGGCCGGCAGCTACGCGGCAGCGGCGGAAGCGCCGCCCGCGGTGCCGCTCACGCCCGCAGCGGGACGCCCGGCGGCGATGCCGGCGGCACCGCCGGTGAACATCGAACGCGTGCTCGGCGAGCGCCCGGAGCAGCGCGTGCCGATGTCGCGCCTGCGTGCGCGCATCGCCGAGCGCCTGGTGCATTCGCAGTCGACCGCGGCGATCCTGACGACCTTCAACGAGGTCAACATGCAGCCGGTGATGACGCTGCGCAAGACGCACCAGGCGCAGTTCGAGAAAGAGCACGGCGTACGCCTCGGCTTCATGTCCTTCTTCGTCAAGGCCGCGGTCGCCGCGCTGAAGAAGTTCCCGGTGGTCAACGCCTCGGTCGACGGCAACGACATCGTCTACCACGGCTATTTCGACATCGGCATCGCGGTCGGCAGCCCGCGCGGCCTGGTGGTGCCGATCCTGCGTGATGCGGACCAGCTGGGCTTCGCCGCAATCGAGAAGACGATCGCCGACTTCGGCAAGCGGGCGCAGGACGGCAAGCTCGCCATCGAGGACCTCACCGGCGGCACCTTCTCGATCTCGAACGGCGGGGTGTTCGGCTCGATGCTGTCGACGCCGATCATCAACCCGCCGCAGTCGGCGATCCTCGGCGTGCATGCCACCAAGGAGCGGCCGGTGGTCGAGAACGGCGCGATCGTGATCCGGCCGATGAACTATCTGGCGCTGTCCTACGACCATCGCATCATCGACGGGCGCGAGGCGGTGCTGTTTCTCGTTGCAATCAAGGAGGCGCTCGAGGATCCTGCGCGCCTGCTGCTCGAACTCTGAGGGTTTCCATGGCACAGATCTTCGACGTCGTCGTCATCGGGGCCGGTCCGGCCGGCTACGTGGCGGCCATCCGCGCCGCCCAGCTGGGGCTGTCCACGGCCTGCATCGACCAGTGGAAAACGCCGCAGGGCCAGTACGCGCTGGGCGGGACCTGCCTGAATGTCGGCTGCATCCCGTCCAAGGCGCTGCTCGAGTCCTCCGAGAACTACGAGCGCGTGCTGCACAAGTTCAAGGTGCATGGCATCACCGCCACGGGGGTCAAGCTCGACCTGCAGCGCATGCTGGCGCGCAAGAACGCCATCGTCAGCAAGATGACCGCGGGCATCGAGGGTCTGTTCAAGAAGAACAAGATCACCTGGCTGCGCGGGCGGGGGTCGTTCGTGAGCGGCGGCACGACCTGGAAGCTGGAGGTCGCGGGCGACAAGGGCAGCGAGGCGATCGAGGCGCGCAACGTCATCATCGCGACCGGATCGAAAGCGCGCGCGTTGCCCGGCATCGAGGTCGATAACCGAGTGATCTGCGACAACGAGGGGGCGCTGGCCTTCGAGGCGGTGCCGGAGCGGCTCGGCGTGATCGGCGCGGGGGTGATCGGGCTCGAGCTCGGCAGTGTCTGGCGACGGCTCGGCGCCAAGGTCAAGATCCTGGAGGCCCTGCCGAGCTTCCTCGGTGCCTCGGACGAGTCGATCGCCAAAGAGGCCTGGAAGATCTTCACCGCCGAGCAGGGGCTCGAGATCGAGCTCGGGGTGAAGCTAGGGACGGTAAAGAAATCAAGAAAAGGTGTGTTAATTGAGTATGTTGCGGATGATAATTCAACTAAAACATTAGAAGTCGATCGGCTCATCGTCTCGGTTGGGCGGGTGCCGAACACCGACGGCCTGGGTGCCGAGGCGGTCGGCCTGCGCCTCGACGAGCGCGGCTTCATCGACGTCGACAAGAACTGCCGCGCCAGCCTGCCGCGGGTGTTTGCGGTGGGCGACGTGGTGCGCGGGCCGATGCTCGCCCACAAGGGCGAGGAGGAGGGCGTGATGGTCGCCGAGATCATTGCCGGACAGCATGGCCACGTGAACTACGACGCCATCCCCTGGGTGATGTACACCGCGCCCGAGATCGCCTGGGTCGGCAAGACCGAGCAGGAACTGCGCGCTGCCGGCGTCGCCTACCGCATGGGCCGCTTCCCGTTTGCCTACAACGGCCGCGCGCTGGGCCGCGACGAGCCCGAGGGCTTCATCAAGATGCTCGCCGACGAGAAGACCGACCGCGTGCTTGGCGTGCACGCGCTGGGCGGGCAGGCCTCCGAGCTGATCGCCGAGGCGGTGGTGGCGATGGAGTTCGGCGCCAGCTCGGAAGACATCGCGCGCATCTGCCACGCCCATCCCTCGATGTCGGAGGTGATGCGCGAGGCTGCGCTGGCGGTCGACAAGCGCAGCCTGAACGGCTGAGGCCCGACTAGCGCGGCCCCGGATTCGTCGAGGCGGGAGGCGCCGCGGGCTTCACGGCCCCGGGTTTCTGGGCGACCGGCTGATCCGCCGGCACGAAGACGAACTTCCAGTCGGCATAGGTCTTTGCGCCCTCGAACGCGGCCAGCGCCGGGGGAAAGCGCGTCGCCTTGAACGGCTTGCCCGTCGAGCGGCTGTGCACGCCCATGACACCGCCGTCGGGTGCCTTGACCAGGCCCCAGTCGTCGCTGTTGGTCACCGGATCGGGATACAGCTGCCGCAGGTAGCGCTCGACGCCTGGCTTGCGCGGATCCTGCAGCAGGTCGGCGAGCGTGCGCGGGTACTGGCGCGGACCGCCGAGGACGTAGCGCTCGATGGCCCTGCGGTACTGCTCGCCGACGTGCAGCAGCGCGGCCTCTCGCTCGCGCGCCGCCGCGGTGTGCCAGAGCTCGCCGACGAGCGCGAGGCCCACGCCCATGATGGCGACGACGATGAGAACTGTCAGGTAGGTGAACCCCGCGGCGCACCGGATGCGTCTCATGCGCCGCCTCACCAGTCGCCGTACAGGGTGCCGTCGCGGGCCTGGCCCGGCGCGCCGCTCTTCACGTCGGCGACGCCGCTCTGCTGCGGGTCCTGCGGCGGCACCCGCACCCAGGTCGCCGCGCTGTCGGTGATCGGGTCGAGCGGCACGGCACGCAGGTATTTCTCGCTGGCGAGCGTCTCGAGCGACTCGGGATACTTGCCCTTGTCGGCGTAGTACTTGCCGATCGCGTCGCGCACCTGGTAGAGGTTTTCCTTCAGCACGGCCTCTTTCGCCCGGTCTTCGCTGGCAAAGTAGCGCGGCACCGCGAGCATCAGCAGCGTCGCGATGATCGCCAGGACGACGAGCAGCTCGATGAGGGTGAACCCCGGCCGGCGCGTCACCATTCCCGGTACGGCCGGCCGTTGATGCCGATGCCTGTCGCGCGTGAGTAGACGTCGAACACGTCGTCGCCTTCCCGGGGCGCATCCGGCGGGCTGGCGTAGCTGCGCTTGGCCCAGGTGGCCGCGGCCGGCAGGCTCGCGTCGCTTTCGAACGGGTCGCGCGGGATGCGGCGCAGAAAGTAGATCTTTTGCTTGTCCGGCGTTTTCTGATCCTCGATGCCTTCGACCAGCACCTCGAGCCGTCTCGGGTAGCCCGATTCGCCGACGCGCTTCTGGATGCGGCCCTCGTCCGAAGCCTGCTTGTAATCGTCGATCGCTTCGCGGATGTCGCGCAGTGCGCGGCGCAGGTCCTGCTCCCGGGCACGCTGCACGACCAGCTCGTTGAGCGGCACGGCAACGCTGGCGAGCAGCGCGATGATCGCCACCGTGATGACCAGCTCGAGCAGGGTGAAGCCGCCGGCGCCGCGCGCCGCGGCGAGGCGCTGTCTCATCGCTGCGGCGCGTCGCCGTTGCCGGGGGTGACCACGCCGCCGAACGGGCGCATCTGCGAGCCTTGGGGTGGCGCCGGCGCGGCCGGCGCGGGTGGCGCGGGCGGCTGGACGCGCGGGGGGGCGCGCGGCGCCGCCGGTACGGCCTGGGTCACGGCTTCGGCGTCTTTCGCCGAGAACTCGACCGCGTGCGCGGCGGGCTGCGCCAGCGTGCGCAGCAGGCGCGGCGTGATCAGCAGCACGAGCTGGGTCTTGATGTTTTCGTCGCGCTGCGACGAAAACAGCCGCCCCAGCGTCGGCAGGTCGCCGAGACCGGGGACGCGGTCGGCGTTGCGGCGGTCCTCGTCGCTGATCAGGCCGGCGAGCACCTGGGTCTCGCCGTCTCGCAGCCGCAGCAGGGTGTTCGCGTTGCGCGTGCCGATCTGGTAGACGAGCGTGCCCGAGGTGCTGCGGATTTCGCGCACGATACGGCTGACCTCCAGGCCGATCTTGATGCCGACCTCGTCGTCGAGGTAAATGATCGGCTCGACGTCGAGCTTCAGGCCGACGTCGAGGTAGCTCACCGATTCCGAGACGAAGCCGCCGGTTGCGGCGGCGGTGGTGGTGATCACCGGCACCCGGTCGCCGATGTGGATCTTCGCCTTCTCGCGGTTCTTGACCCGAATGCGGGGGTTGGCGAGCACGCTGGTGCTGCCATCCTGCTGTTTCAGCGAGAGCAGGAAGGTCGGGTTCGGAAACAGCAGCTGCACCAGGCTTGAGTTGAAGTTCTTGAGTTCGTCCAGCCCCACCGCGCCGGGCGTGCCGGCGGCGCCCTGCAGGAAGACGGCCATCGAGTCCGGGTACTTCAGCCCGAGCTCGGTCAAGCGGTTGACGCCCACCTCGAGCACCTCGACCTCGAGCATCACTTCGGGCTCGGCGAGGTCCTGCGCCGCGATCAGCCGCTCGGCGATGCGCACCGCCTCGGGCGTGTCGCGGATCACCACCAGGTTGACCTTCTCGTCGACGAAGATGTCGCGCGTCTTCACCACCGAGCGGATCATGGCCGCAGTCTGCTTGACGTCGGCGTTGGCGAGGTAAAAGCTCTTCACCACCAGCTCCTGGTATTCGCGCCGCTTCGGGGGGGTGTTCGGGAAAACGACCACGGTACTGCTGCTGGCAATCTTCTGCTCCAGCGCGTTGGTCATCAGGATCAGCCGCATCGCCTCTTCGAAGCCGGCTTCGCGCAGCGCAATGCTGGTGCGCTGATCCGCCTTGACGTCCTTGTCGAGCACGATGTTGATGCCGTAGGTGCGCGACAGCACCTCGAACAGCGCGCGCAGGCTGACGTCGCGCAGCTCGAGCGAGAGGGGCTGGTTGGACGACGGCTTGAGCTGCACCTCGGCGAGCGACGAGGGCGTCAGCTTGTCGTCGATGCGGCGCTCGAGCCGCAGGGCTTCGCGCTGCTTGGGGTTCTCCTCGAGCACCGGGCGCAGCACGTCGCGCGCCTCGCGGTACTGGCCCGCGGCAGCGAGCTTCTGCGCGCTGGCGATCATCGCCTGGTGGCGTACGTCGGTCTCGAGCTGGGTCTGGGCGGCGCGGGCACGCGTATTCCTCGGGTCGTACTTGAGGATGCGCTGGTAGAGCAGCGCTGCAACCTGGAACTGCCCCGACTGGCGCATCGCCTCGGCCTGGGCGAGCCACTGCCCCGCGAGCAGGTCGCGCTGCCGGTTGTACTCGGTGCGCACCGCGGGATCCGCGTCGGCTTCGCTGGCCGCCTTGTCGAGCAGCGCGAGGGCCTCCTCGCCGCGGCCCTGCTCGAACAGCTGGCGCGCATCGTCGATCACCGTGTAGGTGGCGCAGGCAGCGAGCAGCAGGCAGAGGGCCAGCCCGGCGAGCAGGGAACGCGAAATCAGGCGAGTCGTGCGCTGTTCTGTCATGGCTTCATCTTCTCACGGCGTCGTCACCCGGCCGGAAATGCAGCGTCAGGTGGACCTGGGCGTTGAGGCCTGCGTCCGCGGCCCGCTCGCGCTCGAAGCGCAGCGCGTCCACCGAAGCCAGGGGCATTTCGCGCAGCACCGCGTCGACGAAGCCGCGCATCTGCGCGTAGCTGCCGCGTATCGGCAGGATGATGCGGTAGGCGATCGGGCCGGCGGCGCGCTTGTCGAGGCGGTATTCGCCCTGCCTGAGGTCGAGCTGCGCGGCCTGGGCGAGTGCATAGACGCGCGCCAGCTCCTCGGGCAGCTGCGCCAGCGGCGGCAGCAACGCGTAGAAGCGCAGCAGATCGTCGGCACGCTCATCGACGGTGACCGCGCGGAACGGCCCGCGGCTGCGCAGCCGTTCGGCGGCATCGCGCTGCGCCGCCAGTTCCTGCTCGGCGGGACGCAAAGCGGAAAAATAGAACGGCAGGCAGAACAGCAGCACGCCGATACCGAGCACGCCCAGGGCGCCCAGCCGGCCGAGAAGATCCTCAACGCGGCTCACGGCAGCCCCTTGAGAGAGGCCTGCACGGTAAAGCGCACCGGCCGATGCGGATCCTCGGTCTGCACCTGGTGACTGACGACGTGCACCTCGCCGAGCGCGCGGGCGGCGGCCAGCCGCCGCAGGTACTCGAGCATCGCTTGCTGCGAGCGGGCCTCGGCGCCGAGCCGCAGCTGGCGCAGCTGGGCATCCGGTTGCAGTTGCAGCAGGGCGACGTCGGCGGTCGTCGCGCCCTCGACGCTCTCGATGATCGCGCCCCAGGGCAGGGCGAGCTGGCGCAGCACCGCTTCGACGCGCTTGGCCTCCTCCTCGAGCCGCTGCGGCGAGCGCGCGCGCAACTCGCGCTCGGCCGGGCCGAGCAGTTCGCGCCCCGCTTCGATGCCCTGCAGCGCCACGCTGACGGTACGGTAGCGCTCGACCAGCGCAGCCGCCGAGGCGATGCCGATGACGAGCACCAGCAGTCCGAGCGCCCGGGGCCGGCGGGGCGCTGCGACGTAATCGAGCTCGAGGCGATGCGGCTTCATTGGGCGCTGAGCGCCATGGCAAAGCGCGCGTCCTCGCGCGGGTTGAAGCCCTCGAGCGGCGGCAGACCGAGACCCTGCATGGCCCAGCCCTGCGCTTCGCCCGAGACCGCCCGGCCGCGCGCCGGGGCATGCACGTGCACGCGCTGCGGCGCGGCCTCGACCTCGGCGCGCAGCTGCTCGCGTTCGAGCAGCGCGGCCCAGTCCTCGGGTTCGGCGTACTCGCCGCGCAGCGTCTGCACCGCGGCCCAGCGACGCCCCGCCTGCAGCGCGAGGCAGGCGCGCTGCGGCTCGAGCAGCAGCAGCCAGCCGTCGGCGTGCCCGATCGAGGCGCGCCAGCAGTTGAACGCCGCCATCAGGTAGGGCTGGATCGATACCAGGCGGGGCTTGGCGCCGCGCACGAAACAGGCGCGAATCGCCGGAACGAGGCCGGCGTCCACTGCGCTCGCCAGCCGCGGTGCGCTGCGGCGCGCCGCACTGCTGAGTCGAACGTCCCAGCCTTTGGCGCGCTCGCCGTAGATGCGCGCGAACTGGAAGCGCGCCAGGCCGAGCTGTTCTGCGGGGCTCGCGAGTGCGGCGTCGGGCCGCACGAGCGCATAGCGCACGAAATGGTTGGAGAGAACGACCGTCGCGTCGAGGCGCTCGCTGCGCAGCGGCTCGAGCGCCGCGCCGAGCGCCGCCACTGCGCCCTGCCAGGGGGCGGCACCGAATGCCGGGTCGCAGTCCAGCGCCTGCTTGCTGAGAATGCGCGGACGCAGCCCGCGCGCCACCCGCAGCAACGCGACCTCGGTCGGCGCGAGCGAGATCAGCAGGCGGTCAGGCGACAAACGTGACACGGTTGATCTCCTGCAGGCTGGTCTCGCCGTTTTTCACCGCCTCGAACGCGGCGTCGCGCAGGAAGCGCGTGCCGTTGGCGAGCGCGGCCTGCTTGATCTGGCGCACCGGGGCGCGCTGGGCGATGAGCTCGCGCAGATCGTCATTCAGGATCAGCAGCTCGGCGATCGCCTTGCGTCCCTTGAAGCCCGCGCCGCGGCATTCGCGGCAGCCGCGGCCGACGCGGAAGCGGTAGTCGCGCACCGCCGCCGCCTCGAGCCCGGACTCGTGCAGCAGCGCCGCATCGGGCTGCACGTCCTCGGCGCAGTGCGGGCAGACCAGCCGCACCAGCCGCTGCGCGAGGATGGCATTCAGCGCCGAGACGAAGCTGTAGAGGTCGACATTCATGTGCATGAAGCGGCCGATGACGTCGAACACGTTGTTGGCGTGCACCGTGGTGAACACCAGGTGCCCGGTGAGCGCCGACTGCACGGCGATGTTGGCGGTTTCGGGGTCGCGGATCTCGCCGACCATGATCTTGTCCGGATCGTGGCGCAGGATCGAGCGCAGGCCACGCGCGAAGGTGAGTCCCTTGCGCTCGTTGACCGGGATCTGCAGCACGCCCGGCAGCTGGTACTCGACCGGGTCCTCGATCGTCACGATCTTGTCCTGGCCGTTGTTGATCTCGCTGATCGCGGCGTACAGCGTGGTGGTCTTGCCGCTGCCGGTCGGCCCGGTGACGAGCAGCATGCCGTAGGGCTCCTGCGACAGGCGCCGCAGCACGCGGACCTCGTCCGCCGCGAAGCCGAGCGAGTCGAGCGACAGCTGCTGGCGCTCGGCTTCGTAGAGCGACTGCTTGTCGAGCACGCGTACCACGGCGTCCTCGCCGTGGATGCTCGGCATGATGGAGACGCGGAAATCGACCGTGCGGCCCTGGTCGAGCGCCTTGAAGCGCCCGTCCTGCGGCACGCGGCGTTCGGTCACGTCCAGCTCGGCGAGCACCTTGACGCGCGCGATGGCCTGCTCGGCCTGCGCCATGTCCTGGATCAGCTTGATCTGCGACAGGATGCCGTCGATGCGGAACTTGATCGCCAGGCCGCCCGCCAGCATCTCGAGGTGGATGTCGCTCGCGCCCAGCTTGAGCGCGTCGCGCAGCGTCGAGCGCACCAGGCGGACCACCTCGCTGGTTTCCTCGCTGATGGCGCGCAGCGACAGGTCTTCGACGCGCAGCTGCTCCTCGCCCGCGCCGCCGACCTCGGCCTGCACGCTGTCCAGCGCGCGCAGCGTTTCCTCGTGTCCCGCGAGGAACGCCACCAGGTCGCCACGGTGCACCAGTCGCCAGGCGAAGGCTCGCTCGATGCGCTCCTCGGCCCAGGCTGCGAGCTCGGCGGAGAACGGGTCGTCGGTGGCCAGCAGCAGCGCGCCGTCCGGCGCGCGCAGCAGGGCGCAGCCGCGCTGCGCGCATTCGCTGAACGGCAGCAGGTCGAACGCCGGCGCCGCGCTGCGCAGTTCGTCCATGCGCAGCACCGGCATGCGCAGCGTCGCACCGAGTCGCGTGGCGAAGGCGTCCGGGTCGAGCGCGAGCTTTTCCTCGAGCACGTCGACCAGACGGCGACGACTGGCGTGCGCCGCACTGCGCGCCTCGGCGGTGATCTCGGGCGCGATCGGCTCGGCCAGCGCGGCGGCGGGCGCGTTCATCGCAGGCTCCCGGCGAGCTCGAAGATCGGCATGTACATGAGGATGACGATACCGCCAATCACGATCCCGATCAGCCCCATCAGGATCGGCTCGAACAGGCGCGTGAACCAGTCCACCCAGCGCAGGATCTCCTCGTCGTGGAAGGTGGCGATGCGGTCCATCATCTCGCCCATGTTGGCGCTTTGCTCGCCGACCGCGAGCATGCGCAGCGCGACCGGGGTGGCGAGGCCGTTACGTTCCATCGAGGCGGACACCGACTGGCCCTCGCTGATCGCCCGCCGCGCGGCAACCAGGCGCTCGCGCAGCGCCGCGTGCAACAGCGCGCCGGCCATGTCGAGCGCGGTGACCAGCGGCATGCCGCCTCGCAGCAGCATGCCGATGGTGCGATAAAAGCGCGCCAGCTGGTAGACCTTCATGCGTTCGCCGACGCCCGGCAGGCGCCACAGCGCATCGGCGATGCGTGCGCGCACCGGCGCCGCGCGCAGCGTATAGACCGCGGCGAGCACCAGCGCGGTCAATGCGCCGACGATCAGCATGCCGTGGCCTTCGACCAGCTGCCCCCAGGACAGCAGCAGCCTGGAAAACAGCGGCAGGTCGGCGGTGCGCTCCTCGTAGATGCGGCCGAAGCGCGGCACCACGTACAGCAGCAGAAACAGGCTCACCAGGCCGCCGACGCCGAGCAATACCAGCGGATAGATCGAGGCGTTCACCACGCGCTTGCGCAGCGCTTCGAGCTGGCTCTGGTAGGCGACGTAGCGCCCGAGCGCCGGGGCGAGGTCGCTGGTGCGCTCGGCGGCGCGCACGGTGGCGACATAAAGCGGGGAAAAAACATGCGGCAGCTGTGCCAGCGCGGCGGAGAACGCCTGTCCCTGGCGCAGGCTGCCGACGATCTGGCCGAGCGCAGCGCGAAAATCGTCGCGGCGTTCGGTCTCGGCGAGCGTCTCGATGGCGTCGACGAGCGGCAGGCCGGCGCCGATCAGCACCAGCAGCTGCTGCGAAAACAGCACCACCGGAAAGCGTTCGCCGCTGCGCCAGCCGTCGAGCAGCGCGGCCCGGCGCCGCACGGCGATCACCGTGTAGCCGCGGCCCTCGGCCTGCAGGCGGGCGCTGGTCTCATCGAGCGCCTGCAGGTCGATCGATTCGACGTGGCCGTCCTGGGCAATCGCTTTGAGCTGGTAGCGCATCGTCGGCGTTACGGGTTCAGTGGTTGTCGATGTCGGCGTTCTCGCCGCTGCCGCCCGGCGCGCCGTCCTTGCCGAGGGAGAGCAGGTCGAAGTCGCCTTTCTCGCCCGGGGCACGGTACTGGTAGGGCCGGCCCCAGGGATCGAGCGGTACATTTTTGCGCAGGTACGGCCCGTTCCACTTCGGCTCGTTCTGCGGACGCTGCTGCAGCGCGCCGAGGCCCTGCTCGGTGTTGGGGTAGTGGCCGGTGTCGAGGCGGTACTGGTCGAGCGCCTTTTCCAGCGCGTCGATCTGGGCGCGTGCCGCGGTCACCTCGGACTTGCCGATCTGGCCGAAATAGCGCGGCGCGACGAAGCCGATCAGCAGCCCGATGATCGCGACCACCACCAGCAGCTCGAGCAGCGTGAAGCCAAGGGCCTGTGGACGCGGCGGAGTACGGTTGCTGCGATGCATCATTCCCTCTCGTTGGCGAGGGCAGGCGGCCTGACCCTCGAAATTGACTACGCCATGACTGCGCAACTGCGCGCAGCAGACGCGAAGCTGCGCCTCGGGCAGCTCAACGCGCATAAAATCAGAGTCTAGGATAATGCGCCCGGCCGTCAGAAAAGCAATTTTATTCACGCTCCTATTCGGGATCGTCGGCTACCTCGTAGTCGATTCCGAGGATGCCCCGCGCCCGGCGCGCAAGCCATCGGCCGCCGCCGGGGGCGAGGGCGGCGTCGCAGGTCCGCGCGAACCCGGTCCGCAAGGGCGCAGCGCACGCTACGCATTGCCGGAAAGACCCGCGTTGGGCGCGCCGCAGGCGCAGCTCTTCGGCGCGCAGTCCTGGCAGCCGAAGGTGGCGCCGCGTGCGGCGGTCACGAAGCCGGCAGCACCGCGCGTGCCGGCGATGCCCTATCGCTACGCAGGCAAGGTGCTGCACGAGGGTCGGTTGAAGGTATATCTGGCGAAAGACGACGAGGTGATCCCGGTACGCGTCGGCGAAACGCTCGACCGCGCATATCGCGTCGAGTCGATCGACGACGCGCGCATCACGCTGCGCTACCTGCCGCTCGGACGGCTGCAGACCATCCCGGTCGATTCCGCGCTGCCGCTCGCCGAATCGAAGCCTGCGCCGGCGAAGGCGCGCGCGCCCCGCAAGGCGGCACAGGTGCTGTGGCAGGGGCCGAAACGCGTCAAGCTCGGCGCGCAATTTTCGGTCAAGCTGCATGTGACGAGCGAGCAGCCGGTGGCTGCCTCGCCGATGCAGGTCAAATACGATCCGCGTCTGCTGGAGTCGGTCGCCGTGAAGCCGGGACGGTTTTTCGATTTACGCCAGGACCCGTTCCACGTGCGTGTGAACCCCGAGGGATCGATCGTCGTCGGGGCCACGCATCGCGCACACGCGCCTGCCGTGGACGCGGAATTCCTGGTGCTGACGTTTCGGCCGATCAAGCCGGCGGCGGTCGCCGAACTGTCGATTGCCTCGCTGGGTTTGCGGGGACCTGCGGGCCGCGCGATCGATGTCGATTCGCCGACCACGTTCCGCACGGCAATCACGCCGTGACGGTTGAAGGTTGAGGGAGAGGGGCTGTCATGAGAGTGCAAACGATCGAGTCGCGCGGCGTGCCGCAGAACCGGCATCGCGGGCTTTACGGCGTGCTGCCCCTGCTACTGACGGCCCTGCTGTTGGCGGCCTGGCCGGTGCTCGGGCGCGCGGCTGCCACGACACAGGGCGCGGTTGCGCCGCAGGCGCAGATGCAGGCCGGGGCCCGCGCATTTCAAAGCGGCGATTTCGATGAAGCGCTCAGGCAATACGCGCTCGCGGCGAGCGGTTATGAGCGATCGGGCGACAAAGAGGGGCAGGCGCGGGCGCTGGTGCGCGGCGCAGAAGCGGAACTGAGCCTCGGGCGCAGCCCGAACGCGCTGGATAAGCTGCAGAAGGCGAAGGCGCTGGCGGAGCAGGGCGGCACGCCGTCGCTGCAAGTCACGATCGAGAGCAGCCTGGGCAATGCCTACGTGCTCACCGGCCGCGACGCGGACGCCGAGCGGCTGCTGCGATCGAGCGTCGAGCGCGCGCGCGCAGTGCGCGACGCCGAAATCGAATCACAGGCACTCAACAACCTCGGCAACCTCTACGCGATGCAGGGGCGCTACGGCGAGGCCACGCGCAGCTACCGGGAGGCGGTCGCCGCGGCGAAGCGGTCCGACAACCCGCGCATCGCGATTCGTGCGTCGACCAACCTGGCGCGGGCCCTCATGGACCAGGGCCGGCACGGCGACGCGATCCCGCTGCTCGCAGCGCTCGGCGAGGACCTGCGCGCCCAGGCGCCGTCGCATGAGAAGGCGTACGGGCTGATCAGTCTCGGCCGACTCTACGGCCGACTGCTGAGCGCCGGCGTCGCCCCCGCCGCGCAATGGAGCCCGCGCAGCCATGCCGCGCTCAGCGACGCGCTGGCGGTCGCCGACCGTATCCAGGACCCGCGCGCGCGTTCGTACGCGCTCGGCTACCTGGGCGAGCTCTACGAGCAGGCCGGGCGCTACGACGAGGCGCTGCAGTACGCGCAACAGGCCACGTTCGCCGCGCAGCAGGCCAATGCCCCCGAGATCCTCTACCGCTGGCAATGGCTGAGCGGCCGGCTGCTGAAGGCCAAAGGGGATGCGGACCGCGCGATCCTCGCCTACCGTCACTCGATTGCCACGCTGAAGTCGGTGCGCGCGGATCTCGTGGCGGGCGGCGCGCGCACCACGTTCCGGGAATCGGTCGGCCCGGTGTTCTTCCAGCTCGCCGACCTGCTGCTCGAACGTTCGGGCACGCTGAGCGATCCGAAGCTCGTCACGCAGGACCTGGTCGATGCGCGCAGCACCGTGGAAGTGCTGAAGGGTGCGGAGCTGCAGGACTACTTTCAGGACGATTGCGTGACCGCGCTGCGCGCACGCACCACCGGCATCGACCGGCTGGCGTCGAACACCGCGGCGCTCTATCCGATCGTGCTGCAGAACCGGCTCGAGCTGCTGCTCAGCATGCCGGATGGCATTCGACGCTACACGACTGCGGTCAGCGCGGAGACCCTGACGCGCGAGATCCGCCAGCTTCGCCAACTGCTCGAGAAGCGCACCACGCACCAGTACCTGCCGCACGCCGAGAAGCTCTACGACTGGGTCATCCGGCCGATCGCCGCCGACCTGGAGAAGGCGAAGATCGACACGCTGGTCATCGTATCGGACGCGGCGCTGCGCACCATCCCGCTCGGCGCGCTGTACGACGGCGAGCGGTTCCTGGTCGAGCGCTACGCCGTGGCGACGACGCCGGGGCTGTCGCTGACCGATCCGCAGCCGATCGAGCGCGGGCGCGCGACGGTGATGCTCAATGGCCTGACCGAGTCGGTGCAGGGCTTTGCGCCGCTGCCGTACGTCTCCCAGGAGCTGCAGACCGTGCAGAAGCTCTACGGCGGCACGGTGCTCGAAAACCGGGATTTCACCATCCCGGCGATGGAAAAGGACCTCGGCGATAACCCGTATCGCATCGTGCACATCGCCTCGCACGGGCAGTTCGACAGCGACGTCAACAAGACCTTCCTGCTGACCTACGACGGCAAGCTGGGCATGAACAAGCTCGAGCAGATCCTCGGCCTGTCGCGCTTTCGCAGCCGCGCGGTCGAGCTGCTGACGTTGAGCGCCTGCCAGACCGCCGCGGGTGATGACCGCGCCGCCCTGGGCCTGGCGGGGGTGGCGATCAAGGCGGGGGCGCGCAGCGCGCTCGCCACCCTGTGGACCGTCAACGATCCGGCCTCGGCCGAGCTGGTCGCGGACTTCTACCGTGCGCTGCAGGATTCGGCGAACTCGAAGGCCAGGGCGCTGCAGCAGGCGCAGCTCGGCCTGCTGAAGGACATGCGCTACCGCCATCCGAGCTACTGGAGCGCGTTCCTGCTGATCGGCAACTGGCTGTGACGAAAAAGCGGATGAAACGCGGCGTCGGCCGGGGTATGCTCATTGTCCTGTTCCGGGGCTGACGGAGCCCGGCCGACCAACTCACCGAGGGTGACCATGCAGACTTCGATTGCCACGCTGTTGCTTGGCGCAGCGGCCTGTGCCGCACTCATCTCCCCTGCGGTCACGGCGAAGGAACCGGCGACCGACGGCAGGCTCATCCTTGCGCAGGCCTACAAGCCACCCATGCGGGGCGCGCCTTCGACGCGGGTCGGCGGGGGCAGCCGCAGCGCGGGCTTCACCCTCCGGGTGAATGTCCTGGCGCCGAGCGAAACCGGCTACACGCTGCAGGACAAGCCGACGATCTACTGGTTCGCGTCGGATGCGATCGACAGCCCGGTGGAGCTGACGGTCACCAGCACCGAGAGCCTGCGTGCCGCGTCCAAGCCGTTGCTCGAGATTACCCTTAAGCCGCCGCTCGCCAAGGGGGTGCACGCGCTGCGCCTGGCGGACCACGGCGTCACGCTCACGCCCGGCATCGAGTACCAGTGGTTCGTCGCGGTGGTGCGCAACCCGGCGCAGCGTTCGAACGACGTCCTCGCCGGCGGCACCATCAAGCGCGTCGCCGCCGACGCGGCGGTGCAGAGCCGGTTGCAGCAGACCTCGCAGGCGCAGTGGCCGACGGTCTACGCGGAAGCCGGCATCTGGTACGACGCGATCGACCAGCTGTCGAAGCAGATCAGCGCCGACCGCAACAACCGGCAGCTGCGCGAGCAGCGCGCGGCGCTGCTCGAGCAGGTCGGCTTGCGCGACGCGGCGGCCTTCGATCGCGGCGCGGGGACCTAGAGAGGGCGAGCTCGAGCGGGCGCCGCCCGCTTGAGCGCCGCCGACCTGCGGCGGCTCCTTAGTTAAACCAGTCCGGGCGCGCGATCAGGCGGAAGTACAGGCTCTCGTCCTGCAGGCTGTGGCTCGGCGGGTCGGGCACGTCGTTCAGCCCTTTGGCCAAGTACAGCTCGGCGGAAAATTCGCGGCCCAGGTTGCCGATCAGGCCGATGCCGATGCCGGTGATGCTCGACGGGCCCGGATTGTCGCGTTCCTTGAACCGCGCGCCGCCGGTGTCGATGTACGCGGCGAACTGCAGGCCGTTCTGGGTCGCCGGGTCGCTCAGCACCGGAATGCGGTATTCGAGCGACGCCGAGTAGCCGCGGTCGCGCAGCAGCTGGAAGGCGCGATAGCCGCGCACGCTGTCCAGGCCGCCGACCGCGTACTGCTCGACCGGCAGCAGCGGCGCATTGCTGAGCTGCAGGTCGGCGCGGAAGCGCAGCTGGTCGTCGCGCTCGCTCAGACGCCTGACCCACTGGAACTGGCCGAGCCAGGCGGTGAAGCGGCTGTCGGGCGCGTCCGAATTGATGGTCGAGCCGAAGGCGTCGAGGCCGATGCTGAGGGTCGAGCGCGCGGCGATCACCTGCCGGCGGTCGCGGTCGACGTAGTCGCCGACCAGGCGCAGCGCGGAGACCACCGCCTTGCCATCGTTGACGCCGGGCGAGAAGGAGAACGGCACGCCGAGCAGCGTGGTGTTGGTCTCGCGTCGCTCGACCACGCCGGCGAGCACCAGCTGACGGTCGGGCGTGCGCAGCAGCGGGTGGCTGACCTGCGCGCCGTACGACTCCAGCTTGCTCTGGATGTCGAGCACGTTGAACGGCGACTCGACCACTTCGGCCTTGGTCTTCTCGTAATGCACGCCGATCGCCGTGTCGCGCGCGTTGACCGGTACGCGGTAGCGCAGCTTGAAGTCATAGGGCACGCCTTCGGCATAACCGAACTCGCCCTCGAGCACGTCGCCGCGGCCGATCAGGTTGTTGACGCCGCCGAGCAGGGTGGCCTTGACGTCGCCGAGGCTGGGCGAGAGCTTGTTGTCGATGACCAGGCCGAGGTTGAAGCGCGGCGCTTCCTTGACCTGCGCCTTGAGCACCGCCTCGCCCGGGCGTTCGCCCGGCACCAGCTGAGCGTTCATGCTCTTCACCAGCGGGTCGCGCAGCAGGATCTGCAGCTCCTGCTCGAGGTCGCCGATTTTCAGCGGCGGCCCGGAGTGCAGCGCGATGCGGTCGTCGAAATAGTCCTGCTGGAAATGGACCAGCCCTTCGATCTGGGTCTGCGTCAGGCGGCCTTCGACGATGCGCAACTCGACGACACCCTCGCTGACCTTCTGGTCGGGAATCACCGCGCCCGAGTTGATGTAGCCGGCGTCGATGTAGTGCCGGGTGAGGCGCTGGCGCAGCTCCTCGAGGTCGACGTTGCTCAGCTCGCGGTTCTCGAACGGTGCGGCGATGCCCTTCAGCTCGGCGTCGCTGAACACCGTGTTGCCGGTGATGCGGATCTCGCGCACGAACACCCGGACGGTGGCCTGCAGGCGCTCCGCCTCCGAGGGTTTGTAGGGCGGCAGCTGGATCGCTTCCCTTGGCGGCTTGCGGAACTCGGGTGCCGGCAGCGGCTGCTGCGAGGGCAGGACGCCGGAGGGGAGCGGCGCCTGGGACCAGGCGACGTTACCCAGGGCCTGCGCCACCGCCAGCGCGATAACGGTCGCGCAGGCTGCGGGCGCCGCGCTGCGGCGGCCTGTCTTTCCTCTCACGTTCCCGTTCGTTCTAATTATTCTGCTGTGCGTGTCGGCGTGCGTGTTAGCGCATGCAGTTGAGGCTTTCCGGCATCACCAGCGCCAGCGCGATCGGTTGCGCGCTGATGCCGCCGTCGGCCCGCGCGGGGCCTGCGGCGCCCGCGGTTGCCGGCGCGTCGTTCGTGCCGAAGCTCGGCAGGTAGCCGTCGGCTTCCACCGGCACCCCGCCGCGGCTGGCGACCGTGAACGAGCTCGGCGCGCCCGTGCGCCGTGCCGAGCACAGCCCGCGCAGCTGGCTGCTCGCGTCGAGGAACGCCGCGGTCAGTTGCGCGATGCTGTTCTCGACGTTGTTGTCCGGCGACTGGATCTGGATCACGCCCGGCGTGCTGAGGGCGGAGGAGGCCTCGATCACGCTGGTCGCGCTCGACAGGAAGTTGTCGGCGACGATCGTGATGTTGCCCCCGGGGCCGCCGTAGGCGTTGGCGATGATGAAGCTGTTGTTGAGGATGACGAACTGCGGATCGATGAAGATGTTGCCGCCCTGGCCCGCGCCGCCCTGAACGCTGGTGCTGATAGTGCTGTCCTGCAGCTGCACCACGTTCGGCGCCAGGAGCGTGATATTGCCGCCGTCGGCGGTGAGCGCCTGGGTCGTGATCTGGCCGTTCTCGAGATAGATCTGGTTGCCCGAGGTGATCGTAACGTTGCCTGCGAGGCCGGTGCCGGAAACGATGTTGCCGCCCAGCGGCCCGCCGCTGTCGGCCTTGACGCGTCCGTTGTCGAGGATCGACACCTGGTTGCCGGCGTTGAGCACGACGTCGCCGCCGTTGCCGTCGCCGAAGGTGCTGGTCGAGACCACGCTATCCTGGCCCGAGACGGTGATCGCGTTGGTACCGGAGATCATCACCGTGCCGCCAGCGCCGGTGCCGACAGATGCGGTGCCGCCGAGCAGACCGCCACTTTCGGAGGTGACGCGGCCGCCATTCTGGACGTTGACCTGATTCGCGATGAGGCTGACGTTACCCCCGGCGCCACTACCGTATGTTGTCGTCGAGACGGCGCTGTTCGGATCCGATACCGTGATGGCATTTGCCGCGTAGATCGACACGCTGCCGCTGCTACCACCGCCAACGGCAGCCGCGCCGCCAAGCGATCCACCGCTTTCGGAGATGACCCGGCCGCCATTTTGAACGTTGACTTGATTCGCGCTGAGGCTGACGTTACCGCCAGCGCCGTCACGAGGGGCTCGTCGGCCGCGAACAGCAGGCTGCTGCTTCCGGTGGAGCCGACCTTGTAGATGCGACCGG
>Ga0209536_100001541_pt1 | contig 37915 bp, 32 predicted proteins | sample DeeMarSeWOR28_12_FD_187461 | JGI IMG/M metagenome (GOLD analysis project Ga0209536, IMG submission 187461) | Marine sediment microbial communities from White Oak River estuary, North Carolina - WOR-2-8_12 (SPAdes) (version 2) | ecosystem: Environmental > Aquatic > Marine > Intertidal zone >... | reverse complement strand
GGGGGCGTCCCCGCCAAGCCGATCGCCAAGCGCGAGCCCGTACCTCCAACCACGATCTAGTCCGACCGGGACGCGCCCAGAACTCGCAGACACGGCGGCCACAGGTATGTGTTTCCGCTTGCCCTGCCGGCTACGAAGGCAATGGCCGCGGCCGTCACGCCCACCAAACTCGACCACTGGATGAGAATCATTAGTACGATGAGGATGCCCGTGACCTCGATTGCGGTCGCCACGGTGATGGGGTGAGTGGAGCGGCCCTGCACCAGTATCGCTCGCTGGAACGAAAGCAGCACGGAGAGCGCCGGTAGCGGCGCCAGGATGCGAGTGGGAGTGATGGCGAACGCGGTCAACTCGTGCGACAGGCCCGAGATGGTCTCGAACCATACCCCGGCGAGGGGTGTGAAGCCGATCAACGCGAGTCCGGCAGAAGAAGCGAGGCCGAGGATGAGTGCGAAGCGACCGAGTTCGTTGATGTGCTCGTGCTTCTTCCCCAGGAGTGCGATGGCGACCTCCTGGTAGCTCAACCCCATGGCGCGGAAGACGAACGAGAGCGAGCCCACGACCGGCAGGACGGCCAACGATTCCACCGGGTATCGCGCCCGTCCCATGAAGAACGTCACCATGGGCTGAACGGCGAGTCCGATGAGCGAGGTCATGGCGAGGGGGGTGTAGAACCGCAGGATGCGGCGATAGTCCAGCAGGTGAACTTCGCTCGACTCAGGCGGCTGCGCCCCGCGAACCCGGCCCAGTGCTCCACGGGCCATGAGGCGCGCGGCGAGCGCCTCGATACAGACTCCGGCTGACAAGGCTGTGGCGCCGAGATACGCTCCTGTGATCGAGGTGAAGCGGTAGAGCACCAACGCGGAGGCGGTCATCGTAGACAGACGGACGACCGTACCGTAGGCGACGAGCCGCGTCGAGCCGTCGCGAATCAAGAGGCCCTGGAAGAAACGACGATACCCGATGGCGGCAGGCCAGGGGATCATGATCAGCAGCGCGCCGTGCGTCAGGCGCGCGACCTCGTCGGGCAGTCCGATCAGATCCCGCGCGATGAAGTCGAATACCGGAGGGAGAACGACCAGCAACATCAAGGCGGTGATAGCGGCGTTGAGCGTATAGGTGAAGTTGCGGAGCCGGCGGAAACTGGAGTCGTCCTCCACCAGGGCGGTGGAGGCGCTCATGATCATGATGACGGGAGATTCGATCAGTATCGCGAAGGCGAAGGCCACGCCATACGCAGCGAGATTGAACTTTGGGTCGGGTAGTCGCGCGATAACGGCGGCGAGGAAGGGCCCCTCGAGGGCCATCATCAGCCAGGTCGCGGCCAGGGGCGACCAGAACTTGAATATCGAGCCTAGCGAGCGTTGCAGCTTTCTACTCCCGGGTCCGAGGCGCGCGTGAGTATAGTCTCGAACGTGCGGTCAGACTAGCCGCTGTTGCCCAGATTGCCGTGAGGTGAGTGAAGTCCCATCTTGAGCCGACGTTAGGATGGGAATAACGATCAAGAGAATACTAGAGCAATAGAATACTCGAAGTCGAGGTTTGTCCCCGTGCCCGAGCAGGGTCCCACTTCGACTTCGACTTCAATTGTTCGAATGTTCTAATGTTCTTTTCATCGAAATTCGCACCACAAGGAGATTCGCCGCATGATCGAGCCTGGAGCCACGCAAACGCCACCGTCGAAATCGCCGCCACCGGTCTTCTACCGCTGGGCCGTGCTGGTCGTGATCAGCCTGGCGATGTTCGGCAACTACTACGTCTACGACGCCATCAGTCCGATCGCCGACCTGCTCAAAGAGCAGTTGGGATTCTCCGACTCGAACATCGGGCTGCTGAACGCGATCTACAGCGTGCCGAACGTGATCATGGTGCTGATCGGCGGCATCATCATCGACAGGATCGGCGTCAAGAAGGCGACGTTCCTGTTCGGTGCGCTCTGCTTCGTCGGTGCGGTGGTGACGGCGGTGACGGGCGACCTGGCGACGATGGCGACGGGCCGCCTGATCTTCGGGATTGGGGCTGAATCGCTGATCGTCTCGGTGACGACGGCTATCGCTAAGTGGTTCAAGGGCAAAGAGTTGAGCTTTGCGTTCGGCGTCAACCTGACCATCGCCCGGCTCGGCTCGTTCGCCGCCCTCAATTCGCCGACGTGGGCGCGGCCGGCCTACGAGAGCTGGCGCTGGCCGCTGCTCATCTCCGTCGTCGTCGCCACGCTCTGCATCGTGGGCGCCGTGATCTACTGGATCATGGAGGATAGGGCGGAGTCCGACTACGAGATGGGCGAGGCCGGCGCGACGGACAAGGTCGTGTTCGCCGACCTGTTCCGTTTCCCGAAGAGCTACATCTATGTCGTGTTACTGTGCGTGACGTTCTACTCGGCGATCTTCCCGTTCCAGACGTTCGCGATCAAGTTCTTCCAGGAGGCGCACGGCACCAGCCGCGAGTGGGCGGGGTTCCTGTCCAGCTTGATCACGCTGTTCGCCATGGTCTTCACGCCGATCTTCGGGCTGATGGTGGATCGCGTGGGCAAGCGGTCGCTCTTCATGATGTGGGGCTCGTTGCTACTCGTTCCCGTCTACCTGATGATGGCCTACACGAACGTGCCGCTGCTCGTGCCTATGGCGATGATGGGCATCGCGTTCTCGCTGGTCCCGGCCGTGATGTGGCCGTCCGTCGCCTACTTGATCGAGGAGCAGAAGCTGGGCACCGCATACGGCTTGATGACCATGATCCAGAATATCGGGCTGGCCGGGTTCAACTTCATGATCGGCTGGGCCAATGACTATTCCGGCGCCGCCATCGAGAACCCGGGCGGCTACGCGCTCGGCATGTGGATCTTCTCGATACTCGGGTTCCTGGGCTTCTTCTTCGCCTGGCTTCTGCGACGGTCTGAAACGGGACCGGATGCGCATGGACTGGAGACCATCACGGTCAAGTCCTCGGGCGACTGAGAAACGAAAGCGGGGTCGGCGACGAATCGCGGACCCCGCTTCAGCCCGGGAAACGTGGCGGGGTGCACTCACGTCGGTCCGAAGCGCTTTCGCGCCGGCGGGGGAGATGACGAAGGCACCCCACCATCTGGGGAAGGGCAGCCGTCTATATCATCAAGGTCCATGCCAGCGAGGGCACGGCGGGCCGGCCGTCTGGTTCTATGTCTTAAGTTGTTGTACAGTAACCACTTATACTGATCGGTCGTAGAGTGTCCCGGGCCATTGCGCCGCCGCCTCGTTGCGTGGGCGCTTCGTGCCTGTGTGATGCGTGACGTCGCTGAGGCACCCAGAGCAACAGGAGAGAAACGTGGGAAGAGACGGAGTTGCCAGGTACGTACGCTACTCGCACGAGGGCGCCGTGCTGTTTGGCGTCCTCGAAGGTGAGACGATCCATGAACTGGCGGACGATTTCTTCACACCGTCGGCGTTGTCAGGTAGAAGCGTGCGTCTATCGTCCGTCCGGCTTCTCGCTCCCTGCGAGCCCTCCAAGGTGCTGGCCGTGGGTCTCAACTACCGCAGCCATCTGAGGGACAGGCCGGTGCCGGAGTCCCCCGGTCTTTTCATCAAGCTGCCGACAACCCTCGTAGGTCACGAAGACGACATCGTCATCCCGCCGGACGCCAGCGAGGTGCACTACGAGGGCGAGCTGGTGGTCGTGATGGGAAAGAAGACCAAGAACGTCTCGGCCTCGGAGGCGGCTGACTGCATCTTCGGTGTCACAGCCGGAAACGACGTGAGCGAGCGCGCTTGGCAGCGCGGTGACCTGCAATGGGTGCGGGCGAAGGCCTCCGACACCTTCGGACCGCTGGGCCCCTCCATCGTCACCGGACTCGACTACAACGACCTGTTGATCCAGACGCGCTTGAACGGAGAGCTGCGCCAGTCCGAGCGGACCCGGGATCTCATCTTCAACGTCCAGACGATCGTCGCTTATGTAAGCCGCTATGTCACCTTGCTGCCGGGTGACGTGATCTTCACGGGAACGCCCGGCAGCACGTCGGCCATGCAACCCGGGGACGTGGTCGAGGTCGAGATCGAGGGAGTGGGAGTGCTGAGGAATCGGGTCATCGCGGCCTAGAATGGCGGCGGGGTGCCCGGGTCCGCGAATGAGCCGCACGGGCAGCGGCCCGATACATCCCGCCCGGACACCCCACCAAAGGGGGAGGAAAAGAACTGACCGTAATTGATTACAAGTCCTGTGCCAGCCGCTAGGCGGTTCTCTCGACTTCTGTAACTTTAACAATAATAATCGTTTACGTGGCTAGGGCAGTCGCCTGCCGCACCGTGTGGGTCTGGCGCGTTGCGCCAGTGCAGACAGCTGGGGTGTCTCCGATGCGGTCCGCGAGACAGGCGGAGGAACTGAAGGAACGGGGCCGATCATCGGCCCCGTTCCCGGGCTTGCGCTCGCGAGGTTTAGACATATTCCGCTATCGGGCCGCCAACGGTGGCGGTGGTCGCATCGCAGCGACCACACCGGCGTGATCGGACGGCCAGAGGCCTGAGGGCGTCTTGTCTCTGACCCTGTGTCCCACGCGCCAGGCGAAGACGGCGGTGCGGAGCGGCAGCAAGTGCCCGAAGTCGCCGCGCAACAGGATCACGTCCACCCGACGGTCCAGCTCGGATCGCCGGTTCAGCAGGTGCTCCGGCTGGCAGCAGGTGTAGCCGCGACGACGGGGGCCCCAGGCATCGACGAAGTCAGCGTCGATGAAATTCCCGTACGTCGGCGTGTCGCTGCCGTCCGCCGCCGAGTTCATGTCGCCGGTGACGATCGTGGGCAGCGTGGGGTCGCCGGGCAGGGTCCAGTTCGTGAGAACCTCGATCAGCTCGTAGCCCTGGTCCACCTGAATCGTCGGGTCAGGTTCCTGGGGCTCCAGATGGGTCGTGACGAAGCGGAAGTTGAGGCTGTTCACGGTGAGGTCGATGGACGCCCAGCCGCGGTCGATCTCGAGCGTCTGTCCCAGTAGGCCTACCTCGAGAACCCTAACGAAGTCGCCGTTCTGCGGATTCGTGGCGTAAGGGGCGACATCGTCCCTCACGATGATGAAGTCGAAGTCGGCCAGGCTGATGAGGCTCAGTCCGGTGGCCGAGTCGCCATCGTACATGGGCACAGCGCCCTGGAAGTTCTCCGAGTTGGAGATGGGCACGTAGTAGAGGCCGCGGTCCTGCAGCTTCCCGAGGAGCACTTCCAGGAAGTTCAGGGCGCCCACGGGTTGCGGGTTGAAGCTCTGTGTCACGGGGTCGAAGTCGGTGAAAACCAGGAAGACGGAGACCTCCTGTAGACCGACCGCGTGCGGCTGCGCGTCGGCGATCTCGTCGGCTAGCGCCTCGGCCCGCTCCTCAAAGTCGGTGGATTCGACCCACTCCCAGAGGTCCGCGGCCGCCTGGAAGACGTCTACGTCGGGAGCATAGATCATCTCCACGGGCGCGCCAACGAACAGGTTGCGGGTCATGACGACCGCACCGCCGTCCTGAGCGCGTGCGAGGTGCTCTGAGGGCTCGACCAGCGTGTCGTCGGGGCGCAACGTGGGCTCGAAGACGTCATCCTGGTCGCAGCCGACCAGCAGAACGAGTACCGCGATGGCGATCCCCAGCCAGCGGGCCTTGCGATGGTTGCAGCTTAACATGCTTTGCCTCCCTTGACTGTTGCGTTGTTGACCCAGAGGGCGAGCGCTCGGGTCGTGGGGAAGAGTGCCCGCGGCGAGTCAAGCGCGAGTCAAGTGGGAGGCGGTGCAGGGAAGTGCGGGGCTAAAGCGGGCGGACTAAGAAAAAGGGGCCGCCATTCCTGGCGACCCCTGCCTTAGCCGGCTGCTTGGGAAAACGGACTAGTATGCTTCTCGCATGGCCGTACGGATCACGTAGCCAACGTTCGGGGTTCCCGGCGGCAAGAGCCGCGGGTCCCGGAAATCCGTATCGAAAGACCAGTCACGCTGGGGTGGCGTGTAGTAGGTGCCGTTCCAGGTACCGGTGGTCTTCTGGCTGGTGAAGGGGCTGACCAGCGAGCCTCTGTAATGGAGCGTCTGGCGGACGCCGGATGAGTTGTACCAGTGCTCCAGGAAACGTGGGAAATTCTCGAGTCCGCCGCCGTACCAGTCGGTGTAATAGGCCGAAGAGCCGTCCGCTGCGCAGCTGGATTCCTCGTGATCGCAGGGTGTGGGCCAGTGGCCGGCCAGGATGGCAGCATTGACCCAGGTCTCGAGCGAGTTCTTCTTCGTCCACCCGGCGGCCCAGGAGCTGTAGGACCCGCAGGGCGAGCCGGCGACGACCTGGTTCTTACAGGTGTTGAAGACATTGGCGGGGGGTTTGTTCTGAATGTCGACCCAGGCATTCGACAGTATGTCGAGGCCATCGCCTGCTAACGACGACGGCTGCTTGTTGTAACGGTTGTAGTCGCCCTTGACGTAAAGCGGCCACTCCGTGGCAAAGGTCATCGGATTGGGAAGCGTCGCCGCGTTCAAGATCCGCAGCGCGGGATCGAGGGTGCCGTCGAGCATCAGGTTCAGAGTCTCCTGGGAGTAGCCGCCGATGTTCGCGGGCACGATGTACTCGACGTAGATCAGCTCGGCGGTTCGTGAGGAGCCCCCAGCGGCCCAGGTGATGAACTGGGCGATATCGATGTTGAGCACGTCCTTGAGCTCCTTTTCGCGGCCATCGTAGAAGCTCGACCAGTCCCACCAGAACATGTTACACATGTCGTAGGAGTTCGGAATCTCGCCGTCCACGCGCGTGATGGTCGTCATCGGCCACGGGCTGAGGTCGTTTACGACTTGTAGTCCGTACCAATAGGCGGTTCCGTTGATCAGGGTGCCGACGCCATCGTCATCGCCCGTGACGACGATCTTGAGGTCGATCGCGTTACTGGGGATGGTTATGTCGAAGATGCAGTTCTCCAGGTCGCTTTCCGTCCAGATCGTGTTTCCGTCCGCTATGACCTGAACCGCCACGTCGTCGATCTCCCCGCAGGGTACGTTGAGTATCTTGAACTCCACTTTAGCCCCTGCGAAGACTTTTTGGAGCGCCGTGATTTGCAGATCGCCCGTGATCTCGTCAGGGTCTTTCTTGGGACCGCCACCGGCGCAGACGTCCTGCTTCGTACGGATGTCGGTCAAGTCGACCGTGATGTAGAGATCGGAGTTCCAGGCGAACTTGACGCTCTGTTCGGCGTCTCCGTCATCGCTTTGCCGCGGTAGGATCAGCTCGTAGGGCGGCACACCATCGGGCAGCGGCAGCCGCAGCGAGTCCACCTCGAAGGCGTCGGTCATGACGCGGCAGTCGAACTTCGCACAGCTCTCGGCCTTGAAGGCCTCGGCACCCGCGTGCGTGCGGCTGTCGAAGTCCAAAGGCACCTCGTTACCGGCCGCGTCGTTGACGAAGACGCCGTTGTACACGAGGTGGAAGTCCTTACGGTCGTGGAAGATCTTGTTGGGCGTCGTGATCAAATCACGATACCAGGCGTTGTTCGAGCTCAGGTAGACATTCCCGTTCGAGTGGACGCGGCCGACGAATTCCATGGGCGGCCCGTTGGTAGCCTCGAGATCCTGCTCGAAGAAGACGCCGAACTGGAAGATCGGGATCGCCTGGGCCTTGGTGCGGAGGATCACCGCGGCCATGTCACCCTTCGAGTTGGCGGCCCGCGAGTAGATGTCGACGTTCTGCGTCAGCGCGTAGAGCCCGGCGTAGGGGCCGTCTGTGACGGTCTCGACGGTTGCTTCACCCGTCCTTTGCACGGTGAAGCTATCGAAGCTGATCGCCTGAAGGCTGGGCGGATGCATGTTCGTCAGCTCGTCGTCGGATAGATAGCCGTCCGCCAGCGCGATCTTCAGCTGGGCCAGCGTGGCTTCGCCGCCGGCCTCCGCCGCGTAGAAGACTCGCGTGTCCTGATAGTCGCTGCCGGAGGATCGCATTGCGCTCATCGCGCCCGTGATCGCGACCGTCGTCAACACGGCGACGAGTGCGACGACCAGCAGCGTGGCGATAAGTGCCAGACCGCTGCGGTCCTCAAGTCGCGAGCGGAACGTGACCCTCCAGGTATCGAGGGTCGCGAGTATGCCTTTGGGTCCCATCACTTCTCCTCCGTTAATAGGGCGGGACATGACTCAGATCTTGTTCTTCTCGTAGCGCAAGTTACGGGGTGAGATCACCCACTCGTGCGTCGACTTCAGCAACTGGCCTTGGTTGACGCGAACATCGACGCGGTCCGCGGCCAGAACTGCTCGCACCTTTACCGCGACGATATCGTCGTAGTCGTTGGAGTTGTCGCTGTCGTAAGGGTCGGCGTAGTCCAGCTCATCGCCGTCGGTGAAGATCAGCTTCACGTCGAACTCTTCGACGCCGTAGGCCAGGACGTCACCGGCCGGTGCACCGGTCGAGTTGAGCCGAACGGCTCGCCAGAGCCGCTTCTCGTCGTCGAGGTAGTACATCGTCGGCTGCAGCTTCTGCACATAGGTGCTGTAGCGGTCAAGCCGTAGGCCGCCGCTGAGGCCCGCCGGCTGGCGCAGGATCGTGTCGTGCGCCGTGAAGGTGACGGCGATCGAGGTGTCGTTGGTCTCGCTGACGTTCTCAACCAGGATGAGCCGGCGCGTGCCTCCCACCTGGAGGCGTGCCAGGTCGCCCAGGCCCAGTTCCAGCGGCAGGCTGCCGTCTTTGACTACATCGATGCAGTAGGTGCCGCACGTGCCTCCCGCCGGAAGCGGGTTGTCGGTACCGGCCGGTGGATCGATGTCGTGGGGCGGCGCCGGGAAGGGGACGTAGGGGACGTGGAGAACCATGAGCGTATCGCCGTTGGTCCCCGGGTGGGCAGCCACCGTTCCGAACGTCGTCGTGCTAGCAATCTCGATACCGGCCGACTGGACGTCGTGTCGCAGCGAGATACCGATGTAGCGAGCGTTGCGGGACAGGTCTTCCCGGATGTCCCCGCTTCCCAGCGTCCGCATCTGGGCCAGCAGGAAGCCTACGGCGGCGCTCAAAACGACGATGCCCACGATCATGGCGATGAGGGCCTCGACGAGCGTGAAGCCGGCCTGTGCCGATGGCACGGTCCGGCGGGCGGGTTGCAGCATCATTTTCGGTCGTCTCCTTCGTATACAACCGTGACTAACTCGACCTTACCCGTCCGGCCGCGTCCAGTAGGGAACTCGACCTTGATGGTCACGCGCTTCGTGTAGGCCAGGTTCTCCTCTGGAACCACCTCGAGGCTGCGTACGAAGATGCCGGACTGATTCTTGACCCCGTCGCTGCTGACGCTGGTCGCACTCTCTGAGGCCAGCGTTCCCGGCGCCCGCGCCTTCACCTCTTCCAAGTACGAGGATGCGATCGCGGTAGCGGTGGAACGCACGGCGGAATCGGTGTGGACGGCGAGGACCATCATGCCCGAGCTTGAAAGCGCCGTAACCGCGACGCCCAAAAGCACTATCGCGACCATCGTGCTGATCAGGCCAAAGCCACTCTCGGTAGCCAATACTCGTCTCGACACTTTTCTTACCTCCACTTGCCGTCGCGGTAATCCCAGGTGCGGAATGCGCCCGAACCCGATACCGTGACCGCCGATACCGCCGAGGGATCATTCTCGTGTGTGACGAAGATCGCGCCGCCGGTACGGACGCCGTTCCGCGGGCGGACCATACCGCGAGCGTCGAACTCGACGTAATCGTCTTCAAAGACGACGGGATCACCGCTCGAACTACCGAGAGGACCCGCCGATGCTTTTCCAAATCCGTACTCCACCTTGGCAGACAGGTTCGCGCCGGGGATCCCGCCGTTGGAACCGCGCGCCAGGAATCTCGATGCCCGCGCCTCCTGAGACGTCTCTGTGATGTTCCCGCTGCGCTCGGGTGTCACGTCCTGGAATGCGGCGTAGAAGTCTTTCGAGGATTCGAAGCTCACACGAACGACCCGCTTCGCCGCGATGGCCCGCATACGGGCGGACTCGAGGTCGCGCATGAGTTGGCGGGCGGCCTTGTGCACGTCCTGCTGAGGCGTCGTTCGCAGGGCCCGCGGAACGGACACCGCCGCCATCGCCCCCATCAGCAGGATCACGATGATCATCTCGATGATCGTGAAGCCTCGTCGGTCTGTCAGCCTGGTGTGCATTGTAAAGCCGTTGTTCTTTCTTTTTGCATCATCTCTTACATACCGTTAGCGGGCCGCAGTGCCCGCGCACCGTACCCGTGAGCACGCTTCGTACCCAGAACGGTTCTTTGTACGTAACTACTTGTGAGATAATGCATTACAGGCTCGGACGTGGCTCGAAATCGGGTTTAGGGAGAGTCTCTTTCGGTCATTGTGACCGGACCGGGGGGGAGACGTGGCCGAACGGCGGTCAGCCTGATGGTACCAAAAGAATGTTTGGGAAATCGTGCAGGGGGGGCTATAAGATGTTTATTTCTGGCGAGTTGCGCAACCCTGCTACAGCGAGCGATCAGGCGAGGAGAGGTCCTGCGAGGGCGGCTCGGCGCCACTGTGAGCGGCGGCCCAGACCCGTGCCCAGCTCTCAGCGAAGAGGAAGATCACCAACATCCAGAACAGCCAGCCCAATTCAAACACGAGTAAACTCCGGCGGGATAGTGTTATCTATCATTACGAAATAGTGTACGTTGGCGTTTCGGCGATTCTTCTTTGCCCTTCTGCTCTCTTAGACGGTCAGAAGGCCGAAACGGTTTACAGGGTGCTCCAAGTGCTCTTGGGGAGCCTCTTTACGCGGCTCGACCCGATCAGGCATCTTGAGAGCGTGAGGTCAGCGGTCGACGGCCCTCGGCACGGGAGGAAGGGATAGGAATGCGTCTCTCTAACATGATCACGGCGATCGATGCCCATGCCTGCGGCGAACCGGGGCGTGTGATCGTCGGCGGCGTGGTGGACGTACCGGGCAGCAGCATGTTCGAGAAGAAGCAGTACTTGGAGACCCACGGGGACAGCCTGCGTCGCCGCATGCTCCGTGAACCGCGGGGCTACCCTGCGCTGTGCTGCAACCTGATACTGCCGCCCACGCATCCCGACGCCGACGCCGGATTCGTGATCATGGAGCAAACGGAGTACCCTCCCATGTCGGGGAGCAACACGATCTGTGTGGCCACGGTGCTCATAGAGACCGGCGTGGTGCCGGCGCGGGAGCCGGTCACTGAGCTGGTGCTGGAGGCGCCCGCCGGACTGATACCGATTCGAGCCGAAGTCTCGAAGGGAAGAGTCAGGAAAGTGACGTTCGAGAACGTGCCGGCTTTCGCGGTGCAGCTGGACGCTGTGATCGAGGTTCCGCAGCTGGGTGAGCTGAAAGTCGATGTGGCTTACGGCGGCATGTTCTACGTGATCGCGGAGGCGGGTCGCTTCGACCTGAAGCTAGAGCCGCAGGAGGGGAGAGAGATCGCACGGATCGGCGCCATGCTTACGGCAGCGGCACGCGAGCAGCTGACGGCCGTGCATCCGGACAACCCCGCGATATCCGGTGTATCCATCTCGCAGTTGTCGGGTCCACCGACCCACCCGCAGGCCCATCGCAAGAACGCCGTGACGGTGTCCACGGGCGGCGTCGATTGGGATCGCCCCGACACCTGGACGGGCGCGCTGGATCGCTCGCCGTGCGGCACGGGAACTTGCGCAAAGATGGCTGCGCTTCACGCCCGTGGCGAACTGAGTGTCGGCGAGGATTTCCAGCACGAGGGCATCCTGGGGACGATCTTCACAGGCCGGATCCTCAGGGAAACGCAGGTGGGTGAAAGACCGGCGATCGTGACGTCGTTGAGTGGTCGCGCCTGGCTGACCGGGAAAGCGCAATACTTGCTGGACGATGAGGATCCGTTTCCCGAGGGCTTCACCGTGGGTGACCTTTGGGCCTGAGCGGCGGAGTGAGGAACATGACACGCATAGCGCTCGCGGTGTTGGCCTTCGCGGCCACCGCCTTCCTACCAGTGCAGGCCCAGGAGCGGGTACAGGATCCGGTTCTGGAGCCAGACCACGCTGAGCTGGCCCAGCAAGTGAAGGCCGAGTTCCTCCACGCCTGGAACGGCTACGTGGAATACGCCTGGGGCCACGACGGCCTCAAGCCTCTGAGCCGCGGCTACTATGACTGGTACGAAGTGCCGCTCTATATGACACCGCTCGATGCCTTCGACACGATGCTGCTCATGGGTCTCGACGCTGAGGCGCAGCGTGCCAAGCGGCTGGTGCTCGACAGCCTCTCGTTCGACCATGACATGACCGTACAGGTATTCGAGATCACGATCCGTATGCTGGGCGGTCTGATCTCGGCATACCAGCTGGATGGCGACGAGCGTTTTCTGAGGCTGGCCGTCGATCTGGCCGACCGACTACTTCCTGCGTTCGAATCGCCCACCGGGATGCCGTACTGGGGAGTCAACTTGCGGACGGGTGAGACCACCGGGTTCGTGAACAACCCGGCGGAGATCGGGACGCTGATGCTCGAGTTCGGTGCGTTGAGCCGATTGACGGGTGACCCGGTCTACTACGAGAAAGCGAAGCGCGGGGTGGTGGCGGTGTTCGAGCGGCGGTCGGGCATCGGCTTGGTCGGCACGACCATCGATGTCGAGAGCGGCGAGTGGGGTGAGCGTGGCAGCCACATCAGTGGCCGTATCGACTCGTACTACGAGTACCTTCTCAAGGCCTGGCTCTTGTTCGGGGACGAGGACTTCAGCGCCATGTGGAAGCGGAGCATCGAGGCGGTGAACCGCTACCTGGCCGACGAACAGGCGACGGGCTTCTGGTACGGGCATGCCGACATGGACACGGGGAAGCGGACGGCGACGCGGTTCGGGGCCCTGGATGCCTTCATGCCGGCGGTGCTGGCATTGGGCGGGGACCTGGAACGGGCCGAGCGTCTGATGGAGTCGTGCCACGCGATGTGGACGCTATTCGATATCGAGCCCGAACAACTGGACTACGTGACCATGAAGCCGCTCCACCCCGGCTACTACCTGCGCCCCGAGGCGATCGAGTCGGCCTATTACCTGTACCGTCTTACGGGGGATGAGAAGTACGTGCGGATGGGGCGAACCATGTTCGAGAATATCGTGAAATTCACCCGCTCCGAGGTGGGCTACGCCGCACTGGCGGACGTGACCACGAAAGAGAAGTCGGACCGCATGGAGTCGTTCTTCCTGGCCGAAACCTTGAAGTATGCCTACCTCCTCTTTGCAGCGCCGGAGACCATCGACTTCGACGGTGTAATCTTCAACACGGAAGCGCATCCGATCTGGAGATCTTGGGACTAGCCGTGTAGTAGAGCGGCGGTGGCGCGAGCAGCGCCGATTTTTAGATTCCGGGGTCGTTTTCTCCGTCAGATAACGCCACAAGGAGACTGAATCGTGAGAATCTCGAAGGCGCTCTCGGCCTTTTTCCTGTTGACATTTGCCGCTACACCGCTGGCTGCGCAGATGCGGGATCCCTCGCTACTGAGCCTGGAGCGCATCTTCGGCTCGGCGGAGTTTTTCCCGCAGCGGTTCGGCCCGGCCCGTTGGCTGAGCGACGGCTCTGGCTACACGACGGTGGAGTTATCGGTGGAAGTGCGGGGCGGCCAGAACATCGCGAAGTACGACCCGGAAACTGGAGAGCGCGAGCTGCTGGTGCCGGCGACGCGGCTGATCCCGGAAGGTCAGTCCGCCGCGCTCTATATCAATGATTACGTCTGGTCCGACGACGGCAAGAAGCTGCTGATCTTCACCAACACGACGCGTGTGTGGCGCGACAACACGCGGGGTGACTACTGGGTTCTCGATTTGGAGAGCGACAAGCTGTGGAAGCTGGGTGGCGGCTTCGACGTGTCGAGCCTGATGTTCGCCAAGTTCTCGCCGGACGGAAGTCGGGTCGGCTACGTCTATCACAACGACATCTATGTCGAGAGCCTGGCCGATGGCGAGATCACTCAGATCACCACGGACGGTTCCGAGACTATCGTCAACGGTACGTCCGACTGGGTGAACGAAGAAGAGTTTTTCCTACGCGACTGTTTCCGCTGGAGTCCCGACGGCCGCCTCATCGCGTATTGGCAGTTCGATGTAGAGGGTGTGAGCGAGTTCCAGATGATCAACAACACCGATTCGCTCTACCCGATAATCACCTCGTTTCAATATCCGAAGGCCGGTGAGACCAACTCGGCGATCCGGGTGGGCGTGGTGAGCGCCAAGGGAGGGTCCACCACCTGGCTCAAGCTGGAGGGCGACCCGCGCAACACCTACATCCCGCGCATGGAGTGGGCGGCCAACTCGGAGGAGGTCATCCTCCAGTACATGAACCGCCTCCAGAACACGAACCACGTCATGTTGGGTCGTGCTGAGACCGGCGAGGTTCGGACTGTCTTGACGGAGACCGACGAGGCCTGGGTCGATGTAGTGGATGACCTGCAGTGGCTGGACGACGGTGAGTCGTTCACCTGGATCAGCGAGCGTGACGGCTGGCGACACGTCTATGTGGTCCCGCGCTCGGGCCAGGGAATACGCCTAGTCACGCCGGGTGACTTCGACGTGGAAAGCGTGCAACTGATCGACGAAGAGGGCGGCTGGCTCTATTACACCGCGTCGCCGGACGATCCGACCCAGCGCTATCTTTATCGCATGCGGCTCAGTGGCAGCGGAAGGCCGGAGCGGCTGACGCCCGTAGATGAGACGGGCACGCACGCCTATCAGATCGCGACCGATGCGGGTTGGGCGATTCACACGCATTCCGCCTTCGACACGCCTCCGACTACCGACCTCGTTCGTTTGCCGGACCACAGGAGCGTGCGCACCCTAATCGACAATGACGGCTTGCGCACCCGCGTGGCCGATTTGAAGAAGGGGCCGGCGGAGTTCTTCCGCGTCGATATCGGCGATGGAGTCATGCTAGACGGCTGGATGATGAAGCCGTACGACTTCGACCCGGAGATGCAGTATCCGGTGCTGTTCTACGTTTACGGGGAACCCTGGGGACAGACGGTCCGGGATACTTGGTCGGGGATGCGGTACCTCTGGTACCTCATGCTGACGCAGCAGGGCTATATCGTGATGAGTGTGGACAATCGCGGCACGCCAGCGCCGCGGGGCCGTGATTGGCGCAAGATTGTGTATCAGAAGATCGGTGTGCTGACCGCGGCCGATCAGGCGGCGGCGATGCGGAAGGTCGAGGAGTGGCCGTACATCGATCCCGATCGCACGGCGATCTGGGGTTGGAGCGGCGGCGGTTCATCGACGTTGAACGGCATGTTCCGCTACCCCGACGTTTATGAGGCCGGTATGGCCGTGGCGCCGGTCCCCGACGTTCGCCTGTATGACACGATCTATCAGGAGCGCTACACGGGCCTACCGCAGAACGATCCGGAAGTGTACAAGCAGTCGTCGCCGGTCACTTTCGCCGGCCAACTGGAAGGCGATCTACTGATCGTGCACGGAACGGGGGACGACAACGTTCACTATCAGGGGACCGAACGGCTGATCAACGCCCTCGTCGAGTCGGGCAAGCAGTTCACGATGATGGCATATCCCAACCGCTCGCACGGCATCTATGAAGGGCGAGGGACGACGCTACACGTTTACACGTTGCTGACGGAGTACTTGAAAGAGAACGTGCCGGCCGGTCCGCAGCCGCGCGAGGCGGAATAGCGGTAGCTAGAGTCCTAGCCAGGCGCGGCTCTGGTTGAGGCTCGCGCCCACTCGCGCGAAGAACCGCATCTGGTTCACCGCGCTGCTGTTCTCCTCGGCGCTGCCCTCGTCGATGGCGAGCAGCCCGAACGTGACCTCGATGCCGTGGAGCATCAGAGTTCCGGCGGCATTGGTGTCCCAGCCATCGTGCTCGAGCATCAACCTGAAGACGACACCCGGCGACGCCTCCGCATCGAGAGCCGCCGCGCCGAAGAACCCGGAAGTATAGCCCTTCTCGCTGTATTCCGGGTTCTCTACGTAGAAGAACCCGTATCCCCAGCCGACACTGATCAGGAATCCGACGGGCGAGTTCCAGGCACGCCGCGAGAACGATCCGGTCAGGTAGGGAGAGGCTCTCTTCAGGTAGTTGTCGTAGACGTTGGTGGAGACGAGATCGCCGAATCGACCGACGTCGTCCGACGTCGGCACCAGGTTCAGGACACCCACCGCCAGTGAGAGTCCGGCCGGTCCCGGGGGCAGAAGCTGGGCTTTGGCCGGCACGCCGAAATCCTTCGCGCTGTAGGCGGCGAAGCCGAACTCCAACCGGCCTCGATAGCTGAACACAGCGGACCCGCCCTCGTTCGCCGTACGCGAGCCGCCGATTTGCGGGAAAGATGCGCCTACGACCGCGGACAAGTCCGTATTGCCGGACGCGATGAAGGCGTGCGGCGTCGCTATGAAGCCGGAGCCATAGAGGTCGGTGTAGCCAGGAAAGGTCGGACGCTGTGACAGGAACAGCTGGGCGGCCAGCCGCTCGGACAAGCCCGCAGCAGAGACGGTCACATTCGTCGCGCCGTCCTTCAGGGGCTGAAGTACGATTCTTCCGCCTACGGAATCGAAGGCGGCGCCCAGCGAGCGCATGATGGCATCGTCCTGGATTTCGACCTGGAGACCAGTCAGGGGCGCTTGATTGCCGAAGGCATCCAGAGCCGCGACCCGCAGCGTCAACTGGTCCTTGGAGGCGATGACCAGGTCTTCCTCGACGGCGCTCCCGTCGAGCGTCAAGATGAGGTCGACGGCGGGGCCGGGGCTGACCTGAATCACGGTCTCGATCCTCTGGCCCTCGACCAGAGCCACGACGGTCGCCGGTGCGACCTCGTTGCCGAGAGTCACGATTGCGCTCACGCTGCCGGTCGTATCAGTGTTGGCCAGCGGCGGATCGACTCGCGCGTTAGTTGCCGTGAAGACGACCTGTTGATTCCTGATGGGAAGACCGGCCGCGTCCCGTACCTGAAGCACGAATGGCCTCGCCAGTCTCGTGCCCACCGTGCCGGACTGGTCGGTACCGGACACCCAGCGCGTCTGCTCGATCGCAACAGCTCCCGCCAACAGCGTGACCGGAATCGATGCGAGCTGGTCGGGTCCCACGATGATTCCCAGTCGGCCACTCTCGCGAATCGCCCCGCCATCGATGTGGAAGGTGATAGCGCCCGTGGAATCGGTGGTCTGCGTGGCGTCGGCCAGGCCCATGGCCGGTGACGATGGCTGAAGCAGTACCTCCTCGCCCTCAACCAGGTTTCCGTACTGATCTCGCACCACGATGGCCAACTCGAATGCGTCACCGGCTCCGCGAATCACCTGCAACTGCTGAGGCGTAACCTCGGCGCTCGCGCCTGCGCCGGCGGTCACTACTAGCAGAATTGAACCGGTTGCCTCGACCGTCTCGGGGCCAGCGGCGGCAATCCTGAGCCGATAGGCTCCGGGTACCGTGCCTACAGGCATCCGGAAGATGGCGTTACCGTCGTTGTTGGAGAACGCGTGGGCGTCTGCACCTCCGCTCTCCGGCAGAGCGCTACTTCCGCGGAGCGCCAGCTCCACACCCTGTTGAGGTTGTTGACCTCGAGAGACCCGCACCACGACCGTCGCGACACCGCCGACCTGCGTCGTTATGCGACTTCGGGTCGGCGTGGCCTGGACTTCACGCTCTCGCTCTCCACACTCGTCGATCGCGGCCATGACCGTATCGTCAGCACCAAGCTCTCGGAACTGATCGCGGTCGCGTGCCGTCGGTACGAAGGCGAGGCAATTGCGGGTTATGAGCGATGCGATCTCGGGGTTCCCGAGGGCGCCGCTCGTCAGGAGGCGGACCAGATCCGATTTTAGGAGAGGCTCCTGACCCTGCGCGACGAGATTCGTCGCCACGCCGAGGAGGGCGAAGACGAACGGGATAACGGCTCTACGAATGGCCTGGTGGTAAGGTCGCGCGCCAGCGCTCACCAAATGATGCTCATGTCTCTTATATCGCTGGGCACCCAGACGCCCTGAAGTGTCGTTCGACGTCCTGCACATCGCCGTACAGAGTCTCGTCGCGCTCAGCTCGGTCTGGATCGAGGGTTCCGGCTTGGGACCGACCATCTGCATTGTACGCCGTCCACTGTTCGTCCACCTGCGCCATCCCGCGGGCAAGGTCGGCGCAAGTCATCTGCCGGTTGTCGAATAGGCGAGCACGCTCCCTGTACCCGCTCACGGCTGCCGCTACATCATCGGCGAGCTGATCCAAGCGTGCTAGCGTCGGGTCGATTTGGGACGCCAATACCGTTTGGCCGGTCTGGTTCGATGCTTCTACTGGCGGACGCCCCTCGAGGACAAACTTCCACACGGCGAACGCTGACGCAAGGACGATGGCTGCAGCGGCGGCAAAGCGACTGATCTTCAAGAACGCTTTGCGTCGAGTCGGAGCATGAAAGACGCCGTTGAGCTCGGAGTCGACCGCGTAGTCCAGCTCTTCCGGCAGAATCACGCGTGCCCCGGATACGTCGTCATCGAACTGCGCCTCGGGTAGCGCAATGGGGGTGACAGTGGACGACTCTATCTGGTCCGCATCGGCCGCGTCCGTGCGGTACTGGTGCCAGCGGAAATACGTCGTGCGGACCCCCTCGGCCAGCAACGACTGAGGCTCGAGTAGCTCGTAAAAGGGAAGCACCGCACTCTTGACCGAGCCCTTCGCTCCGGGCCTGCAGATCACGCCCAGCGGCTCATCGGCACGCGGTTTCAGAATGATCGCCATCTGCCACGGCCGGGGGAAATAACGCAAGTGAGTCGTTACGTCGGACGCCGTCAGCTCCAGCCCGCCATCTGGGTGCGTGTGATACCAGCCGAGCAGTCGGCGGCGCTTGACGTTGAGCTGTTCCTGCAACCTCGGCCAGGCCAAGGTGACGGCCTGGAGCGTTCGGTCACCTCGGACCGGCAGCGGGGCAGCCGTCGTGCTGTCGACCACGACGTACCTGGCGTTGGTTTCCGGGCATATGAACAAGTCGCCGGTGAGGAAGCCCAGCCTCCCCTCTTTCGGCCGGGCCGCGACCTGCTGGTGAATCTCACGCAGAGCGCCAAGGGTGATGAACCGCAGGTAAGTACGTGTGCGGTGCGGCTCCGCACCCTGCTTGGTCGGATACCAGAATACAGATCGGTCCAGCGGCAGTGGACGCTGTCGCTCGAACGAATTGTCACCGGAATTAGCCGGCGGTCCGCTGAAGATTTCCTCCGACTGTTGCGGATTGCTCTTGATGCTGCCCATTACTTCCGTGGATCCTTGGCCAATGCCGTGTGTCTCACCGGGTGTTGCCGCCCCGAGACGTGACTTCCCGGTGCTACGAACGCGGCCAATTACTCTGCACCTCCTGTGCCCCGTTCATGACTGGCCAGAGAGCCGCCGCAAGTAGGTGTACAGAAGGATATTATAGCGGTGAAGGACGCTGCGCGAGGATCGACGAGTTTTGGTGTTGCATACGGGCAACACCCGAGGGCCGGACTGCGGCCGGCATCCCTCACTGCCAGCCGGCCGAGTTTGGTGAGGTCAAGCCAACCTGGCGAGGCAACACGCTGGGGTTCTATTCTGCTCCGCGTTCCTCTCATTTCCGGCCAACGGAGAAAGCGAACCGAGGTTACTATGAAGAGATTTCCGCGTGCTACGACGTTGCGATGGGTGTTACCGCTTTGGGTTGGGGCGGCGATCAACGTTGGGCTGCCGTACGAGTTCGCCTTGGCTCAGTCCGGCGCGTCGGAGTCTCCCGTGGCGGTTACGACGGGTCCACACAGTGCCGTGGAGACGTCCATCGCCATCGATCCTGCCAACCCCGACCACATCGTGGGCTCGGCAGTGGTGACGATCGATGATCCACGCGTGCGCAGGGTGTCCAACTTCACCTATGTTTCTTGGGATGCGGGGAAGACCTGGACTTCGGTGGCGATGCCGAACCCGGAGGGCCGGGTCCAGGGCGACGACGCCGTCGTGATCGATCATCGGGGTCGCGTCTATCGCACCTACATCGCGTTCAAACACCTGCGGAACCCGGACGGCATCGCTCCCAGTACCGGGATTCACCTCGCCGCCTCAGACGATGGCGGCCTCACTTACACGTCACCCGTCCCACTGATCGACCACCTGAACTCCATCGAGCCCTTTGAGGACAAACCGTACCCCGGAGTCGATCTGTCGCCGGACAGTCCCTATCGTGGGAGCGTGTACGTCGCCTGGACCCGATTCACGCGCTACGGTTCGCCTTCGCCGGACGACTCGTCGTACATCCATTTTGTGGCATCCCGGGACGGTGGCCGAACGTTCTCGCGGCCGCTACGGATCCCAGCAGCCGGCGGTGACGCGGTGGACAGCGATGATACGGTGGAGGGCGCCGTTCCGGCGGCGGGGCCAGACGGCACGGTCTACCTGTCCTGGAGCGGGCCGCGTGGGATCGAGTTCACCCGATCACTCGATGGTGGCGACACGTGGGAGCAGGCGCGGTCCATACTGGATCAGCCCGGCGGTTGGAACATAGCGATCGAGGGGCTGGGCCGGGCCAACGGGATGCCGGTCACCGGGGCCGATATCTCTGGCGGCCCATATCGCGGTACCGTCTATATCAATTGGGCTGACCTACGCAACAACGGCGGGGCGGACGGGGACGCGGACATTTTTCTCTCCCGCTCCGTCGATGGCGGCAATACGTGGAGTGAGCCTCTGAGGGTCAACCAGGACCCAGTCGGTAACGGCCGCGACCAGTTCTTTACCTGGATGAGCGTCGACCCGGTGGACGGTTCCGTGAACATCGTCTATTACGACCGCAGGGAAGGGGACGGGAGCGGCATCCACGTCTACTTGGCCAGGTCGACGGACGGTGGTCGGACGTTCAGCGAGCAGAAGATCAGCGGTGAAGCCTTCACGCCCAATCCCGATCTGTTCTTCGGAGATTATAGCGGGATTAGCGCCTACAACGGTCGGGTAGCGTGTCTTTGGACGCACTCTACGCCTGAGGCGAATGTTCTCAGGGCCTGGGTAGGGGACTTTGGGGGAAAGTAGGGTGGTTGTACGGTCGGGTTCAGCGGGTTAGTATCGCTGCACTGACTAAAAACTATCCGCCCAGGCCGGGAGACCGCCCAACCGTGGGTTTTTCTCTCTTAGATACAGCTTCATTCGTAAGCTACTTCCTGGTCATCGCTGCCGTCGCGGTCATCGCCGGGCGCCGCGAGCGCGAAGCTGCCGATTACTTCTTAGCCGGTCGCAACCTGCCGTGGTGGGTCATCGGGATCAGCTTGATCGCAAGCAACATTTCGACGGAGCATTTCGTGGGGATGGCGGGCTCCGGCGTCGATTTTGGTCTGGCCATCGCATCGTACGAATGGATGGCGGCGATCACGCTGGTGATCGTGGCTCGCTGGTTCTTGCCAAAGTTCTTGGCGATGGGCATCACCACCATGCCCGAGTACCTCGAGAACCGCTTCGACGTCAGGTCTCGAAGCTTCCTCGCTTTCTACATGATTCTGGCCTACGTCTTCGTGGCCATGGCTACCGTGCTGTTCTCGGGCGCCCTGGCGCTGAAGACGATCTTCGAGCTACCGATTGGGTGGGGGATCGCGATACTCGCCGTTTTCGCCGGCGCGTATACTGCGTACGGTGGCCTGAAAGCGGTCGTGTGGTCGGACGTCATCCAGGGCGCGATGCTTCTGTTCGGCGGAGCGCTCACGACCGTGTTGGGTCTGCGGGCGATCGGCGGTTGGGATGTGCTGATGGCCGAGGCCGGCGACAAGTTCCACACGGTGTTGCCTCTCGACCATCCGGAATTGCCCTGGTTCGCCATCTTCTTCGGCGGTCTGTGGATCGCCAACCTGTTCTATTGGGGCGCTAACCAGTTCATCACGCAACGCACGCTGGCGGCGCGCGACGTGAAGCACGGACTGTACGGAGCCGTGTTTGCCGCCTACATCAAGCTGGTCGTCCCGTTCATCATCGTCATCCCGGGGATCATCGCCTGGGTGCTGTATTCTGGTGAGCTGGAGCGCTCAGATATGGCGTACCCACTGCTTATCGAACGCCTGCTGCCGGCCGGACTCACCGGGTTGATCTTCGCCGCGCTGCTCGCCGCCATCATGTCGAGCCTCGACTCGATGCTGAACTCGGCGGCGACTATCTTTACGATCGACATATATAACCGGCATCATAGGCAAGAGGCGTCGCAGAAGCGCCTGATCGCGGTCGGCCGGATGAGCACGGTCGCGTTCTTGGTCATCGCCGCCGCGTGGGCTCCGGCGCTGCTCAGCTTCGAGCGCGTGTTCAGCTACATACAGGAGTTTTGGGGGATCATCACACCCGGCGTGGCCGTGGTCTTCCTCGGTGGTCTGTTCTGGGACAGAGCGACGGCGGGGGCCGCGGCTTGGGTCATGGGCCTGACCTTACCGGTCACAATCGGTGTGAAGTTGCTGACGCCGGGCATGGCATTCCTCAACCAGATGTGGATTGCCGGGCTCTCGCTCGTCGCTCTACTCGTGATCATCTCTCGATTGAGTCCCGAAACTGAAAAGCAGGCCGCAGTGTCGGAGGTCCGCGAGGAAGCGGCGGCCGTGGCCCTCGTGGCTCAGGACCGTCTGTTCAACGTGCTATCTCTCGGCGTCGTGGTGCTCACCGTGGCGCTGTACGTGGTCTTCTTCTAGTGAGTGAGAGGCTAACATGAGAAGGCTGGTCGCTCGGCTGTTGGTAACCATGCTCCGCCCACCGCGACGCATAGGCGCAACTACGAGATCGCGGCGCAGGAGTTCGAGGCCCTGCTGGACGAGCTTCGCTCGTTGATCGAGGTCGACATGCGGGCGTTGGGCGAACGGTTGGAGGCGATGGGCGCGCCATGGATGCCGGGTCGCGGCGTGCCGACCTGGCGGTTCGAGCCGGGCTGACCGGCCGTGGCTCCAGGCTGAGGTCGAGATCGGTGAAGTCCGGTTGCGTGCGCTAGACCGGGGCGAACGATTCTGGTGCACAACGAATTCGCATGATGTGAGATGCGTCGGAGGTGGCTGAGATGAAGAGAGCATGGGTCGTACTCGTGCTTGCTCTGTTCGTCGCCTTCCCTGGCAAGGCGAACGGGCAGGTAAACCTCGGCGTATTCGGCGGTGCCAGCCTGACCGACCTGGCCGGTGACGCTCCGCTGGGCACGAAGTACGAGAGCACCACAGGTTTCGCCGCCGGCATCTTGGGCGAGTACATGTTGACCGACGACATCTGGCTCAGCCTGCAGCCGATGTACGTGGAGAAGGGCAGCGACCTGCTGGTGGGCTTCACGCCGGGCGGTGAACCGGACACGCTTGGCCTCTCCCTCGATTATGTCACGCTGCCGGTCCTCTTGAAGTTCGTGTCGAGGAATCGGAGGACCTACTTCGCCGGCGGTCTCGATATCGGTTTCCTCGCCAACGCAGCGATCAGCGACGGAGACGAATCCGTAGATGTGAAGGATGCGGTCAAGGATATCGATCTCGCCGCCGACTTCGTGTTCGGGTTGATGCTGCCGATCGGCCGGCCGGCGCTGACGCTGGAGGCGCGCTACACGCAGAGCATCCTGAACGTGGCGAAGCAGGATCCGGAATCGGAACCCGGACCTTTGCCGACTCGTTTCAGGTCCTCCGGCTTTCAGTTCTTCGGAGGTCTGGTGTACCCACTGGGCCGGTCGTCGATGGCGATACCATCATCGGCTTCGAGGGCGACTTGATGTTCGCGCTGCTCGACTTCGAGTATCAGGGCACGGTCAGGGACTGGCTGGCGGCGCGTGGCAAGTTCAGGGTGCTGGGGCGATTGGGCACCAACGTGGGGGCGTTGCTGGCCAGCGGCATCACGGCATCGACCGGATTCGAGGTCGGCTGGCTGGCTCGCCTGTTTCAGAGCGATCATACCCTGCTGTCCGCCGACCTCAAGCTGGCCAGCAACAACTTCACCTTCATCAACGTGACGGACTTCGTGGAGGACATCATCGATGGCCGTCCGACAGAGCTGGTGCGCAGCACACCCTCCGTCCGCGGCGGAGGGGACCTGCGCTTCGCGTGGGGCCTCAGCCCGTTGTTCGGTCTGACGGCGGCGGCCGAGACGGGGTACGGCGAGTCGGTCGAGCGCGGCTCTGAAAACCAATGGTACTTCGAGCTGGGGGCGACCCTGGACTTCGATCTTCTGGCGGTGAGTCGAGTGCCGCTGGGCATCGTTCTCGCGTACGAGCACAACACGTTCCCGGAGGGCGGCGACGACATTTCGGACGATGTCGACCACGGCTTGCTGAGGGTCGCTTACACCGGGCGGTCGGATTTCATCGTCGCGCTCGACGTCGCGGTCGAGCGGTTCAACTCGAAGCAACTGGACCAGTGGGTGAACCTCAGGTCGATTGGGATCAATCTCCGGTACTACTTCTGATTACGATCACGATTACGATAACGATCAGGATCAGGACACGAGGGAGGAGGGATGAGCTGCTGGAGGGGGTCATGAGGGGGATAACCCGATGAGTCCGTTGGGGGTCATGTGGACGCTCGCGGCGGGGATATGTCTCTGCTTGGGGGCGGTTCAGCTTGTGGTCGGTCTGCGCCGGTGGCCGCGGAGGGAATATCTCGTCTTCGCCGCCATGGCGTTGGTGGCGGCGGCGGCGATAATGACCGAGGCGGGCACGTATCAGGCGGCCACGGTCGAGCAGTATCGTGCCAGCGTGAAAGTGACTGTCGGGCTGCAGATACTTTGGTGGTTGGGGCTGGTGTGGTTCGTCGTGTACTACACCCACATGCGAAATCGCTGGGCGCCGTGGTCGGCGACGATCGTCCTCTTTGTGGCCGGCGTCGTCCACCTGTTCTCGCCGGCGGGCATCACGCACAAGCAGATCGTGTCCCTGCATTCCATCGAGCTCCCTTGGGGAGAGCGTATCGTTCTGGGGTCGGGCGCCGGTCATCCGCTGGCTTGGGTGGCCGTCTGTGGCGTCGGGGCGCTGACGGCGCTACTCGTTTACAGCGTCGTTGAGTTGCTGCGTCGCGGCGCGCGGCGACAAGCGCTGCGGATCGGGATCGCCCTCCTATTGATAACGGCGGCCCAGATTCACGGTTTTCTCGTGGACGCTCTCATAGTTCGCTCTCCCTATCTTCTCGCACCGGCGTTCCTGGGGATTCTGCTCCTCGTCGGCCTGGATACCACGGACGAAATCGTCCGCGCCTCTCTACTGTCGCGCGAGGTTGAGGCCAACGAACGGCGCTGGCGTTCGATGCTGGAGAACGTCGAGCTGGCCGTCGTCGGCATAGATCGCGAGGGGCTGATCGAATTCGCCAACCCCTTCATGGAGCGGCTGACGGGGCTAACGCGCGACCAATTGGCGGGGCGACCGATCGAGGAGCTGGTACCGGCACGCGATGCGGAGAAAGTGCGGCTCCGGATCGAGGAGGCGTTGAGAACGGAGCCACGTCCGCTCAGCCAGTGGACGATACTTGGTGCGTCCGGCGAAGAGCGCACGCTGGCCTGGTCGAACGTACGGCTCCTGACCTCGGACGGGGAAGGTGCCGGGCTGCTCTCCGTCGGTGCCGACGTCACCGACCGGCTCCGCGCTCAAGAGGGGCTCGAGTCGGCCCTGCAGGAGATCTCCTCACTAAGAGAGCAGCTGGAACGGGAGAATATCTACTTGCAGGAGGAGATCCGTTCCGCCTCCGGGTTCGACGAGATCATCGGAACGAGCGACGCCCTGAAGTATGTCTTGCATCGGCTCCAGCAGGTCGCGGAGAGCGATACGACTGTCTTGATCGAGGGCGAAACGGGTGTCGGTAAAGAGCTGGTCGCTCGGGCGATTCATCAGCGCAGCCCGCGTACAAACCGCCCGCTCATCAAGGTGAACTGCGCCGCGCTGCCGCCTTCGCTGATCGAGACCGAGTTGTTCGGACACGAAAAGGGCGCGTTCACCGGCGCGACGCAAATGCGACGCGGTCGCTTCGAGCTGGCCGACCGCGGGACCCTCTTGCTGGACGAGGTATCGGAGCTGCCGTTGGAACTGCAGCCCAAGTTGCTGCGCGTGCTGGAGGAGGGAGATCTCCAGCGCGTGGGCGGCGAGAACACACTGCGCGTTGACGTTCGGGTCATCGCCGCCACGAACGGCAGCCTGGCGGAGCAGGTCAGCGAGGGGCGCTTCCGTGAGGACCTGTACTACCGGCTGAGCGTCTTCCCGCTCACTGTGCCACCGCTGCGCGAGCGAAAGGAAGATATCCCTCTTCTGGTCAACCACTTCGTGCACGCCTACTCGGCAGCCAAGGGCAAGACTATCGACCAGATTCCCCAGGCGCTGATGGATCGGCTGAAAGAGTATGAATGGCCGGGAAACGTGCGCGAGCTTCAGAACGTCATCGAGCGGGCCGTCCTCACCGCTTCCGGCAAGACCCTCAAGCTTGCCGACCGGCTGGGAGGCGTGGAAGTCTCCAGCGCCCCTAGCCCGTCGGGCCAGACGCTGGAGCAGGTCGAGAAAGAGCATATCCTCCAGATCCTCGCTCGCTGTGACGGCAGAGTCGCGGGCCCCGGCGGCGCGGCCGAGATTCTTGGCCTCAACCCCAGCACTCTGCGCTCGCGGATGAAGAAGCTGGGGATAAAGGCGGGGGTGGCTAACAACACCCGAAACCCGTGAACCTTCGACGCGTTATTTCGCGGCGCGCGATATTTCGCGGCGTAGGGCACGCCCGTGGACGTGTAACGACTACGTTACACACCTCATAATCCTTTTCATTGCAAATAGTTACATCTGTGGGTCGGCCGGCTCAATTGGCGGCACGGTCGATGCTTAGCGGATGCGACAGTGGTCATTCTAATAATCAAAGCTCAACTGAGGCCCGAGAAGCGGCGGGAGTTCCTGCAGTCCGCGCGCAGCCTGGCAGCGCTGGAAGTGAGCCTGTTCCAGTCCGTCGATGACGAGGACAGCCTGATTCTGCTGGGGCACTGGGCTTCCGAGCGCGAGGCCGAGGAGTACGCGGCGAGCGAGGCGTACCGCGCACTGCGGGGCTCGCTGGGCACGCTGTGCGAGTGCAGCGAGCTCGAGTGGGTGCGAGGAGACTCGGCGAGCGAGGCGTTGGTACTCAGATCCGCTGGCACCAACCGAGAGGGGTGACGACATGGGTAGCCTCCTCAAGAGACTTGGGCGGAAGCTCGGAAGCGGCTTCCTCATCTTGTTGCCGTTCCTGCTCGCCTACATCCTGATCGGTGGTTTCTACGACATCACCGTCATGCTCACGACGCCACTGCAGGACCTGATCCCGCGCTTCGGACTACTGAGCCCCACGGGACGACAGCTCGCCATTCTCGCACAGCTGTTTTTGATCTTTGTGCTGGTGGGGGTCCTGAAGGACACCCGACCGGCCAAGCGGCTGGGCGAATGGATCGAGCGCGAGTTCTTCAATCATTTCCCGCCCTACCGGGTCCTTCGCAACATCACCCGACAGATTGCCGGCGAGGAATTGAAGAGCATGCGGCCGGTGCTGCTGGATCTGGGACCTGGTGCCAGCACCGTCGCCTTTGTCGTCGAGGAACTGGAAGGCGATCGCCTGACGGTTTACCGGCCGCTCACGTCGCTGCCGACGCTGGGGACGCTGGAGATCGTCGACTCCAGCAAGGTGCAGGTACTCGATTCGGCCTTCATGGATGCCGTGGGCTGGTATTTCAACTGGGGCGCCGACACGCAGGCCGTGCTTGGGTCACGGAAGTCGTCAGACGCAGGAAACTGAGAGAAAGAGGGAAACGAAATATGAAGCGAGCCATACTTTCCATCTTCGCACTCATGATCGGTGCACTGGTGGCCGTGCCCGTCGTGGCCCAGGAGCAGCAGGCCGGCGAGATGACCCTTGATAAGGAAGAGGCGGCACGGCACTTCCGGAGCCGTGGCTACTCTCCCTACGCGGATCGGGGCTTCCCGACCCGGGTCCTGTGGGGCGATACGCACCTTCACACCGCCAACTCGCCGGACGCCTTTGCCTTCGGCAACCGCCTCGGACCGGAAGAGGCTTACCGCTTCGCGCGGGGAGAGACCGTGACTTCCGCCAGCGGTCAGCGAGTCCAACTCTCACGCCCCCTCGACTTCCTGGTAGTCGCCGACCACGGGGTGGCCATGGGCGTGGTGATGGAGCTCTACAAGGGGAATCCCAATCTGTTGCGCGACCCGACCCTGAAGCGCTGGCACACAATGATGAACGAGAGCCCGGAGAGGGGGGTGGAGGCGGCCGGGGAGATGATTGCGGCTGGCAGCCAGGGCGAGCTGCCGCCGGCGATTTTCGATCCCAAGATCACCCGGTCGGTCTGGAACACGTATACCGAGACCGCAGAGGAGTTCAACGACCCCGGCCGCTTCACCGCGCTGATCGGCTACGAGTGGACGTCGCTGATCCAGGGCAACAACCTGCACCGGGTGCTGGTATTCCGGGGCGACAAGTCGAAGGCCGACCAGATCGTGCCCTTCACCTTCGCCGACAGCCCGGACCCCGAGAAGCTCTGGGAATTCATGGCGGCCTACGAGCAGAAGACCGGCGACTATGTCCTGGCCATCCCGCATAACGGCAATCTCTCGAACGGGATGATGTTCGCGTTCGAGACCGTGTCGGGACGGTCTCTCGACCGTGCCTACGCCGAGACCCGCGCCAAGTGGGAGCCGGTGTATGAGATCACCCAGATCAAAGGCGACGGCGAGTCTCACCCGTTCCTTTCGCCGAACGACGAGTTCGCCGGCTACGAGTTGTGGGACAAAGGCAACCTCGACATGAGCCAACGCAAGAGCGACGACATGCTGCAGTACGAGTATGCCCGCGAGGCGCTCAAGAACGGCCTGCTGCTCGAGTCCCGGCTGGGCGTTAACCCGTTCAAGTTCGGGGTCGTCGGAAGCACCGACTCGCACACGTCGCTGGTCACCGCCGCCGAGGAGAACTTCTTCGGTAAGCATACCGGCAAGGAGCCGAGCGAACATCGCTGGAGCAAGCCGGTGCTGGCGACGCCCGCGGGCGACGTCATGGGTTGGGAACAGGTTTCGTCGGGCCTGGCCGCCGTGTGGGCGACCGAGAACACGCGCGAGGCGATCTGGGATGCCTTCAACCGCAGAGAGGTCTACGGCACGACCGGCCCGCGAATGCTCGTGCGCTTCTGGGGCGGCTGGGAATTCGTTGCTTCTGATGCGGCGAGCCGTCTTCCAGCAGAGATCGGCTACTCCAAGGGGGTGCCGATGGGCGGCGACCTCCGCACGGCGCCGGCCGGCAAAGCTCCGACCTTCCTGGTGGCTGCAATGAAAGACCCGTACAGCGGCAACCTTGATCGCATCCAGATCGTCAAGGGCTGGCTCGACGGCAACGGGAGAACCCAGGAGAAGGTGTACGACGTCGTCTGGGGCGACGCCGAACGTCGGCAGCCGGGCTCGGACGGGGTGCTGCCGCCGGTAGGCAACACTGTTGACGTGGCCAACGCGACCTGGACCAACACCATCGGCGATCCCGAGCTGATCACCGTCTGGACCGACCCCGACTTCGATCCCTCGCGGCCGGCGTTCTACTATGCGCGCGTGATCGAGATCCCGACGCCGCGCTGGACGGCGTACGACGCGCTGCGCTACGGGATCACGATGGACCCCGACGTTCCGATGACGACCCAGGAGCGCGCGTACACGAGCCCGATTTGGTACACGCCCTAAGCGGGACTGGCTGCGGTCAAGCCCGAGGGATCGCGCTGCGAAGGAGAATGAAACGTTGATCGGAGAGTGCTTCAAGTTCTCGACTTTCGTGTTGGCGCTGTCGTTGGCGGCTCCCGGCCTGCTGTCCGCCCAGCAGGAACGGTCGCACCGGCAAGGAGCGGCCGGTTCGGAGGAGCACTCCGCCCATTTCCACCCCAATCACATCGCCGTGTTCGCGGGAGCGACGACCGAACTGAAAGAAGCCAAGGGAAGTCACTTCACGTTGGGTGTCGATTACGTGCGCCGCTTCGGATCGGTCGGCCAGTGGGGGTTGGGCGGTTTCGGTGAAGTGATCTTCCACGACGAGCACGAGTGGTTGTTCGGCGCTGCGGGATACTTCTTCCCGCTTCGATCGCTGTGGGTCCAGGCGGCGTCGGGGGTGGAGTTCTACAAGGAGGGTCACGGGACGCACGAGTCTACCGAGACGAAGACATCCTTCTTACTGCGCTTCGGCGCTGGCTACCAGATCGACCTGCCGGGCTTCTCGGTGACGCCGCTGGCGCTGCTCGATCTGGTCCGCAATACGGAAACGTTGGTGTGGGGCGTCAGCTTGGGGAAGGGTTTCTGATTCCTCGGCACGGAGACGTTTCGAAACGTCGCAGCACAGGAGGGACAGGAATGAAGAGCGAGGAGGAAGGTCAATCATGACACGCAAGCGAATCGGAGTGGCAGTCGCCGCGCTGTTGCTCGTTGCGTGCGCACAGCCGGCGGACACGCCGGAACTCAGGCTCTAGCGGGCGCGGCAGGTCGCGCAGCTGGAGATCGAGGGCGGCGCGCTGGACGACGCGCTGAACCTCGGCGCCGACATCGCGCTGGCGGCGGCGGGCGGCGCGCTGGAGGCCGAGCTGGGTCGGTCGGTGACCGACGAGGAGCGCGAGCGCGTGCGCGGCATTTTCCGCGACGCGCTGGCCGAGTTCTTGACGCCCGAGGTCTGGATCGAGCAATCGGCGGCCGTGTACGCGCGGCACCTGACGCCGGCCGAGCTGGATGACCTGGCCCCGTTCTACCGCACCGCCACCGGCGGCAAGCTGCTGTCGATCCAGGCGGACCTGACGGACGAGCTGGGGGATGCCGCCGAAGCGATCGTCGTCGAGAACGAGATGGCGTTCGCCGAGCGCGTGGACGAGGCGCTGGCCGCCGCGTTCGCCGAGCTGGGCGGAGGGCAGTGAACATGACTCGAAGCATGGGTGCCCGATGGGCGGTGGCGGCGTTCATGCTCGCGGCAGCGCTCGTCACTGCGGCGGTTACGCCCCAGCCGGCCGCGGCACAGTCGTACCAGATACAGCCGATTCTCCACGGCGAGATCGTGTCGGCTCAACCCGTCATGATTCAGGACCGGCCCAGCGGCCGCGGTGCGGCGACGGGATCCACGGTGGGCGCCATCGCGGGTGCGGCCATCGCCGATCGCCGCGACGGGCTGCTGGGCGCCCTGGTCGGAGGGGCGATCGGCGGAGCGATCGGGCGCGCGGCGGATCGCGCCGGCTCAACCAAGCGCGGGACGGAGCTGATCATCCGGCTGGACTCCGGCGAGGAGCTCGCGATTCAGATCCCGGGCGAGTTGGAGTACCTACCCGGAGACCGGGTCCGATTGACGGTCGGTCCGAACGGCACGCAGGTGACGCGGGTGCGTGAGTAGATAGTGGTTAGGGGCGAGTAGCCAGTGTGGAGTGATCAGTGGTCTAAACAGAGAACAAGAAGGAGGAGCAATGAGGAACTTGGTTAGTTGGATGTTGGCGGCAGCGCTCGCCGTGATCACGGCGGCTACCGTTCAAGCCCAGGACCGGCCGAACGTCCTGGTCATTTGGGGTGACGACATCGGCTGGAGCAACATCAGCGCCTACAACCTCGGGATCATGGGGTACCAGACCCCGAACATCGATCGCATCGCTGACGAGGGCGCGTTGTTCACCGACTGGTACGCGCAGCAGTCGTGCACGGCGGGTCGGGCCGCGTTCATACTGGGCCAGCACCCGTTTCGCACGGGGCTGCTGACCATCGGTATGCCCGGGTCCGAGCAGGGAATCCAGGATGGCATGCCGACGATTGCTGAGCTGCTTGCACCGATGGGCTACACGTCGGGGCAGTTCGGCAAGAATCACCTCGGCGACCGAGACCAGCATCTGCCCACGAACCACGGCTTCGACGAGTTCTTCGGCAATCTCTATCACCTGAATGCCGAAGAGGAGCCGGAGACCTACTACTACCCGAAGGACCCCGCCTTCCGTGAGCGGTTCGGCCCGCGCGGCGTGATCCACTCCTACGCCGACGGCCGCATCGAGGACACGGGTCCTCTGACGCAAAAGCGCATGGAGACGGTGGACGAGGAGTTCCTCGGCGCGGCGCTCGACTTCATCGAAAAAGCCCACGCCGAGGGCAAGCCGTTCTTCGTCTGGTTCAGCGCCTCGCGGATGCACGTGTGGACGCGCCTCAAGCCCGAGTCCCAGGGCGTAACCGGCATCGGGCTCTACCCCGACGGCATGGTCGAGCACGACGGGCACGTCGGTATCCTGCTGGACAAACTGGACGAGTTGGGCATCGCGGATAACACGATCGTGATGTACTCGACCGACAACGGCGCCGAGACATTCACCTGGCCGGACGGCGGCATCACGCCGTTCCACGGCGAGAAGGGGACGACCTGGGAAGGCGGTTTCCGCGTACCATCCCTGATCCGCTGGCCCGGTGTCATCGAGCCCGGCACGATCTACAACGACATCTTCTCCCACGAAGACATGATGCCGACGCTACTTGCCGCCGCCGGTGAGCCGAACGTGAAGGAGAAACTGCTCGACGGGCACCGTGCCGGTGACAAGACGTTTCGAGTCCACCTCGACGGCTACAATCTCATGCCCTTCTTGCAGGGGCGGGTCGGCGAGTCCCCGCGCGAGTCGATCTTCTACTTCGACCAGGCCGGCGGACTGAACGCGGTCAGGGTCGAGGACTGGAAACTGCACTTCACCATTCTCGAGGGCCCGATCAACGAGGCCGTCCGCATCAAGCGCGCCTGGCCCGTCGTGATCAACCTGAGGGCCGACCCCTACGAGATCATGTGGGAGGAGTCGCAGAGGTACATGCGCTGGATGGCGGATAACATGTGGACGTTTGTCCCCGCGCAGCAGTATGTCGCCGAGTTCCTGGCGACGTTCCGCGAGTTCCCGCCGGTGCGTGGCTCGTCGCTGAGCGTCGACAACGTGCTGCAAGAGTTGCTGCAGCAAGGGACCGGTCGGTAGGAAGTGCATAGGCTACAGCGGTCTGCTGGCGCCCTTCGGCGCCAGCAGACTCAGAGGGTTCGAACATCTCATCAGGAGCGGCCGAGGCTGAAGCGCTCCAAGATCAGGCCCAGTCTCGCGCTCGCCGCTCTGGCGATCGGGCTGACTTGTCCCGCCGCCCTAGACGCGCAGGAGGGGCCGCGCTACTCGACCGGCGGTACCTGCGATTTCAGCAACGACTCGACACCGACAACTCGCTGGTCGCGTCCACCAACGCGATCAGCACGCGCGCCAGCGGCCGATTCGGTTGGGCGCCGGCCGATTGGATCGGCGTCACCGCTGTCTTGGAAGGTGGGGTTGGAGACGTGACCGAATCGGACAACGAGGTGATTCTCGGGGGTGGCGGTACAGTCGGCGTCGATCTCGGGCAGCTGTCCTCGATACCGATAGGGCCGTTGCTGAGCCTGGAATCGGAGGCCTTCACCCTGGGTGGTTCGGACCTCTCCAACCGCTCGACAGGCGTCGGACTTGGCGTGTTCTACACGGCATGGGAAGACTTCTCGATTGGACTGGAGGCCACGCGACGGCAGCTCGAGTTGCGGGAAAGTGAGAAGAGCTTCGCGGCGCTGTTAGCCGCTTTCAGGCTGCGGTACTTCTTCTGATCGCGGGTTTACCGCGACCGGAGGATAGTAAGTGGGGCAGCGATCGCCAATCTGGGGAGAAGCATCAAACGAAAGGAGCCATCGGGAATGAAGAATACGATAGCAGGTGTCTGCGCGCTGCTGGCGCTCGCGCTCACGACGGGGGACGCTGCGGCCCAGCAGAGCCGCGAATCGATGGCGAACGACGCCACGGCGGCACAATGGTCGTTCCAGTTCGCCTACCAGGGCATGCTCGACTACCATCAGGACTCGCTGTCCAGCGGCGGCGTGCGGCAGGAAGGCAGCAAGGGCTTCGTCCAGTTTCGCATGGTCGCCCCGGTCCCGATCAAGGGCGGCGCGGCTGCGGGAGGTGTGACGATCCTGCCGCGTCTGACGGTCCGTTACACCCAGAACCAGCAGGACGAATGGGGCTTCAGCCCGACCGACCTGTTCGCTCTCATCGTGCCGCTCGAATGGAGCTGGGGGCGTGCCGGCATCGGTCCCGACATCGTGGTCCCGGGTAAAGAGGGGTTCGGCACGACGGAATGGCAGTACGGCTTCGCCACCGCCGTGATCATGCGCGCATTAGAGGATAAGCTCACGTTCGGTTTGCTGTTGCAGCAGACGTGGGGCAAGACGGACACGAGCCGGCCGGATGAAGTCGTGGCGGGGAACCTGATCCTTAACCCGTTCGCCAACCTCGCGCTGGGCAAGGGTCTGTATCTGTCGACCAACGACCTGCAGGCGCAGTACAACTGGGACACCAATGGGTTGCGGGTGCCCATCGGCGCTCGGTTCGGGTACCTGATCGTAAAACCCAAGAACACCTGGAACTTCTACGTGGAGTACGCGACCAGCGTCTATTCGGACAAGTGGACAGCTCCGGCGGTGAAGAATCAGATTCGGCTGAACGTGTCCTACACGATTCCGGTCGGCTAGCTGCGGAATACAGTGGCGGCGAGCGACAGCACCGCACCAGTCTAGGCGCCGCCGCGTGGTCGCCTGGTCGCCGGCGGGGCGGTCTTCATCGGCGGATTCGCGGCGCCGGCTCTGGTGCCTGTAGTCGTGGCGAGCGGACTCCCCGCCGGGTGGAAGACGGCACTCTCGGGGCTGCTGATGCTGGGTATTCCGGAGCTGGCCATGCTGATCGCCGTGGCGATAATGGGCAAAGAGGGCTTCGAGTTCCTGACCGCCGGCATCAAGCGACGGTTGGGCAAGTTCTTCGAAGTGTACGGGCCGGCGGAGCGCGTGAGCCGGGCGCGCTACCGCGTTGGCCTCGTGATGTTCGCGCTGCCGATCCTGATTGGATGGGTGGCGCCGTACCTGGGCCACCACCTACCTGGCTATGAGGCGAATGAGCTCGTCTACGCCGTGGTCGGCGATCTGATGCTCCTCTCCAGCCTCTTCGTGCTGGGCGGCGAGTTCTGGGACAAGCTGCGCTCGCTGTTCGTTCACGATGCGCGCGCGGTGTTTTCGTAGTATGCGCTGGCTGGTCTGCGTCGCCGTCGCGCTGCATCTCGCCGCTCACAGCGGCCGCGGTCAGGAGCTCGAGCCGCGGGCGCTGACCAACGTACCGGTGGGCACGAACTTCGTCGCGTTGGTCTACGCCTACGCGCAGGGAAACATTCTTCTCGACCCGGCCATCCCCGTTGAGGATCTCGACTCGAAGCTCCATACGTTTGTCGGCGCCTACATACGCGCGCTCGACTTCTTCGGTCTCTCCGGCAAGCTCGACGTGACGGTCCCTTTCGCCGGCGGGGATTGGGAAGGCCGGTTGGAGGGGGTCGACACGACGCGGTCGGTCACCGGATTTGGTGACCCTCGCTTCCGACTGTCGTTGAACCTGGTCGGTGCGCCAGCGCTGCGTGCGGCCGAGTTCCCTGGCTACAAACAGAAGACGATCGTCGGCGCCAGCCTGCAGGTGATCGCGCCGCTCGGCCAGTACGATTCGTCCAGGTTGCTCAACCTAGGCTCGAATCGCTGGACGTTTCGCGCCCAGTTCGGCGTTTCCCATGTCGTTGGCCCCTGGACATTCGAGGCGTTGGCCGCCACCTGGTTCTTTATGGAAAACTCCAACTTCTTCGGCGACGCCAGGCTGGAACAAAAGCCGCTCCTGGCCGGGAAGTTGCACGTCATTCGATCGTTCCCCAAAGGGTTCTGGCTGGCGCTGGACGGTGGCTACGGCTACGGCGGCCGCACGATCATCGACGGCGTCGAGCGCGAAACACGCATCTCGACCTTTCGCTTCGGGCTGACGTTCGCCGCACCGATCGCGCGCAGCCATACAGTCAGGCTCACCGCGGTGAGCGGGGCCCGGGTGGAGCGCGGTGCGGACTTCGACGCATTGCGCCTGTCCTACCAGTATCGCTGGGGTGGTGGATCGTGAGCCGGCTTCTACCGGGTTACCACCTGTTGGCCCCTGCGGAACCTGCGTTCCGTGATCGAACTGGCCCTCCAAGGGCAGGGAGTCGCATAGAAGCCACGGAGGGCGATCCGATGGAGGGAATTAGGCGTAGAAGCGCCCGGACGATGATCGCGTTCGCCGCGACGCTCGGCCTGGCGGCGCCGGCGCTGGGGTCGCAACCCCGGCAGGGCTCGGCGACGCAGAGGCCGGATGCGGACGCCGGGCCCACCGAGGTCGCTGTGGCCGTGTACGTCATCGACATCGAGGCGGTCGACAACGCCAAGCAGCAGTACAGCGCCGATTTCGTCGTCGATCTGATCTGGAGCGATCTTCGGCTGGCAGGGGCGCCAGGGCGGCGCTCGGTTCATGAGGTCTGGCACCCGCAGGTGATTCTGTTCAATCAGCGCGGCGTCAGCGCCTTGCTGCCGGAGATGGTGGAAGTCGACCTCGACGGTCGGGTCAGGTATCTGCAGCGCTACTACGGGTCCTTGGCCTCTCCCCTCGACCTGAGGGATTTCCCGTTCGATACCCAGGCCTTGCCGATCACTCTCGTCTCCATCGTCTACGGACCCGAAGAGGTTCGGTTCGTGTTCGCGTCCGAGCTGAGCGGCAGGGCGAACCGGTTCTCGATCGCCGAGTGGAGGGTCGGCGCGGGCGAGGCCGACACCGGTACCTACGCCGTGTCTTCCACTCACTCGACGGAGGTCGAGTACCTTTCGCGCTTCGATTACGTCTTCGAGGCGGAGCGATCCCGCAGCTACTACGTCTGGAAGGTCGTCGGCCCCCTCGTGATCATCGTGCTGATGTCGTGGGCGGTGTTCTGGGTCGACCCCAAGCACGTGGGCCCCCAGCTGGGCATGTCGGCCACGTCGATTCTGACGCTCGTCGCGTTCCTGCTCAGCCTGGGGAGCATCCTGCCGCCCATCTCGTATCTGACGCGCCTCGATCACTTCGTCTACGCCTCGCTGGCGCTCCAGTTTCTCGCGTTTGCCGAAGCGCTGGCGTCCACGTACCTGGCGTCCAAGGACAACCACCCACTCGCCCTACGGCTGGATGGCGTTTCGCGCTTCTTGTTCCCGGCGGGCTTCCTGGCGATCAACCTGTGGTTCTGGACGTGAGGCGAGGCGTCAGGTGGGAGACTCTGCAAGAGCTGCACTCGCTGTTGGTCAGACATGATAAGGAGAAGAGAGTGGAGCGGGCGGGCCGCCGCGAGGTGAGCGAGCGGAAGGGCATGTTCGTTCCCCAGTACCAGTTCGGCTCAACTGACAATGATTACTTCACACAAGGAGCTGCGATCATGAAGCGACCCAGACTACGCCTGAGTGGGATTGTCGCCACGCTGCTGGGAGCGACCACACTCGCATGTGGCGGACTAAAGGTCCAGACCGACTTCGACCCCGCGGTGGACTTCAGCCGCTATACGACCTTCGCCGTCCTCGAGGAGGCGGGGGACGCGACCGCGCCCGGGTTCTGGGATACCCGGATCAAGACCGCCATGGCACGGACGCTGGCGGCCAAGGGTTGGCGACAGGTCGAGTCGCCAGAGGAGGCCGACGTCGCGGTCGGTTATCAGCTGACAACGGAAGAGCGATCGTCCTACCAGACGGTGAGCACCGGCTGGGGCGGTTACGGGTACGGCGGCTGGGGAGGCTGGTACGACCCGTACTGGGGCGGTGGCATGGCGTCGAGCACGACCACCGAGACACGGTACGAGGTCGGCACACTGATCATCGCGATGTTCGACGTCGCGCAGAAGCAAATGATTTACGTGAGTACCGGGAGCGGGACCATCGACGAGGCGCAGCGGACGCCCGAACAGGCCCAGGCCGACGTGAACAAGGTGGTCGACGAGATGCTCAAGGACTTCCCGCCCACTGGCGGCTAGGACGGCTATCCGCTCTCCATCGAGCAGGCGCACCACTGAGTCTGGGGAGCAGCAACTGCTACACTCACGCGACCTATAAGCAACGAAGCGGATAGGTCATCAACCAGGAGCACCGAACATGCGCTCGCTGATTCTCACCGTGGTACTGCTTGCCGTGGCCTCGACGGCCCACGGCCAGTTCGGCATGAGACCCGTCAACTCGGCATACAAGAAC
>Ga0209536_100001540_pt1 | contig 37936 bp, 23 predicted proteins | sample DeeMarSeWOR28_12_FD_187461 | JGI IMG/M metagenome (GOLD analysis project Ga0209536, IMG submission 187461) | Marine sediment microbial communities from White Oak River estuary, North Carolina - WOR-2-8_12 (SPAdes) (version 2) | ecosystem: Environmental > Aquatic > Marine > Intertidal zone >... | reverse complement strand
GCCGCTTCCCGGTCGAAAGGAGCCAGAAGCCCTGGGTTGCGATCCCGTTTACCTGCTTAAACGCCGGCTGCCCGGCCGGTGTGTTCATCTTATCCAGGTAATATACGGATTGGCTGGTTGCCGCATAGACAGTTTTATCATGCCGGATGACGGAAACCACATTCCCTTTTAATCCCTGCTGCTCGGTAAAAAAGGAAAAAGGATCGTGAGCCCGTACCCGGGCAAGACCTGAATTGAGGCTCATCCATAGTACGCCCTGTGGATCGGCATACAGGTTTTTGATATCCTCATTGCGCAAACCGGTAGTTTTATTCAGAACCTGGACTATTGCCCCCCGCTGATCAATGATCCAGGCACCGCTCTGATATGTCCCGATGGCAAATTTACCACCCGGCAGGGCAGCGGCGGACGAAAGCGTGCTTTTCTGCAAAAGGTCATTGACCGGACTCGCGAACGGGGAAAAGCCGGCCCCATCAAACACATACAGACCTTTTCTGGTGCAGATCAGTTTATGCCCCTGATCGTATGGTAATATGGCTGAAAAATTTATGGGATTCAGGCGTTTGCTGTCAGGGATGACCCTGAGCGAATCACCGGCAGTGTACATCAGTCCTGTGTCACGTTCTTCGACATAGAGGGTGTCATTCAGGACAGATGTCAGTGAAAAAAATGATTTTGATCGGAATATTTTAAAGGTATTATCTGACCAGAGAAAAAGCCTGTCCCTGGTTCTGAAAAAGGTTCCTGCGCTGGTACAGTGTGTGCGCCATACCTCGGTAAAATCACGGTCCTCCGGCTCGAGGTATTCCAGAAGGGAGATAAATTGCATAAACCCCAGCGAATCAGGGGCAAGATATCCGAAATCACCGAATAGTCCGGCATAAATCGTGCCGGCACTATCCCGGTCAAGGGACAGCACCCACGCTCCTTTAGGCGTTTCGATCGTCCGCCAGGAGACGCCATCGAATTCCAGAATTCCGTTCAGGTTGGCCGCATACACGATCCCCCGGTCGTCCCGGACGACGTCCCAGTTCATCGGATTTGCGTCGTACTCGTCCGGACCAAAATTCCTGATATCCGGCATGCCGGCTTCGATCACGGAAGCCGGTGAATCGCTCTCCTGCGCCTGAATCGCCGGCCCCGGCGAGTACAGAAAAAATATCGCGGTTAATAAAATAAATTTAACCTTCAACTCTTTGTCCTATCCTGTACTAACCTGTTTCCCATATATATTCCACACTCGGGATCATTCAGGTAAGTCTGTATTGCTGATTTCCGGCCTCAGTAACCCTTCCCTGCTCCCGACTCAGTCGGGACCTTTCCCCTCCCTAATATAGAGGGTGATGCAAATTAGGGGTGGGTCAAGGTTGATCCAGTACTTGTCCGATCCCGCCGATACCAAAGTTACATGCTTTGTGAAACCTTATAATCGCAACAATTATTTCGCTGGAATATGCGTTCGGCTGAATTGCGCATTTTGCCGGATCCGCCTGCTGCATGGGCAGTTATTTAACAGGTATTTTATTGCATGAATAATGATTTATATAACCACGGGATCAGCGGGCAGAATATAGCTAGTGTCCATTGCAGCCCATATCCGTCGATTCTGATTGAATTTCGGTCTTTGTGTTGTTATCTTAATACCGATTCTTTCTCATTCGACTCAAACGCACTGCTTAGTTCAGGCGTGGTCAGGCAACCGAATCATCTGAATCATTTCGTTAAATAATATTTGCATTTTTGTACATCCAGTCGATCCAACTCACTAAACGCTTATTTGTATGCATCACAGGAGTTCGTTCCTATGGGCGTCAGGTTCAGCGCACTTTTTATACTTCTTACTAGTCCGGTCATAACGCTCCCGCAGGCCACGGATATCAATTTTGAGCCGCTTCGGTCGTATGAAGGTCTTGGGAACAATCATATCAGGTGCATCCTGCAGGATGATACCGGGTTTATGTGGTTTGGAACGCAGAACGGACTGTATAAATACGATGGCTATAAATTTACCGGATATTTTCATGACCCCGGTGATCCAAACAGTCTTAGTTATAACTGGGTTTCAACCCTGTGCAAGGATAGAAGCGGCAACCTGTGGATCGGAACCTTTGGCGGCGGACTGAATAAATTTAATTCCAGGAAGGAATTATTTACTAGATATCAACATGACAATCTGAATCCACAGAACCTTTGCAATAATTACATTATGGACATATGTGCTGATATGTGCGGGAATATATGGATCGCTACCAGAAGTGGATTATCACAGTTATATCATACAAATTTTTTAGATTCTCAGAAAGTTGGGTTTATTAATCATTACTTTAATGCAAATGATAACATCGGCTTAGGGTATAACGATGTGTCTGCGGTCTATGCTGGTAATGATTGCACTATCTGGATCGGCACGGATGCCGGGGATGTCATTCGATTCAGTTACGCGCATAACAAGTTCACCAGAGAAATTACTCCCCGGGATGTTTATCGTTTATGGGATCTGGATTTTACCCTTCGAACCCAGAAATCAATAATATTCATCGGGCGCGATCCTGCGGATTTATCGCGGGTAGTGACGATTGGTTCACAGGCCGGTATCTATAAATATGATACAGAGCATAAGCAATTGATCGATTGCGATCGGAAACTGGCCGGGCTCATGCATAAAAATCCCGGTGCAACAATTAATGACTACCTTCTTCTTAACGACGGCTCCATTTGGGCGGCATCGAGCATTGCGTGCTATATCGTCAACCCACATAGCAATCAGATATCTCAGGGTAATCTGAATCCGGCCAATTCCAATCGTAGTTCTGATGTTTTATTCAGCGATCTGGCAGAGGATAGATCGGGGACCCTCTGGATTGCCAGTATGGGCGCCGGTCTAAACATCTATGACAAAAAGCGGCAAATGTTCAACCGGTATAAAATCGAGACCGATTCCATTTGCTATACTGTTACAGCAGTATTTGAGGATCCTGAAGAAACCGCGCAAAAGCTCTGGCTGGGTACCAGAAATCATGGATTGCTTGAGTATGACCGAATAAAAAACCAGATCAGGCCTTGTCAGGAAAAGATTGTGCACTTGATTTCCGCGATCTGCCAGTCGGAAGCCGATTACGGCTGTTTGTTGATTGGAACATTGGGGGGCGGCTTATATCTATATGACAAGCAGAACGAAACCTTAGCCGAATGTATTTATCACAAACCATCAAATGAGCAATCATATCATGCAGAAAAACCAAAATCTCTTCTGCTGACCTCTGTTCTGGTCGATAAAAATGGGAAAAGATGGCTGGGCAGTCTTGACGGACTATATCAGTTTGACCCAAAAACAAATGAATACACGCTGTACCTGCACGAGCCGACCAATTCCAACACCATCAGTTCCAACCGAGTCTCGGCCCTGTATGAATTCCATTATGGAACGGCTTCTGAATTGTGGATCGGTACGCGTACAGGAGGCCTGAATAAACTGGATCGTGAGACCGGTACATTTATCAGGTTTACGCATAACCCGGATGATCCCGCAAGCCTCAATGCCGATTATATCAGCGCTATCCACGGGGACAACTCCGGTAATTTATGGATCGGCACTCCACGTGGCCTGAATCGCTACAACCGGCATGAGGGCACATTCACACGTTTTATGGACCGGGAGCAAAAATTAAATGCCGAGGTCCTGTGCATCCTGCCGGATAATTCAGGTTATTTATGGCTGAATACCATGAGCGGCCTGCATAGATTTAATCCGAAAACCGGAGATCTGCGCACCTATGAGGACCCATTTAACCGATGGGCCTATCACAGGGGTGCAAGCGGTGAAATGTATTTTGCCAGCGGAAGCAAATTGTTTGCGTTTGATCCAACACAGATAAAGGATCATATGTACATTCCCCCGGTGGTCCTGACCGATTTTCAAATATTCAACCAATCGGTGCAGGTTGGCCCGGAGAAAATTTCACCTTTACAGCAGTCTATAACCGAAACAGCACAAATAACCTTATCCCATGATCAATCTGTTTTTTCCTTCGAATTTGCGGTGCTGGATTACCGGGATCCCCTTAAAAATAAATATGCCTATAAAATGGAAGGCATCGATCCGGAATGGGTCTACACGGATGCATCCAGACGGTTCGCCACCTATACCCAATTAGCGCCGGGAGAATATGTCTTCCGGGTAAAGGGAGCCAACAGCCACGGCATCTGGAACGATAAAGGCCGGTCGATCACGATAATCATCTCCCCGCCCTGGTGGAAAACCACCTGGGCCTATGCCGGCTATTTAGTGGTCTTTTCCCTGCTTGCCTACGGACTGCGCAAGTACGATCTGAAGCGCCAGCGACTGAAACACGCTCTCGAACTTGAGCAGCTGCATGCCCAGAAGCTGGAAGAAATCGATCACATAAAGTCACGATTTTTCGCCAATATTTCGCATGAATTCCGAACGCCGCTTACGCTGATTCTGGGACCGGTGAAACAAATGCTGGCCGGCGAGTTTGCCGGAAATATTAAGGAGCAATATCACATGATCATCCGCAACGCCGAACGGCTGCTCAAACTGATCAATCAATTGCTTGAATTATCAAAACTGGAAAGCGGCGCATTAAAATTACAGGCCCGTCCCTGTGACATCATCCGCTTCACCCGGGAAGTCGTACAGGTGTTTGAATCTCTGGCGGTACGAAAAAAAATCAGGCTGGTGTTCAAATCCAACGTGGATTTTCAGGAAGCCTATATCGATGAAGACAAATTTGAGAAGATCATCAATAATCTGCTCTCAAATGCATTTAAATTCACCCCGGCGGGGGGGGGGGAGATTGTTGTAACGACAAGTAACCCCCCTGTATCCCTCCTTATGCATAAGGGGGGAATTGAAGGGGGGTTAGAAATATCCGTCTCCAACACCGGCCCTGCCATTGCTGCTGAAGAACAGGAAAAAATTTTCGACCGGTTCTACCGGGCGGATTTCAGCCATAAAAGAGACCATGAGGGCAGCGGTATCGGCCTGGCGCTGACCAGGGAACTGGTTGAACTGCACCACGGCACTATCTCCGTCAGGTCAGAGCCGGAAGATCTATCCATTCAGGGTGATGCCGTGCATCGCACCACCTTTACCATTATGCTCCCGCTGGGCAAAGCACATTTACTGGAAGAGGAAATCATACCAACAACGACTACGCACGAAACAATTGTGAAATCCGGCTCTGATCAACTGCTCAACGAAGATTCCGTTCAAGTACAAAAACTAAGCGGAATTCCGCAGTCAAGTCCTGAAGCTACCGGGTCTCATCAGCTGCCAACTGATTTACCATCCGGCACCCCTTTGCTGTTGGTCATCGAGGACAATCCCGATATGCGTCATTATATCCGCAGCCGCCTGGACAGATCGTATCGGATCATCGAAGCGGAAGACGGAGAAGCAGGCTTTAAAAAAGCCCGGTCAAAGTTGCCCGACCTGATTGTCTGCGATGTGATGATGCCCAGGATCGATGGCATGGAATTATGTTCACTACTCAAGAACGACAGGCTGACCAGCCACATCCCGGTCATTCTGCTCACCGCCAGGGCCGGATCAGAGGACAAAATCGAAGGGCTGGAGACCGGCGCCGATGATTATATGGCCAAGCCGTTCGATCCGAAAGAACTGGAAATCAGGATCGGTAATCTGATCACGCAACGCCGGAAACTGCGCGAACGGTTCAGCTGGATGCAGGCCTGGCAGCCTGAGAAGATCACCGTTACCTCGACGGACAAAGCATTTCTGGATACGACCCTGGAAATAATCGAGCGGCATATCAGCGAGCCCGGTTTTACCGTCGATCGTTTCGGAAAAGAACTGGCGATGAGCCGTTCCCAGCTCTACCGCAAAATAAGAGCCCTGACAAATCTTACGCCCCATATGTACATCCGCCTGCTGCGTTTGAGACGCGCGGCCTATCTGCTGCAGCATAATGCCGGCAATATTGCGCAGATAGCCTATGAAACAGGCTACAACAGCCCCGCCCATTTCGCCAAGGCCTTCCGGGAATTATATGGTAAGGCTCCATCAGAGTACAGCAAGAAATCCCCGCACTGATCCTCCTGATGGAATTTCAGCGCTCAATTTTGGCACACCAGCGTTAGAAAACCTTGGGTATTCCCAGCAAATTTACACTTGAACATTAGTCGCTGCCAGGCGCAGAGACTTCAACACCCGGTTATCCCCTTTTCCAAGGCAAACAGGAGGGCATTATGAAAAATTTAAATCTCGTTGTGCCAAAAACCTCAGCTATTTATTCAGGTAAGAGAACATGTATCGTTTTTTTCAGCATATTTGTCATGCTAGCCGGAATTGCTCCATCTGTATCTGGACAATTTATAACCATTGGTAATTTTAATGATCCCACCTGCCTTGCGGTGATTGATTTAGACGGTGATGGCGACCCTGATGTGTTGACCGCTTCCAAAACTAACGGTGGGGTTGTCTGGTTTGAGGCGCCGCAGTGGACAAGGAATGTGATCGAGAACAACCCTGCGATTATCTGGTCAGCACAGGCCGCCGATCTTGACAGCGATGACACTCTGGATGTGGTAACTGCCACTTTTGATCTGAATTCGATCACCTGGTACAAAGGACCGGATTGGACCAGATTTTATATCGATCAGGATCTAGAAGGCGCACTTTATGTGGCTCCCGCTTATATAAACAACGACGATTATCCGGATCTTTTCGCAACCGGTTTTAAGGAGATAGTCTGGTATGAGGGTCCGTCCTGGAACAAACATGTTATCGACCCGAATATGCAGGGCTATGTAATATCGGTGGCGGATATGGATGGTGATGAAGATCCTGATATTGCTATTGCTACCTGGGATTCCAATAAGGTGATCTGGTACGAATCGCCCGGATGGACCCGTCACGTAGTCGATGACAGCCTCGGATGGGTTGCCTATGTAAAAGCAGTTGACCTTGACCAGGATGGTGATACGGATATCGTGGCAACGGGTTGTGCTGTCAACGATCTGGTCTGGTATGAGGCGCCTGCGTGGAATAAGCATTATATTGACAGTGGCCTTGGCTGGGCGTATGGTCTGGACGTGGCCGACTTTGACAAGGACGGGATACTGGATGTTGCCGCCGTTGGCAATGTGGAAGATATTGTCGTCATTTATAAAGGTCCGGATTGGACACCTTATAAAATTAATGGCCTGTTGGATGGCGCTGTTGCCGTGCAGGCCGCCGATCTGGATGGTGATGATACCCTGGATGTGGTGGCAGCCGCCGAAGAAACCGCAGACCGGATCGTATGGTATAAAAATCCCGTTACCGCCCTGCAGGAAATGCAGTCCGCTCCGCCCTATACCTTTGAACTGCAGCAGAATTTCCCCAATCCCTTCAACCCCAAAACAGTGATCGGCTGGCAAATGGCCGTCGGCAGTGAAGTTGATGTGAGTATCTATGATATTTTAGGGCAAAAAGTGGCCACGCTGGTTTCCGGATACAAGCCGGCGGGTATATACAAGGTAGAATGGGATGGGTCCGGATTTGCGAGTGGCATCTATCTCTATAAAATGCAGACCGATAAAGGATTTGCGCAAACACGCAAGCTGATTCTGTTGAAATAGTATTGTTTCCGGATACGGCTAAAATAATCAGGAGAGACACGACAGAAAGAAGTTTAACAGTATTTGTTGCACCGTCTCAAGCCCTGGGAAAAATGGTGCTACGTGCCAGAAACGGACATTGTCCCGGCAGGGACAACATATTTATAGCCGGCATGCATCACCCAAAAAATCGGTACGCCGTAGGTGCACAATATTAATAATCTGATTGAATTTATATTCCGTACCTACGGCACGGATAATTCATGTGTAAAACATCATGCTACAGATATTAAATCCGTCAGATTTATCTTCCTGTATCGGTTGTAATGTCTCTCAGGGGTGTCTGCCCTCGGGATCCGGCTTTATAACATTTTAATAATTCACCAATCCTGTTATTAGCCTTGTCCGGCGTTTTGGGCAGAATTGGAATGAAAAGAAACGATCACTGCTTACAGATTTATAAGGCTTTTTGCTAATCGTATTATTAGTCTTATTGTTTGATCAGCCTGCTCACCCGTTTTGCCAGGGCGATGATCGTGAGAATGGGCGGATTTCCCAGTGATTTCGGTATTAACGTCGCATCCGCAATAAAAAGATTATCAGGCAGGGTGGAATGATGAAATGTTTCCGCCTCTTTTTCGGTCAGCGGAAACATCCCGCCCGGATGGCCGGCATTGAGGGTACCTAAAAACAGATCCTGTTTTTTTAATCCGATCTTTCCGAAAATTTCATGGCAGAGAGCGACTCCCTGCTGCAGATGTTTTTTATCCTGTTCATTCAGGATTTTGTCCACTTTTCTGCCGGATATCGTCCCTTTGTTGCTGTCCGCCAGTTTGATCATCAAACTCAGTATATTGCGGGCGGGCCTCCGCCATTGCTTGTTGAAGAAAAAACTCAGGTAATCGAAATACGGTGAGACCATAAAATGATCCAGCTGTGCAACAAAAGGCATGGCGACTTCTTTATTTTGCAATGCGCCTGCCCGTTCCGTCGCCACACATAATACCGGATCGACGAATAATCCTGCTTTACAGTCGATTCCCGAATTCTGCAGGACGACGGGCGTACCAAATCCTCCGGCTGAGAGGATGATTACATCGGCCGGAAAAAATTTTGAGGAGAAGCGTTTTCCTGCGGTTACACCTTTTGCCTTTCCGTTCTCAATAATGATTTTTTCAATACGGCAGCCGGTGACCAGATTTGCGCCTCTGGATATGGCATCCTGCAGGAATTGCCTGCTGTCCCATTTTACCCCCTCAGGACACCCAAAAATACACTTGCCGCAGTGTTTACAGTGCTCGTAGTTGCCCATTTTGGGCGTGGGCTGCGGATTTAAATCCATTGATTCAAACGTTTTGAACAGCTGCCGGGTTGTTTTATTCCAGTGTTTCTGATGACCGGTGGATATGGGGATCTCTTTCATGATCTGATTGAATTCAACATCGAGATCGATGCCTATTTTTTTCAGTTCGCCATCCATGCGCAGCGCATTACCGGTTGAGATTGTAGTGGTACCGCCGGTTCCGATCCCGTTCACCAGTACCATTTTTTCGCGTGTCTTCCGGATCTGCATAGCCGGGAAGAGCCATCGGATCTCCCGTTCGTCAAAGAACAGGCCGGATTTGCGCAGACGTTCCAGATACGCCAGCGAATAAGAAAAGGGGCGGAACTGCTTGCCTGCTTCCAGAACGGTTACCGCGAATATTCCCTGAAGCTCTTTTGCAACAGTGGCCCCTGCTGCACCGCTGCCAATAACGATTGCTTTTTTCACGCTATCATATCCTTCATGGAAAAGGCTGCCTGACAGCAGCTTTTTCCCTCGGTTATCCGGTTCTTAAACACCAGCCTGCCACCTGCTGAGAGACCGGCAGCCAGGCCCTCATCCAGTGCGGAAATTATCCCGCATACCTCCGGTGTATAATACTGGCTGAAAAAACAGCGTTTGATCATCACCTCACCGGAGGCATTTCCGGTAAAATCAATTCTGAGTATCCGGTATAGAATTCTGCTCAGGCGCAGCACATCTGTCTTTGTCCGGATACGAAAATCCCTGCGCAGCTTTTCGCCCATTTGAAACGCGTTCCGGTAAAGCCTTTTTCTAACCATTTCCGTTTTGTCTGTAAGTTTGACAGCCTCCTCGGCTTTTGATTTGCTGAATCGGGCATACGCTTCCAGACAGGCATTATAAGAAAGGTTCTTTATGGGCGGTAAATCACTCTGAAAGGCATCCGCTGTCAGTTCGAATAGTTCCTGCAGCTTTCGTTTTTTGATAGATACGGGAATATACAGCCGGGCGATATTTAGCCGCAGGTTCATGGCTGCCTTTTCTTTAGCTTGAAATAGAAATATAATACCAGCAGTCCGATCAGGCCGTCAGCGAGGCAGTTTGTCAAATAGATCAGGTATGGCTGGTGCAGGATAAAGAAGCATAGCGACAAGACTGAACTGGCCAGCTTGGCATTGGTCAATAACAGCGGGAAATACGGATTGTCAGGATGTCTGAACATCATAAAGGCCAGCAGCGAAACCAGATACATGTATCCGGCGGCAAGGATAAGATAAAAGTCAACACCGTGCACCGGAGATGGTTTCATTCCGGTAGAGGCGGCAACGGAGTTAAAAAATTCCAGAACACCATCGGCATGGAAAAGGAAAATGAATCCCACGACCGCAAATGTAAGCATCATGAGTAAACTGACTATCCGGTAATATTTCATGCCTGCTCTTTTTATTTATAATAAAGCCGGAAAAATGTGGGAAGCGGTCCGAATTTGACCTCCTGCATCAGTGTAATCGAATCTTCCGGGCATACAATGGAATTTTCCCTGATATATTTTTGAAAAAGTTTATAGTTTTTGTTAATAAAGCAGCACTCTTCGGACGGGAAAATCGCTCTTATCTGCGAAAAAAGTATCTCGATTGATTTTTCCATAACATTACCGAACGTCATCGGGGTAAACACGCACGGGCTTACTTCTCCAAAGGCATCGACATAGATCATTTTATGACCCGCATTACAGCCAAAATGCTCTCCCCCTTCGAAATGGCCAAGGTAATTTACGGTAATTTTTCCTTCCTTATTGTACCGATCCTGGAGCCGGCAAAGTTCAATCCGCTCTCCTTCCGTTATTACCAGGTCATCATTCCAGTAAGCCTCTATTGACGGTTTGGCTTCACTCAGCCAGGCTTCATGAATTTCCAGACCGATCAGGAATTGCAGGAACTCTTCCACCTGCCCGTTGCGGATCATTTCTCTGGAAAGAACCGCCGATACACCGATATGGATATCCCCTGTCCCTTTAAAGATATCAATCGCCTTCAGGGCGGTACGAAAGGCGCCGGGATACCTTCGTGCTTCATCGTGCAGTTTCTCCTGCCAGTGATCGAGGCTCACGCTCACGTACCTCAATCCCGCGTTTTGCAGGTCCGAAGCCAGCTGTTTATCCAAGGTACAACCGGTGGTGAACAATTTGAGCGCAACATCATTGCCGGCACTTTCGGTGATCTTTACAATATCTTGGTTGAGCAGCGGTTCCCCGCCGGTAAATCCAAGCCAGATTACACCCATTTTCTTCAGATCCCGGATCAGCCTGATAATCGTTGCCGTATCCATCGTTCGGCCCCGGCGGTGTTTATTGTAACAGTAGCTGCAATTCTGCGGACAGGCATTGGTCAATCCGATCTGTGCGTGCGAGGGACCGTTTGTTTTACCAAGAAGATGTTCATTTAAAAAACGTGTGTAGGCTTCACTGTTCAGTGGCGGCAGATGGGAATGGATTATCAGATTCCCGCCAATATTGAGCACTCTGAATTTCCTCATATATTGCAGCATGAATAAATTCAGGGAAGGTTTTGCCTTGATCATCCGGTAGTTGGCAGCAAGGCATCTTAATATTTCGGTTGCTTTCGCTGTTCTTGCATGTATCATTTTTTTCCTCTTACTCACCCAGTACACCTGCCGGCTCGATAATAAACACTGCCCGTGACCCTGGCCAGGAATGGAAAATGGCGCATCCATTGAATACGGGCCAAACGCGGCTCCGGACAATCAAAAGGAAACCATTCACCAGGCAGGGAGATCCCATCTCCCCACTGATTTTTCCGACCAGCACCTGACTGGCCGGAATCACCCCGTGTTGTAAACCATTGAAAGATCAAAATACATCTGAAAAGCATAAAAATCACATTAAATTAGTCAACTCTTCCCTGATCTTAAGAAAATCTATAATCCAAGATGCATCTCAATCTGAACAGCTACTTTTTCGATATATGAAAATAAGTAATATCTATGATTTGTGAAATAAGAAAATATCCTCTTTATAAAATATCCCTTTGGGAGTTGTATACTAAATATAATGATTTACATAACAACTCAGAGCAAGCATTCAGGCATATCGATCAGATCAATAAATTAGTCTGTTGTGAATATTTTACCCAAAATTTAAATTCCACATCCACATGCCGGCCAATTCTCAATACCGATATGTTCCGCTACCCGAAGTGGCACGTTACCCCTTTTTAATCTTTAATCTTTCATCTTTAATCTTTTATCTTTAATCTTTCATTAATCTTTCATTATTCGCAATTGTTATTGTACCAACCGCCTGGCAGTCGGACCGGCAGGCGCGGTGGGAAATAACTCAGACTGGTTGATTGTGGCCGCCGATAAAAATTAAGGAAAATCAAATGAAGGTAAAATGTAATATCTATCTTATATGTTTAATTTTATCAATATGTTATGGTGTCTCAGCCCAGGACCTGCCAACGGATTCTGATATACAAAACACAAACGTATCGCGCCGGGATTATGTACGAAATAATTTGTTTACCAATACCCCTGATCGACAGATAAATCAGAGTTTTAAGCGCGATAGTAATATGACTGTTCTAGGCCGGTGGGCTCAGGGAAGATGCATGGCAACGTTTGTAACTGATCATACAGTTTATTTTGGGAACGGATGTACGATGGAGGTTGTTGATTTCTCGAATCCGGAAGCACCCGTTAGAATCGGTAAAATAGTAACTCCCAGCATCATCCAGGGCATTTATGTTTCCGGTAATATGGCCTATCTGGCCAACTGGGAAGCCGGCCTGCGTATCGTCGATGTAAGTGTACCGGTAAATCCCGTGGAAGTGGGATTTTTTGATACGGGGAGTTGTGCCGACGGCATATTTGTTTCAGATAACTATGCCTATGTGACCGACTGGTATGACGGATTGCGCATTATCGATGTCAGCACACCCACCAGCCCTTCGGAAGTTGGGTTTTACCTCACCGATGATATCGCATTCGATGTGCACGTCTCCGGTAATTACGCGTATCTTGCCGCGAATGAAGGTGGTTTACGCATCATCGATATCAGTGTACCGGCAAATCCGGTTGAGGTCGGTTTCATCAATACCCTGGGGGAAGCAGGAGACGTGTATATTTACGAAAATTATGCATTCATTGCCGATTGGGATAACGGCACACGCATTATTGATATCACTGATCCCATGATACCTTTTGAAGTGGGTTCCATTGGCACAGGTACGGTGGCAGCAGGAGTATGCGTTTCAGCCGGTCATGCCTATATCGCCGAGTATTCCTATGGTATGTCGATTTATGATATAAGCGATCCGAGCAATCCGTCCCAGGTTGATTTTTTATATTGGGATATCGGATTTAGCTGGGAGATCAGTATTTCTGACGGGTATCTCTCCGCCGCGGTTAATCATGCCGGTATGAAGCTTTATGATATTGCAGCACCGGATGATCTGAACAGGATCGGTGCATTTGAGACAGCGGGAGAAGTGTCGGGTATATTTGTGGCAGGTGATTATGCTTATCTGGCCGACGGCTATGACGGATTGAAAATATTAAATATCAGCAACTCATCGATCCCCAGAGAAGTCGGGGCGTATGAGTTCCTGCTTCACGGCGGCACAAATGGTTCCGCCGGCGCGATTCACGTAGACGGCGATTATGCCTGCATCGCCGACCGTGCATTCAGCCGTTACCGTAAACTCAATATCAGCAATCCAAACAGCCCTAATTCCATCGCGGCGATCTCAATGAACGGCGGAGTCAATGATGTCTTTATCTCCGGGCAGGTCGTATACCTGGCACAGAACTGGAACGGACTGGGTATCTTAACCCTGGAGACCAGTAATGAAGTCGGGCACTTTTATACAGACTATGCCCTGGGTGTCTGTGTCTCGGGAAATTATGCCTATGTTGCAGACGGTGAGGCCGGTCTGCGCATCATTGATATCAGTAATCCGGCCGCACCAGCTGAAGCCGGAAGTTTCGACACCGGCGATATGGCAATAAATGTTTTTGTTGCCGGTAATTTAGCCTATGTCGCCGACGGAGAGGATGGATTGCGCATCATCGATATCCAAAATCCGGCTCAGCCGGCGGAAGTCGGTTTTTATGAGACGGATGGTTATGCCATTGCTGTATACGTATCCGACAATTATGCCTACGTGGCCGATGACGTTGCCGGGCTGCGTCTGATCGATGTCAATGATCCGGTGAATCCGAAAGAGGTCGGATTCTTTGATACGGGATGGTATGCCGTGGACGTTTTTGTCAGAAATCATATTGCCTACGTAGCCGACGGCGCAGGTGGCCTTTACATCCTTCAAAATGATCTGGAGACAGGCATTTTACCTGAAAATACAGAGATAGTCCGTAACTTTTCCCTCGATCAAAATTACCCTAATCCCTTCAATCCATCGACCACGATCCAATTCCGGATTCCCCGTTCCGAATACGTCACGTTAAGAGTATACAACATCCTGGGCCAGGAAGTAATAAGATTATCAGACCAGAAACTAAATGCCGGGATACATCAGGTACGTTTTGACGGCGGCGGTCTGGCCGCCGGGATTTACACCTATCAATTGGTGGCCGGTGATTTCCGGGAAGTAAAAAAGATGATATTATTGCGGTAAAAATCCGGGTAAAATTCCCAATCCCGGGTATGATCAGGTTCTGCCGCTCTGTCAAAATTTGTCAGGTGTGTCGATGTCTAATTCGCTGGAATGGAGTACATCAATCGCCTGGTTCAACTTTATTATCCAATGGATAATACCATCACAAAGCAAATTGATATTGCCAGATTTAAACAAAACATTCCTATAAATCAGGTCTGGTGATTGCAGCTTTATAATAAACTTCATCCTAACCGATCCCCGGATCAACCTGCCCGTTCAGTTCTAATTGACCCTGTGCATGCTCAAACATGACCCGACTACCGGTTATTTCAGTTTCACCTTCAAAGGATACGATTCCCGGCTTATCCGGAAGTCCGCCGATACCGCAGTTCCTGCCTGAGATCCGGCTGCCGGTACTGCCGCTGAGTTCAATTGTACCATGAAATTCCGGATCAGGCGGTGTATGAATGACAAATACGATACTTTTCTTCAAAAAAGTACCGTTACCCTCACGCAATATTTCGATTTTTCCTTCCGGACTGAAACGCATATCTGTCCGATAATGCGCCATAAAAGCTGCCATTCTTATGGTTGACCACATTATTAATTGCTATAATTTTCAGACAGTCATAAAATCCTTGCACAATTAAATCATAATGCCATTAAAAATTATAAGACAAACATATTTAGGTCACCCGGATTATGTCAGAAAGTCTGCTCGCATGCCAGATTTAGATAAAATATATTATAATAATATTTAATAATAAGAAATTAAATGAAATTATGTTTAGTTATAGTCATGGTGAACATTCACTTTTATTCCATTCAAGGAGGTCAACCATGTTTAAGAGGTCAAATTTAATCTATTTTCTATGTGTGTTTACGATTTCATCTGTCAGTCTGGTGTATGCCAGCGGGCAGGAGCAGGCGAACCTCGCACAGATGAAAAAGTTTTATACAGAGGTGGTCAATAAGGGAAATTATGAACTGATGGATCAGCTGTGCACGCCAGATTTTATCGAGCATGAAGAACTGCCCGGCGTGGAGCAGAATCTGGACGGAGTGAAACAGTTTTTCAAAATGTACCGCGCAGCCTTTCCGGATCTGAAGTTCGAAATCGAACAAATGTTCGCTAAAGATGACAAGGTGGTAACCTACATCACGATTACCGGAACTCACAAAGGTGAGTTTATGGGTAATCCGGCCACCGGCAATAGGATCAATATGAAAGGCATCGATATTGTGCGGTTTGTCGGCGGCAAAGCGGCAGAACACTGGGGTGTCACCGATACCATGACGATGATGAACCAGATCGGTGCAATCCCGGGTGAGGCACACCATAAATAACCGGATTTATGACACATCCCATTACCGGCTATAATACTGACTGACGGGCAGGGAATTTAAAGCTCATCGGTTGATTTTGAACAACCATCTGAACGGAAATTGAATCCGTGCGGATCTTATCGAGAAATCTTTCAAAATCAAAGTGATGACAGTCTTAGGCAAAGAAAGGCCCCAACGGGCCTTTTTTTTGCAGTTCCCGTATCCCCGGCCTTTGTACCGTGCCCTGATATAAGTATATTTGTAAGTAATCTCCTCGTACTGCGGCTTGATCAACCGCTACGTGTAATGTTTTAACCAGAGATCGGCACTCACGGCAATTGATTTTTTAAACCTGTCCTTATATTCTCTTAAAAATTTGGACTTTCCGGCAGCATATCGAGCCGGTGTGAAAACCGGAAATTCACACCCGGGAGGTTTCAGGACATAAATTACCATGTATTCCGGTTAATGACCGCAGAAGGCGTTCACTTTTTACGGACCGACATTTATGACGCGTATTTAATTCTGAAGATATCAAGTGACCTGGAGCATTACTTTTTTTATGCAAATTTATTAACATTATTAACAGGCAGGCTGGTTTACACCGGACCGCAGTATGACCGGTGCTTACCGGAGAAAATCAGATATTTGGCGCAGTAGTTAAAATAATAAGATGAAAAAAGTAAATTTCTTTTTACTATTCAGTATCCTGAATCTCTGCAGCCCGGTTTTTGCCCAGGGCATCCTTCCCCCCATTGCCAAACGGATTGAAAAACCAGCGGCCCATGAGCGAAAACTCTCGACTCTGGTATTTGATCTCATCGGGGAGATGCAAAATCTGGGTCTGAACGCCCAAAACATCAAATCCACCGATTATTCGGAAAAGCATACCAATTTTCTTTACCAGGTCGATCGGGAAGCCCGCCTGCGCGTGACCATCTCCTATAATGGATCCATCGAGCCAGTACTGGACCGGATCAGACAGGCGTCCGGTGAAATAGAAGCATTGAATGAACAGTTCAGATCGGTCGTCGCCTGGATCCCTTTTCAGGCACTGACGGATATCGCTGCTCAGGAATCGGTCTTAAATATCAAAGAGACCGAGCGCGGGCACCTGCGAACCGGATCGGTTACCTCAGAAGGTGACACAATTCATAACACCGATGTTGTTCGCACTTATATCGGTGCCGACGGCAGCGGGATAACGGTCGGCGTCATTTCTGACGGCGTCACAAATCGAGCATCGGCCCAGGCGACCGGAGATCTGCCACTTTCGATAAATGTTATTGACGATTCCGAAGGGGGGGATGAGGGTACCGCCATGCTGGAGATCGTGCACGATCTGGCGCCCGGTGCGGACCTGGCCTTCAGCGAAGGGATCCAGAGCTCGACAGAGTTTATCAATTCGGTTGCCGATCTGGCCGATGCCGGCTGTAATGTGATCGTCGATGACATCGGGTATTTTGGCGAACCCTGGTTCGAGGAGGGTCCCATTGCTACGGCAGTACGTAGTGCGATCGAGCAGGACAGTATCGTATATGCCTCTGCTGCGGGTAATTCCGGCGATATGCATTATGAGGGTGATTTTTTGGGCACAGGGCCCTACCTGGGTTTACCTGTGGTGCATAACTTCGGCGGCGGTGACTGGACCCAGCAGATCAGGATCGGCGGATTGACTACAGTATACCTCTTCCTGCAGTGGAGTGAACCCTTTGACGGCGCGACCAGTGAATACGATGTACATCTCGCCAATGCCGGTGCAACCAATCTGATAAATGTTACCCGTGTCCGGCCGGACATCAATGATCCCTATCTTTACATATATTATTCCAATATTACCCCCCAGGTCCGGACTTATAATGTCGTTATCGAAAAAGTCTCCGGTGCCGACCGCCGGGTTGAACTGGAATACAACTGGGGAGGCACAAGCGGTATCGCTGTGGACGAATACTTCGATCTGCCGGGCAGCGTCAACGGCCAGCCGGCAGTTGCGCAGGCTATAGCTGCCGGCGCAGTACGCTTTGATTCGCCGGACGTCATCGAATATTTCAGTTCAATCGGCCCCAGCAGAATCTACACCTATCCGGCCTATTCCTATACCGACCGCGCCAAACCGGATATCGTCGCTGTCGACGGGAATATCATCACCGGTGCCGGCGGATTCGGTCAGGAATATCCGCCCGGCAGCGGACAGATGCGGTTTTTCGGAACCTCCGCCGCCGCCCCGCATGCCGCCGCCTGTGCGGCGGTGATCTGGTCCGCATACCCGGGACTGCTGAACACAGACGTGAAGCAGCGTATTTTAGACCATGCGGTCGATCTCGGATTGGCAGGTTTTGATTATACTTACGGCTACGGAAGAATCGACGCCCAGCAGGCCTGTGATTCGCCTGTCTTCACCGTTAGCGGTATCAACGGCGGCAGTGACGATCTGCTGAACATCAGTATAGTGCCCGGTGACACGATGGCGGAACTGACCGGATATACCTTGACCGCCGATCAATCCCCTTTTCTCTGCTATCTCGATTCAGTTCGTTTTACCCTGAACGGCACCGCTGACGCGGCCGATTTCAATAATTTTTTTCTTTTTGCGGATCTGAACCGTGATAAAATCATATCTCCTGCTGTGGATAGTCTGCTGGGAGTCCAGCCCTATGCCTCAGTATTGGAGTTCAGCAACCTGGGATACTCCTTTACCGATACCGGAAGTGACATAATTTTAGCAGCAGATGTCAGAAGTACCGCCAACCCGGCACATATACTCGATGTGCAGTTGTCAAACAACACACAGGTGGTGGCGTACTTCACCGTGAATCCTGCCACCGACAATTTTCCCTTTGATCCACCGGATATCTCACTGCCGGTCGAATTATTATCCTTCCGTGCACAGCAGGTTAATAACGGGGTTAGTCTGACATGGGAAACAGGCAGTGAACTGAACACAACCTATTTCGAGCTCGAAAAAAAATCATCAGAAGGTTCAAACATCATAGCAAGGATAGATGCTGCGGGCAACAGCAGTGAGCAGCATCGCTATACCTATCTCGACAACGATATTTCATACGGCCTGAAACTCAGCTATGTGCTGTATCTGATAGAAAATAACGGAAAGCGGGAAATGCTCGGCCAGATCAGCACTGAGGTTGCGCTCCCGTCGGCCTGGCATCTGGCGCAGAATTATCCCAATCCCTTCAATCCAGCAACCACCATTGCATTCACCCTCCCCCGCTCCGAATATACAACACTCAAGGTATACAATATTCTTGGCGCGGAACTCGGAACGCTGATCTCGGAACAATTACCGCCGGGCATGCATCACGTTACATTTGATGGCAGCAAACTTGCCAGCGGCGTGTATTATTATGAGGTTACAGCGGGTGATCCTTCGACAGGTTTATCCCGAGCTGAGTCGAGGGGCTCAGGACAGCGATTCAGGGATGTGAAAAAGATGATCCTGCTGCGGTAGAGAGAATTAGTGACTATCTTGAGATAGAAGTGATCACACCAGTTGCGACAGGAAGGTTTGAACAGGTACTTTTACTGGTCTCCGGATAGAAAAACAATCCTGTTCAATATATTGCGCATCGATAGTTAACTGAAATGCATGTTCTGTATTGAGTACTTTTTTAAAATGTGTCAAATGTGGAGAAACGGATTTACTTCCCGACGAGTTAACTTCGATCAGAATCCAGGGTGACTGATTCCGTGTGATCAGAAAATCCACTTCTCTTTTTGTTTTATCTCTGACAAAATAAAGGCCATAATCACCAAAACCTGCATCGGTCCAGTAATGGACTGTTTTAATCAGATGTGAAGCGATAAAATTTTCATACTTTGCACCATAATCAGCTAATGTACTCCAATCCCACAAATACACGTTGGATTGTTTTCTGAGTGATTTTGGCACATTTTTAAACCATGGCCGGATCAGGTTGCGGTCGATTTTAATGATTGGCAGTTGTCCCTTTAAGCAATCAATCACCATTGAATTCACCCTGCCCGCCGGAAAACAGAGATAAATATTACAGTTAAATTTTTTCAGTAAATTTTTAAGTAAAATAATATTTCTGTTGATAAGGGGCTTGAAATTTAATAAGATTGCGCATCTATCCTCTGTATCCTTATGCTAAAAACATTCTTATCCGCCAAATTGCTATGTGCCGTTTTATTATTGTTAATCCAGCTGCGAATGGGTGTATGCCAGGATCAGCCTGACTCAACATATACTGATTTTGGAGTATCACTTGGCTTAAACAGCTACCAAATAAAAGAAAAGGTTCTCAATAATTTAAGACATACGGGAGTTTTCCCCGCTCTCGGTTTTTCGTATGAATGGTCGACAACGCAAATCAGGCAAAGAGTGGAGCTGTACCTGATCGTGAACATGGTCAAAAGCCGGTACGAAGCGGAAACCGCCCCGATCATCATTGATCCCGCGCTCAGCTATACCCAGGTGCGGAAAATGTATGATTTTGATCCGGAACTGCAGGTGTTTCTTGGCGGTACAGGCGGGTTGTATTCGCACATGGGCTATTTCGATAACTGGGATGACAGCCACATCTACTGGCTGACATATTATTATCTGGGAATAAATGCGCTGGTCACCTATAAAAATCCGACCGAATCGTCGGCCTACATGGAATTTGGTATGCCGCTGATTTCCCTGGTCTCGCGGCCTCCCCAACGATTTTTATATAAAACGGTCAACGATACATTCTCCTGGATTTTCAGTGAAATCCACAGCGATCTCAGATTCACCTCCATCCATGAACATCTTGTCCTTAATATAGATCTCGGCTACAAATTCAGGCACTCGGGATCGTTTCAACAAAAGGTATACTGGCGCATGGCGTATATAAATACACAAATGTCATATTCGAAAGAAGTCAGTATTTTGACGCATACCATCGGTACAATTTTACTCTTCTGAGGTGGCGATCTCATGGTAATCTTGCCTGCAATAATCCGAAATATTTTGATCGTTGGGATGCTTTGCGCCCTGCTCCCGGCCTGTCTGACCGATCCGGAGATCAAACTGCCCTATGAGGGATACACCCCGGTTCAAAAAAATGACGGCTGGGAAATATCGACACCGCTGGCAGAAGGATTCGATACGGATGCGATCACTGCGGTTTATCGAGAGATGTATTCTGAAGACTTATACCCCGCTATGCACAGTTTACTGATCGTCCGGAACGGCAAACTGGTGGCGGAGGCCTATTGCCGTGACAAGAATGACCTGCATACCTATCATCCTATTCAGTCAGCCACCAAAAGTATAACTTCGCTATTAACCGGCATTGCCATTGACCAGGGACTGATCGATTCGGTGGAAATGCCCGTATATCATTTTATCCCGGAATACTTTGACAGCGATGTCAGGAAGCGGGAGATTACCATTCATCATGTCCTGACGATGGAAACCGGACTTGAGTTTGACAATGATACGCATACGACCGAATTGTACTACGGCACCGGAAGCAGCCTCGAATATGTGCTGCATAAAAGACTGGTTTTCCTGCCGGGTTCGGATTGGTACTATGGTGACGGCAACCCGCAGGTGATATCCGGGATTATCCAAAAAACCAGCGGTAAGACCGAAGAGGCATTCGCTGCAGAATTTCTGTTCAGGCCCCTGGGCATAAAGAATTATCGGTGGGACCAACATGCCGACGGTCTTACATTCGGCGCAGTTGGTTTGTGGCTCATCCCGAGAGATATGGCGAAAATCGGCAGACTGATGCAGCAGAACGGCATCTGGGAAGGGGTGCAGATCGTATCGGCTGACTGGATCGCCAGATCCACAATATTGCAATCCACTCATCATGACTATGGCTATTACTGGTATCCCATGGATGAACCGGGTGCTTTTTATGCTCAGGGACATGGCGGCCAGCTGATCTTTGTCGTCCAGCGGCTTGACCTGGTGGTCGTGATCACCGCCGATCCGTATAGTAATATGGCTGCCCTCGCATCAAATTTTGAGGTACTGTTTCACGACATTGTCAGGGCTGTCAATCAATAGACAATACTCATCGGTAACGGCCTACCCCGGTCAGATTAGCAAATTGAAAAAACCTCCTAACCTATTTTCATATTTCGTTTGAATATTTATCATAATCATTGTAAATCATCCTGAAATTGTCAGCTGACCATCTTGAATAAGTGCAGGCCAGGTGAAATTCTTATCTGTAATTTTTTATCGGTTACCCTGCTGAGCAAACGATCAATATGAAAGAGACTGCATACATCAACAAAGCACCTGTGGGCCTGGCCATCCTTGCCATGCTCGGTCCGGGCCTGGTATGGACATCCGACATGGTCGGTTCGGGCGAGGTAATCCTGACCACCCGGAACGGTGCCATCCTGGGTACCGGCGTGCTGTGGGCGGTGCTGATCGGCATCTTTTTAAAGTGCTGGATCGGACTTTGCGGCGCACGCTATACCGTTTGTACCGGCGAGGGAATGATCGATATGTTTGCCCGCATTCCCGGACCGCGCAACTGGGTGGTGTGGACTGTCATGTTCGGGCAGTTCGCCACGGCGGTGATCGCTATGGGATCACTGGCCTCAGCCGCCGGAACTTTCTTGCACAGCCTGCTCCCCATCTCACCGGCTCTAGCCGGTTGGATCATCAGCGGATTTGCCCTCATAATCGTTTGGTCCGGCCGGTTCAGCATTCTGAAAATGATTATGGCCTTTCTTGTCGCCATTATGAGCATTGGCATTATTTATGTGGCAACTATTGTTTTCCCGCCGCCGGGTGAATTTCTTGCAGGATTATTATTCAAAATCCCCTCTGTACCCGAATGGGCGATTCAGAAGGCAGGTGTCAGTCCGAATCCCTGGGATGAAATATTACCACTGATGGGCTGGGCTGCCGGCGGCTTCGCCAGCCAGGTCTGGTATACTTACTGGGTACTGGGGGAAGGCTATGGCATGACCAGGGGTCGTGGTTATGGAAAACCGGCAGATATGCAAAGACTGAAAAATTTATCGGTGGAGGATGCCAGACGGATCAAGGGCTGGTTCCGGGTTGTCTACTCTGACGCGGGATTGGCGATTGGCATCACCACCATTTTAACCATCAGTTTTCTGGTAGCCGGTGCCGGAATCCTACGACCACAGGAATTAGCACCGCAGGGTCCGGCAGTGGCATTAACGCTGTCACGGATATTCGAGTCCGAATGGGGAAAGTTCGGCGCCATATTATTCATGCTTTCCGGAACCGCGGCACTTTGCGGAACACTGATGGTGCAGATGGCCGGCTGGCCGCGGTTACTCTCCGATACGGTACGCATTTGTATTCCAAAATTTGGCCGGAAATTCGAATGGAAAAAACAATTCCGCCTGTTTTTGTCATTCTTCTTTGTCACCAATATGACCATGGTGTTTGTGTTTGGCCTGCGTCCGGTTTTTCTGGTCAAAACAGCGGCTGTGCTTGATGGGCTGTTACTGACGCCGCTGCAGGCGGTGTGGGTATTCACTGGCCTGTATATTGTTATGCCGAAATTATTCAGTGATGAAATATTCCAGATAATCAGACCTGGTAAAGTTCTTGGTGTGTTTCTGATCATTGCTGCCATCGTATTTGGATATTTCTGTGTTTTTCAGATACCATATATTTGGTAATGGAAGTTTTTGGCAAGGCGACCAGGCTGAGGGCAAAAGGCCAAAGAGGAATATTGCAAACTCTTTAATCCCTTGCAGTTCAGCATAAATTATGTATTAAATATATTGTCATACAACCCGGTTTCTGAAAAGCATCAGTTCAAAAATGCCTGTTCCGTGAATATTTTGATCGTTTTTAATCAAATGACAATCGGCTTTCAAACCGAGATATGCAGGTCTGGATACCAGTGTTTTGATCAGAAAGCCTAAAAACGGATTTACACCGGCAAGCAGGTCTTTGCGATCCAGCACTTCTCTGGTCTTCAGCACGAGCTGAAATGTCCGGGGCTCTTTGAGCGATCTTATCAGAGATTTCACAGGGTATGAACATTTTAACTTCCGGTCCAACTTTTGTTCAACAATCTGCACTTGTACCGCATTATTTGAGCTGTGGATCAATTCTTTTCCGGTCGAAATATAAAAAGAGCTGATCTGATTGTTCCTGAAATGGGTATTCATGAATATAATGATGTAATCACCGGCCTTGAATCTTCCCCAATACCATTTGGAAATGACATCATCGATAAACAGTTTTCTGATCTTTCCGACCTTCCAGAAATTGTGATCATGATATCCGCTGGCATTTCTCAGCTGATAATTCCGGCCGTTAAAGGTAAAGTCTCCGGTAACGGCCGCCTTTGGAACCGGGATGATCCATCCGAAAACAGCTCTTCGTTTTCGCTGTTCGATCGGGACCGCATCTCCCAGTGGCTTCCAGCCCGGCAACTGACGAGTAAAGGTAAATTCTCCGCTGAAACCGGGGATATCCACCCATATATGGTAAGTATTATTTTTGCCATAACAATGAAATTTCTGCGCAATTTTCACATTACATTCATCATGGGCGGCTTTAAATTCTTCAAGTTCACATAAATGTGCAAACGCTGTATTGACATCCGGCACTTTTACCGAAAAGGCAAGCTGGGGTAAGAACTTTCGTCTTAAAGGATCTGTCCCGAGATGTGCAACGATCTTCAGGATGCAGCCGGTTTCCTCGTCCATGATGTCAAAATACCACCACTCAAAGTTTCCCGGATGAAAATTATCGAGATGCAGACCGTCATCCGACGGGACCGTCTGCAGGTCTGCCGGATCGGTTATGAGCCGGGCTGTATCGACGATCCCATTCTCTTTAACAATGCCCTGATGCATACTATGATCAGATCTGATTCTTATCGTTTTGTATACTAAAATTAAAATTCTATAGAAGAATATTCGGAGCCGGGAGTTCAAGCTAATACATCCGGCAGGATATTACAAATAAACGAAGGGTTTCGCTTATATTATAGAAAATATTTACAGGATTTTTGGCCGGGCTTCCAAAATAGATTGCGGAACAATAGCCATGGCCTGGCGCCACAGATATTTCGACAGTTCAAAGGCACAGAACAAACTATTGTGGAAACCGCAGGTATCGTTCAGGGAAACCTGTAAACAAGCCATAGAATTCTACCGGAGTGAAGGCATCCTTGAGAGTATTTGAGATCTTGGAGTGAGCTGCAGGAGAAATCAGGGAAGCCAGAGGTTGTGACAAATTAGACCACCTGCCTGTCAGGTAAATATTACCTTAATACCTGACAGTCTCCCTAATTTTAATCCATCTCAAATACCAGTAATCCGCCGCTTGTGATCTGCTTATGTAAAATCTGATGTCCGTTCAGAGTTTTACCATTCAATCTAATCTTCTCAAGCTGGGATTGCCTGGTATTTTTAGCTTTTTTTTCAATTTTAAAACCGGATTCTGGATAAATTTTTTCGGCAGAATGAATAGTTAACCGGTCAAATAAGGGGATTCCAAGCTGATAATATTCCGATGCCGGGCAGGCCGGGAAAAATCCCAGTGCCGAAAACACAAACCAGGCCGAGATGGTTCCGCAATCATCATTCCCGGGCAGACCGTCCGGGCCGGTCCCGAAATAACGGTCCATGAATCCCTGCACCAGCCGGGGGGTAATATCTGCATACCTGTTCACATAGGTGAACAGATAAGGATAAGCCATATCTGGTTCATTAGTAAGTGTGAAATGCCCTTCATCGAAGCAGCGCCGCAGTTTTTTTATAAATGCTTCTTCCCCGCCAAACAATTCGATCAAACCGGCAATATCATGCGGTACAAAAAAAGTATAATTCCAGGCATTGCCTTCCACATAGCCGGGACCGCCGGAACCTTCCCAGTCACCCGATCCTTCGGTGGTCAAAGAATCGAATGGCGTCAGCCATTCACCGTTTTTCAGCCGCGGACGCATGAATCGCGTACTTTGATCGAACAAATTCTGATATCCTTGTGCCCGGCGGGAGAATTCGAGGGCAATCTGCTCCAGGACCATTCCGGCCGCCATTTCGCCGATAGCCCAGTCGGCGAGATTGTATTCAAGAGAGGTGGACACCGGCCCCCAGGCCCACCATGCATCGTGCATATCCTGATCAAAGGGGATATAACCGAGATCCAATATATAGTGGTAAGCGGCCCGCACCGGCGGAGCTTTTTCACCGGGGAGCAGGCTTGCCGGCCTACGTATCGCTTCGAGGGCCAGATCGGTATCGAATCCGTCCAGGCCCTTCACGTATGAATCGGCAATCACGATGGAAGCGGGATCACCGACCATCATATACGTCTCCATACCGGCAAGCTCCCATTTGGGAAGATATTCATTTTCACGGTACATGTCCAGCATGGTCCGGATCATCTCCAGCTGCTTTCCCGGATAAACCAGGGTCAACAGAGGATGCAGGGTTCGATAGGTGTCCCACAGCGAAAATACGGAATAACGTAAACGATCCCCGTACCGACCGGTGCCGCGTTGTCCCATCAGCGGGTATTCTCCGTTTATATCACTGATAATATTAGGATGAATAAGACAGTGGTACAGGGCGCTGTAAAATTTAACCAGATTTTCTCTGGATTCATCCTCGATCAGAATGCGGCTGAGTTCTTTATTCCATGCATCCCATGCCGCCGACTTTACCAGCTCAAAATCCCACCCGGGCTGCTCGGTACGCAAATTCAGCCGGGCATTTTCCTCGCTTACATATGAAATGCCGGTCTTGACCGACACACTCTCTCCTGCCTGCAATTTTATTTTGAGCCAGGCGCCCAGCGCATCGCTGTCGACAGATGCGCTGTCCTGCCGGCTTATTCGCTGCCCGGCCCACACCCCATGGTCAATCGTTTCTTTACTTAGTTCGCTGAAAAAATATATCTTTTCACGATTTGCTTCACCGCAAAATCCCCCGCTGATATTATAACCGGAAACCGTCTGATCCGAATCGAAATGCACCAGGCCGCCGCCTCGCAGGCTGAGGCTTGTTCCGGCATCGATCAGGATATAATACACTCCACTCTCTTTAGCGGTGAAACGAATTTTCCCGCTGCGTGTGGTTGTACTCGCTTCCGCCAGGATCCGGGGCAGATCAAGTTCCACGCGGTAGCAACCGGGGTGGGCCTGCTCGGCGTGAAAAGCGCTGCGATAGGATGACGGATTGATTTGCAGCGAATCCCGTACGATCATAACAACGATGCTGCCAAGTTCGGCACATCCTGTTCCGCTCAGGTGCACATGGCCGAATCCGTACAACCAGGGCTGCCCGGATAAATACCCGGAGGGCGATGAGGGTGCTGTATGCGGACTCACGGAGACCATTCCCCAGGGAAGCACGGCACCGGGAAATGTGTTGCCGCCGCCAGCCGTTCCGATGAAAGGATTGACATAATCCGCCGGAACGATTTTCCCGCTGATATCCCCGGCAGGAACGGATGCTGCCGATAATACAGCAATCATTAATATAACTATAATTCGCTGCATACAGGTGATACCATTTTATATATATTATTCAGATATTGGACGGATTCCCGCTGTATTGTTTTTCTTATTTCTCATATGATCAGAAGGCGTATGCCGTTCATCATGTTTTTTGGTTAAGGTCTCTTCAGATCTCCTGCCTGATATCGGATACCATGAAACATACCATATGTAATGTTCATGCTGTTTAACCGTCCGGTTATCATTTGAACTTTATGTACAGTTAATTTGTTTATATATGCCACCATTTGTGTCCGGTTAAGAATATAAAAAAAATCACAGAATTTAAGATGACTGCGTTAAAAGGCGTTTCAAAAATAGAAAAACATGATTTGCAATACCTGAAATTGACCCAACCCTTAATCCCCTCCCTAATATATTAGGGAGGGGAAAGGGCCGGTTTACAGGGCCAGGGGAGGATCAAAGAAGTCAGATATCATCTATAGTTCCTTACTAAACAACAAACTCTATTTTAAACCGCAAACTCATGATCTACCGCATTAAATTAATTATTGCTCATCGGATACTATCATTATCAAAAAATAATTCAAAATACGGAGGTTTCTCAGCTTCCTCCCAGACACTCAGATAGGGATCCGGTTCCAGATACGGATTCTGCTCCCTCTGCGGAATCGGCCAACCGTAAACGGTGGATAAGGCGGAAGCAGAATTAAACCACATCTGAAATATCTGCCCTTCGGTAAAATATACGCGTACCTGACTTGCAACTCCCACCATCACATTATGGATGCCGATTCTCGTGTCATAATGTAACAGCGTAAAGGTATGCCCGATCTCATGGGCGATCGTACCACCATTGACGGCATGTATTCCGAATGCCACGTGATTGTCACTTTCGGATATTAAAAATGTTGTATAAGCACCCTGCGTATTTCCCGCCACGGTTTTTGTAAAGAACAGATTTATGTGCTGCTTATCTGCTTCAAGAAATTTGCTTGCCTCGTCCATATCTTCCAGCGTGGCTAAATTGTAGTGTGATTCAATACCTTCCCATAAAGAAACATCGTTGATTCTGATTGAAAATTGAAGACCGGTCCCTTCATGGGCATAAATAGTGTTGCAATCCTGCATAGCCCTGAGGATACGATTTTTCACATATTCAAATGACTGGTTTCCGGTATATATCACCCAGCCGGTTGCCTCCAGAACTTTCTGTTCTTCAAACGTAACCGTCGTATCTATATTGCGGTTCCAGTTTATGTCCTCAATGAGTACCGGTTTGCGATGGGCATTAAAAGCGATCAATGCATTATTGATTTTTGAATTGTTTATGTCAACCAGCTGAACCTCGGCGTTTAAAGAAGTTACAACGGAATCATTTAATTCTCTATTATACAATTTTCCATCAATCAATACAGCAACGGAATCGTTAGATGTGTTTTCAAATTTAAAACGATGAAAGGTTTTTATGGACTCTGGTTCTCCCTCTGCATCCATAGCTGTATTGTCGCAAGCAATAAATGATATCATCAGAACGAGGAAAAAAATACAGATGTGTTTCAATATCAGTCCTTTTGAATAAACTATTGTCGGTTAATACGGCAAACATGTCAATTTGTTACGGTGTGTTCAGCCAGATTACAGCACCCTGCACAGCTTCAAGCCAATATAATGCAAAAACAATAATGCTTTAATTAAAAAAAGAAATTTCCTTAATTAAAATTATTCTTTACAAAACCCAGGGAGCGACCGCAAAGTCACGAGTGAGGTTCGGGTATCTTTGGAATAGTCGATTTCGTTCACAGCTCAACCAGAGATATGAAATGATCCGTGGAGCCCATCGGGAAGTCACCTGGACCCGCGCGGGATATAGTGATCAGGAAATGAGAATTCTGAAAAATATGACTTTATACTATCCTTGCGATCCCGGTTGAGTCGAGGCAAAGGTTCAGCCGGGGTGAAGCAATCTTGTGTAAAGTTTGAAGCCGCGGGATGTTTTTTTCAATGTAGTCCTTCGGACAGGAGATGAACTTGCACCGGTACAGATTTTCCGACCAGGAACAAAACAAATGACAATCCACCGGAAAAATCCCTAGTATCAAGTTTGAAAGTCTAATTTATCTTCGATGTACACTTTAATCTTACGATGCGTTTAACCGGTGGATCATATATTGGGATTTCCTCGCGCGTTGATACCTGGGATTTAGGATTTAAAATCCGCCAGGCAACGGGCGGGTAAAACATACTTCGAATTCAATCTTCCCTGCCCATAACAAAACACGGCACAAGAATCACTCAAGGCCTTTTACCATAAATTTTTCTTGACAAAGAGTAATATACCTGTTATAATGAAATTTAAAACGCCTTAAATGCCTGAAATGCCATAAATCAAATAAAGGCTTGATCTGTTATGGGTAAGCATAAAACCTATCTGACTACCGGTGAAGCGGCAGCTATTTTTGATGTCGAACCGGATACCGTGTTGCGCTGGATAAAATCGGGAGATATTCCGGCCATCCGGACGCCCGGCGGACATTACCGGATCAGCCGCAATGTTTTTCTTACGAAAATGACCGAATACAGCTCGGCCGAAGCTCAAAATGAGATCCGTTCCGCCTTCGCCTATTGCTGGGAATTTAATTCCGCCTCAGGCATCGTTCGCGACGCATGTAAAACATGTATCGTTCACCGGTCCGGGGCCCGTAAATGTTATGAACTCTGTAATCTTCCCGTTTCAATAGGGCACGCCAGACTATTCTGTTCTGAATCCTGTAAAGACTGTCAATATTTCAAAAGCATCTTCCCGGCAGCCGGCCGGCCCGTATATGAAGCTGCTGAATAAATACCATATGACCATTCCACCATAGGGGGCAATGCTTGGATTTGAGCTACCGGTCTGAATACCTTCTTTTGTGCCAAAAGAAGATTCCGGCTAAACATTTTATCACAGCTCGCGGGCATTTTTCCCTGAAGGCCGGATTTTATAAAGCATTGATTTTCTTCTTGACCCTCCCGCCTGCCCTTTATCCGCAATACCAGAACATCAAGTTTGAACATATCACCGTGGAGCAAGGCCTTTCCAGCAACAGGGTGACCTCGATCCTGCAGGACAGCCAGGGGTTTATGTGGTTCGGGACCGAAAACGGCCTGCATAAATATGACGGATATACATTCACTATCTATAAACCGGATCCCGTTGATCCCGGCAGCATCAGCCATGTGTTTATCTATTCGATTTTTAAGGATGCCCGGGAAGATCTCTGGATCGGGACATACGGGGGCGGATTGAATAAATTTGAGCGGGACAAGGAAAAATTTATCAGGTATCAGAACGATCCGGATGATCCACATAGTCTCAGTAATAATTTTGTCGCAGCGATCTGCCAGAGTCCTGCCGACAGCGGCAAGGCATTATGGATCGGCACCCGCTGGGGCGGCCTGAATAAACTCGATCTGGAAACTGCGAGATTTCATCACTATTTAACTGACCGGGGAAAAATTCCCGAAGTGAATACGAACAGTATACTCAGCATTTGCTGCGATAATAATGGAACATTGTGGATCGCTACGGAGGCATCGGGTCTGATCAGCCTTGATCCGCAGACAGAACAATATGCTCATCATCGTGCCGATCCGGTGGATAAAAGCGGCCTGTGTGACAATAAAATCCGCCGTGTTTTTACCGATAAATCGAACAACATCTGGATTGGTACGGACGCGGGTCTGAATAGATTTGATATGCATACGAATGAATTCAGCCGGTTTGTAAATAGTGCCGGAAACGGGAACAGCCTGAGCCATAATCAGGTGCTTGCTATTCATGAAGACCGGCAGGGACACCTTTGGGTCGGAACGTTCAACGGATTGAATTTATACAGTAAAAAAACCGGGGAATTTATCAGATTTAACAGTGAGCAAAATAAGCCCAACTCTCTAAGCCATGATTACATTACCAAGATATACGAGGACCGGTCAGGTTTACTTTGGATCGCAACGCATGGCGGTATAAACAGGATCAACCCTGCTGCAAAAAAATTCAATCATGTACAGATCGAACTGGAAGACTCGGATAAAGCCAGCATTAATTCTGTGCGCTGCATGCAGGAAGACAGTGAAGACAGTAAAATTCTGTGGCTTGGCACGACTGGTTCCGGCCTGATCCGGTATAACCGCAACAGCAGGGAATTTGAACAGGTAATTGGCCATAATGAAACTGTTTTTGTCAGGTCACTGTATCAAGCTCCGCTTATTCCCGGCAAGATCTGGCTGGCAACCTGGGGATCTGGTTTAATCAGGATTGACAAAGATTTAAAACAATCATCCCGAAAGGTTTTCTGGTTAGACAATTCGGAGCTTAAAGATGCCAACCATATCAGTTCGATTTATCCTCTGTCGAAAGACAATGTGCTGCTTGGGACCGGCCTTGGATTGTATCAATTCGATCTGGTCACCGGCGAACATTTTGGGTTGATGCCCGGGGCAGATGATCCTTACAGTTTAAGCCATCCAAATGTTACGGCAATCTGCCGGGATCGTTCGGGTCAGTTATGGGTCGGGACTTACGGCGGGGGTCTCAATAAACTCGTCCTGCCTCCGGGCGGGATTGATCTAAAAAAAACAGCTGCAAAATTCGTTCACTATAAACATAATCCTGATAACCCGCGAAGTCTGAGCAGTAGTACCATTACATTAATTCATGAAGCACAAAACGGGATCATCTGGGTTGGAACACTGGACGGCGGATTGAATAAACTGGTATCCACAACACATGGAGATTCTGATAAAGTTGTCGAGGGATTTATCCGGTATACTGAGAGGGATGGATTACCCAGTAACGCGATTTTGGGTGTTTTGGAGGATAATAGTGGAAATTTATGGATCAGTACCAAAAATGGTCTTTCAATGTTTGATCCCGTTGACGGATCTTTTCACAATTTTCGTAAAAGTGACGGACTTCAGAGTAACGAGTTCAACCGGTTTGCCTATTTCAGGAATGATCGTGGTGAACTCTATTTTGGCGGCATAAACGGATTCAATCATTTTAAACCTGCGGTTATAAACAAGAATCCTGTTGTGCCAAATGTGGTTATTACGGATTTTCGGATATTCAATCAATCGGTAAGAAAGCACCCTGAGTGGACTTTGAATGAACCTGTTTCGGAAACCGATGCGATCACTTTAACCCATGATCAGTCGGTATTTACCTTTGAATTTGCGGCTCTGGAATATACCAATTCCGCCAAAAATACATATGCATACAAAATGGAAGGGATTGATCCGCGCTGGGTCTACACCGATGCCTCCAGACGCTTTGCCACCTATACCCATCTCGATCCCGGTGAATATCTGTTCAGCGTGCGGGCATCGAACAATGATGGTGTCTGGAATCAGGAAGGGACTTCGGTCAGAATAATCATTGCTCCCCCCTGGTGGCGCACCACCACTGCATACCTGATATATTTTCTGGCGGGGATCGGTCTGATCTTCAGCCTGCGGCGATATGAGTTGAACCGTCAGAAGTTAAAATACGATCTCGAGCTGGAACATATCGAGGCAGAAAAATTTAAAGAAGTTGACCGGATGAAATCACGTTTTTTTGCCAATATCTCACATGAATTCCGAACTCCGCTGACACTTATCACCGGACCGGTGGAACGACTGTTAAGCCAGGTTGAGGGGGGAAAAATCAAAGAAGATTTAAGTAGGATCAAAGATAATGCCCACCGTATGAACAATCTGGTGGATATGTACCTGGATCTTTCCCGGCTGGAAAGTGGCAATTTGACATTGCAGAAAGTGGAGCTCGATATTTTACCCTCCGTAAAAAATGTCATTGCGTCATTCAGATCCCTGGCAGAATCGGCACGACTTAAGCTGGTGTTTGAAACAAGTGTGGGTTCAGCAGTATGCAACGTGGACAGGGAAAAATTTGAACTGATCCTGATAAATCTGCTGTCAAATGCGATCAAATTCACGCCCCCAGAAGGTACAGTAAAAATTTGTATCAATGCTGCCCCCGGTGATAAACTGCTTGACATCAGTTTTACGGATACCGGTATCGGTATCCCGGATAACGAGCTGGACACCATATTTGACATGTACTATCAGGTTGAAAATGAGATCAATAAACGCATCAGCGGAACAGGCATCGGACTGGCCATGGTGAAAGAGCTGATAAAACTGCATGCAGGGGAAATAAGCGCAGAAAGTTTTGTTGGCAAAGGTTCCACCTTCACACTAACGATCCCGATGATCCGCGTCAGAAAAGTTATCAGCAAAGAAATGATCACCTCCGCCGGCAGAATGGATAAAACGTCGGCATTATCTGAGAGGTATAATCCGGCTATAAAGAGGCGGGATCAGAGACTGATATTGATTGTAGAAGACGACCATCAAATGCTTGAATATATCAACAGCCATGTTGCCGAATATTATCTGACAAGACTGGCTTCCAGCGGACAGGACGGTTTTGAAGCGGCGCTGGTATGGGATCCGGCTCTGATCATCAGTGATGTGATGATGCCGGAAATGGACGGGTACGAGTTGTGTAAAAAATTAAAGGAAGATTTCCGCACAAGTCATATACCGCTAATACTGTTAACTGCCAGAACCGGGGATCCGGACATGCTCAGGGGGCTGGAACAGGGTGCAGATAATTACCTGAAAAAACCGTTTAAAGCGAATGAACTGTTAATCCGTATCAACAATCTGATCGAAAACCGCCGAAGACTGCACCGAAAATTTCGGACCGAGCGAAAAATGGATCTGGGAGAGCTTCAGATAACATCCGCTGATGAGTCGTTTTTGCAAAAATGTTATCAGATTGCAGAAAAACAGCTGTCCAATCCGGCATATTCTGTCGATCAATTCTCCGGTGATCTGGCCATCAGTCGTGTGCAATTACACAGAAAGTTAAAAGCGCTGACCGGTCTTTCTGCCGGACATTTCATAAAAATAATCCGCCTCAAAAAAGCGGCGGCCTTGCTCGAGACCGGCACCGGCAATATCAGCGAAATCGCCTATGACTGCGGTTTTTCCAATCCCGCCTACTTTGCCAAATCATTCAGGGCCGCCTATAACCTCTCCCCCACGCAGTACCTGCAAAAAGCAAAAATGTAACATCTGTTATCGATTTTGTAACATCCGTTATAGATTTTTCATCTGCCGGAAAAATATATTCTTTGCAACTGAAAATCATAATAAGGACAACTGGCCCTGGTACAAACCTGCGTGGAATGATTATAGCAAATTTTCAAGTATTTGGATCAAACAATAAAGATTCCGACACGGTTTTTTATTTTTAACAAGATCATTTTTCACCGGTATGTTGATCTATTTAAAACCGGCTCCGGAAGTATGTCGGTGCACACAGGATCAGGTTGATGTTTCACTTTTCAGGAGGATAGACCATGAAAAAGAATTCTATCATTATTTCATTGATTGTTGCCTTTTTGGTCTGCAGCGATGTGCAGCTGTTTGGGCAATTGCCATGGATAAGACATGCCAGTAATCCGGTAATGTCCGGTGGAGGAAGTGGTGAATGGAACAGTCATATGTTCTGGCCCAATGTATTGTATAATCCGGATTCAGCGCGGTATGAAATGTGGTACAGCGGCTCTGATGGACCTGCAAATGGCTGGAGGCCAATGTATATAGGTTTTGCCACTTCACCGGATGGAATAAACTGGACGCCATTAGATGCTGCCGTTTTAAAACCGACGGTTGGAGCATGGGATGAATCATCGGTGGAACCTCCCATTGTGATCAGGGAAAACGGGCAATACAAAATGTGGTACTCTGGCTGGAGTCCATCGAATCCGGTTGCTGCAATCGGTTATGCCACATCAGATGATGGCAAAAACTGGATAAAACATCCAGATCCGGTGATGACGAGAAGCGGTGCTGATTGGGATGCCGGAGGTGTTGGGGCTTGTTCTGTGGTGCCTTATTCCGGTGGATATAAAATGTGGTACAGCGGCTGGACTGCCGGTTATACCTATGGAGATATCGGATATGCAACCTCAACCGACGGGATTACCTGGGTACAATACAGTAATAATCCCGTTATAACACATAGTCCCGGCGGCGGCTGGGATGATGGATCGGTGGAATCGCCTTATGTACAGATTATCAATAATACTTATCATTTATGGTATACCGGGATGAGACCGGGAGCACAATTCCCCTTCCAGATAGGATGGGCAATATCAGCTGATGGCATCACCTGGCATAAATATGATGATCCAAGCACAACATCTGCATTATATGCGCTGAGTGATCCCGTTTTACAACCAGCCTCCGGGCAATGGGATGGAAGCGGTGTTCAGACAGGTACTGTACTTGTCGAGGGAGATTCATTGTTGCGGTTATGGTATTGTGGTGCTATGTCTCCCACATCATCAAATCCATGGAAGATAGGCGTTGCCACTGCGCCGGTTATACTAAATGTCCCAGGAGATTATTCTTCCATTCAGTCTGCGATCGATGCAGCTGTCGATGGTAATGTGGTTTTGGTGGCGGATGGTACTTATCAGGAAAATATAAATTTTAAAGGAAAAGCAATTATGGTTACCAGCCACTATTATATTGACGGCGATACTTCACATATCTCAAATACTGTGATCGACGGAAGTAATCCATCAGATCCTGACAGTGGCTCCGTTGTTTATTTTATCAGCGGTGAAGATACAAATTCGGTCTTATGCGGATTTACAATCACCGGGGGCACGGGTACCTTGATCGGAAATGGTACCAGACACGGAGGGGGCTTATATATTTTAAATAGTACTGCGTACGTAAGAAACAATCATATTGAATTTAATTCTATTAATAACTCTTTAGATGCTTTTGGCGGGGGTATTTATGCTGGATTTTTCAATAATCAGGATCTTATTATTGAAAACAATCTGATCCGCAAAAACAGCATCAGCTCAACAAATGTAGAAAATTATTGCCTTGGTGGAGGCATCTACACATGGGCGGATGGCACGGAAACGGTCCGAATATCGAATAATCGTGTTTTTAATAATGCAATTACGGCTCCGTTGGCATACGGAGGTGGGATCGATCCTGCAAATGCCGGGAATGGAAATTATGTAATAACAAATAATCATATAAAAGGAAATACGATAGATGCTCCAATGGGAGCCAGCGGTGCGATTGATATTTATAATCATTTCCCGACGATACATAATAATCTAATTATTAATAATTCTGCACCGAATGGGGGCGGATTGGGGTTCGAATATGCGTCCGAGAATCTCAAATCTGAAAATCCCAATCTACCTGAACCTAGGGGATCCAAATCAAAAATGCCCACTGATAAAACTGAAAATAAATTTCAATATGTTGAGGTGGCCCATTTTTCAAATAACACCATTGTCGGAAATTCAGCTATAAATGAGGGAGGCGGAATTTCAATTATTGGAGATATAACAGACCCGTTAATGAATTTTATTGTCTGGGGAAATACCGCACCCACCGGACCACAAATATCCGGAGTGGGTAATGTACAATATTCAGATATAGAAGGGGGGTATGATGGCAGAGGTAATTTTAGTATTGAACCGGCTTTTTCTGACAGTCTTTTTCATTTGAAAGACAGTTCAGCCTGCATTGGGAATGGTTCGGATTCGGTGACGGTAAATAACATAACCTATTATGCCCCTTCCACTGATATTGATGGTGACAAACGACCATATACATTAGCAGATGAATATGTTGATATTGGTGCCGACGAATCACACTATACCAGAAAAATCATAAATGGAATAACAGTTGGAGAAATTACATCGCCGGTTGCTTTTAAATTAAGTCAAAACTACCCCAATCCCTTTAATCCGACTACGAATATCGAATTTTCAATTCCTAAAGCAGAATTTGTAACACTTAAAATCTACAATATTCTTGGACAGGAAGTGGCGACACTGGTTTCAGAGAAACAGAATGCCGGGAGGTACGAATACTCCTGGGATGCAACGGGTCATTCGAGCGGGATTTATTATTACAAATTTGAGTCAGGTAAATATTCAAAGACAAATAAGATGATTTTATTAAGATAAAGGTTATTTAAAATGATGGAGTTACAAATGAAGACTACAATTTTTTTTATAGTTTTTGTAGCCATTACTCACATTTTTGCACAACTACCGTTTACTTTCACAGAAAAAGCAAGAAATACCCACTATGATGGAAGCGCATCGGATGTAGCGGTTGGTTCTGATGGCACAGTATTCCTTGCAAATGGAGGTAACGGATTAATAGCCTACACCTACGACGGTAATTCTTTTACCAAGACTGCCCATATTGATGATGGAGGAGCCTCTGATATAGCGGTTGATGCAGACGGTACAGTATTTATAGCCACTGGCGGAGATGGATTAAGAGCTTACACTTATAACGGAACTTCCTTTACCAACACTGCTCATGTTGATGATGGAGGAGATGCCTTTGGTATAGCAGTTAGTTTAGATAGCACAGTGTTTCTTGCCAATAGGAGAGATGGATTAAGAGCCTACACCTACGATGGGACTTCCTTCATTAATACTGCACATATTAATTATGTTGGTATATATGGAGAGGCACAATGTGTAGCCGTAGCAGTTGGTTCAGACGGAACAGTATTTCTTGTTATTTCTTATCCGGGTCCCCAGCCAGGAGAATTACAAGCTTAC
>Ga0209536_100001539_pt1 | contig 37943 bp, 37 predicted proteins | sample DeeMarSeWOR28_12_FD_187461 | JGI IMG/M metagenome (GOLD analysis project Ga0209536, IMG submission 187461) | Marine sediment microbial communities from White Oak River estuary, North Carolina - WOR-2-8_12 (SPAdes) (version 2) | ecosystem: Environmental > Aquatic > Marine > Intertidal zone >... | reverse complement strand
GCTGGATGAATGGAGGATCCGCGGCGGCTTCAACACCTCGGGCAGGATGATCGTGGACCGCGAGGACCGCGCGTACACACTCATCCTGCTGGACACCGAGGCCGACGTCCGCGACTGGCGATCGGGACTCGTGCAGATCCTCCCGGACGGCATGCCCGGGGATACGCTCGAACGGCCCGATGCGGAGTTCGAGGATTCGCGCATCGAGGCGCGGTTCACCGGTGACGACGGCGGAACCAGCGCCTCGATCACGAACGTGCCGTTCACTCCCTCCGAGCACGCGGATTTCAGCCCGCGTGGATACTTCTTCCACGGCATCAGCACCGACTACGCGATCACGCTTCTCAAGCCGGACGGGGCCCTGAGGATCGAGAAGACCTGGGAGCCCGTGCCGGTCGCGCGGGGGGAACGAGCGGAAGAGGAAGCGAACGCCATCCGTGACATGCGACAGACCGATCCGGGCTGGGACTGGGACGGCGATCCGATACCGGACCTGAAGCCGCCGTACTCGGGCATCTTTGCGGGCGAGGACGGCACGATCTGGGTGAGAGTGTCGACAGCCGCCGAGCGACGCGCCGACCCCGCCTTCGATCCGACCGAGCCGGGTGCGATCGCCGATGAATGGCACGAGCCGTGGCTGTTCGACGTATTCGACGAGGAAGGGCGTTACCTGGGCGCGGTTCGCGCACCGGACGGGTTCCGGACTTATCCCCGACCGATCTTCACGCGCGACATGGTTCTGGGCACCATGCGGGACGAGTACGACGTGCAGAGCGTGGTCCGGTTCCGGGTGGAGCTCGCCCCGGCCAGGTCAGGTTGACGGTGTCGGCGCCGGATCAGTAGGGGGCCTCGAGCCCTCCCTTGTCCGAGAGAGTCTCGGGCTCGATGAACACCCGGGTCACACGCGGATCGGCCGCGCGGATTCTCTCCTCGATCTGCTCGACCGCCCGGGCCACCGACTCCGCCCCGTTCTCCGGCTCGAAGCGCACGCCCAGATTGAGGAGAATCTCCTCCGGGCCCAGGTGTACGCCAGCCATTCGTACGACCTCGGAGACGGCCTCATCGGCCGTCACGATCGTATGGATCGTGGTGCGGAGCGTGTCGGAGATCGTCTCACCCACCAGCAGGGCCCGCGTCTCGTAGCCCAGGAACACGGCCACCAGGGCGAGGATGACTCCGATCACGATCGACGCGGCACCATCGAGCACCGGCATGTTCAGCGCCCGGGCCAGGAACACCCCCAGGAATGCGACGACCACGCCGAGCAGTGCGGCCAGGTCCTCCGCCACCGGGACGAACACGCGCGGGTCGCTGCATGCGCGCAGTCGGGCCCACAGGCTCCTTCCGCTTCCCTTGCCTGCGAGTTCGCCGAGTGCCACCCGCAGCGCGATCGCTTCCACCACGAAGGCGACGCCCAGCACCGAGTAGATCCACGCCGGGTCGCCGGGCACCTCCGGGTGCGACAGGTGCGCGATCCCCTCGTAGATGCTGAAACCGCCGCCGAGGCCGAACAGGATCATCGCGACGATCAGGCTCCAGAAGTACAGCTCCTGTCCGTAGCCGAACGGGTGTCGCTTGTCGGCCGGCTTGTGGCTGCGACGATTGCCCAGCAGCAGCAGTGCCTGGTTTCCGGTGTCGGCCACCGAGTGAATGCCCTCCGACAGCATGGCCGAGCTGCCGGTAATGGCCGCAGCGGTGAATTTGGCCACCGCGATGATGCCGTTTGCGATCATCGCCGCGACTACCGCCCTGGTTCCTCCTCCGGCCATCTCAGCTTCCTCCGGTGTCTGTCATGACTTCGGTCGGTCTCGCCCCGGGGACCCGTGCCTCACTCCTGCTGCCAGCTCTCGCCGCTCCAGCACATGTCCCAGAAGCGATGTTCGTAACGGCTGGAGAGCACGAACAGGTCGATCAGGCGAGCGCGCTCCTCCCCTTCGACCGTCCCCGCCACCCGCTCCAGTTCCGCTCGAACCCATTCCGCCGCCTCCTGGAACTCGGGAGCCGCGTACTGCCGGATCCAGTCCGCGTAACGCTGATCCGGCGGCGGCCCTCCCTCGTCCAGTCGGGCTCCGAGCCACGCATAGCCCCACGCGCAGGGCAGCAGCGCCGCCAACAGCCCGGCCATGTCGTCCGCGGCGGCGGTTCGAACGAGGAAGTCGGTATAGGCACGCGTCGTGGGCCACATCTCCTCCGAGTCGAGCTCGGCCTCCGAGATCCCGAAGCGGGCCGCGTACTCCCGGTGCAGTCCCATCTCCGTATTCAGCGTCAGATCGAGGACGCTCGCGAACCAGCTCATCGACGTCAGACGATCCGCCTTCGCGGCGGCCCAGGCGAACACCCGGGCGAATTCCACCAGGTACAGCCAGTCCTGGCGCACCCAACGTTCGAACTTGACGGGGTCCAGGCTGCCGTCGGCGATCCCGCGCACGAACGGGTGCGCCAGCTGGGCCTCCCAGATCGGCGCGGCGGCGGCTCGCATTTCGTCGGTGAGGCGACTCACGACACGGCCCCCTCGGACTGCGGTCTCATGCTCCCGCCCCCTCGGCGGACGGACGGTACAGGACGACGCGCGCCCGCTCCAGGGTGATCAGCCCGCCTCCGATCATTCCGTCCAGCTCCGGCAGCACCTGCTGGATGCGCTCCTCGGTTTCGACGACCTCGATGATGATCGGGAGGTCGAGGGAGAGGCGCAGCACCTTCTCGGTGTGGATCCGGGCGCTGGCGCCGAAGCCGGCCACGCCACGGACCACGGTCGCGCCCGCGAAGCCGCGTTCGCGGAGCATCAGCAGGATCGCCTCGTACAGCGGTTTCCCCTTGTGCTTTCCGGAGCGACAACGATCGCTCTCGCCGATGAACACGCGCATCAGGGTCCGCTCGCCCGCGAACTTCATCGTCATCACGTGTCTCTCCCGGTGGTCTCGCGAGTCGGCGCGGGGTCCGGCTTCACGGCGTGGCGCCCGGCCGCTGAAGTGCCGCGGCGATCCACACGCCGGCGACCACCGCCGCGAGGCCCAGCGCGACGCTGCCTCCCACGTACCCCGCGGCACGGCCCCAGCGCTCTTCCTGGATCAGCACGAGCGCTTCGAGGCTGAACGTGCTGAAGGTGGTGAAGGCACCGAGGAATCCCACGGTTACGGCCCCGCGAAGCGCCGGTGACAGGGCGGACAGCTGAAGGACGCGGAAGGCGAAACCGAGCAGGAAACAGCCGAGCACGTTGACAACCAGTGTGCCCCAGGGGAACGTCCCGGCGGTTCCTCCCTGCACCCACCCGCTCAGGCCGAACCGGGCGAGCGCGCCCAGCGCACCGCCCAGTGCGATCCAGATCAGCATGCTCACGCTGCGCCCGGGATCAGCCAGCTTTCACGACGGCCGTGAAGTACTCCCGGTTCAACATCGCGATCACGTCCAGCTGGATTCCTTTCGGGCAGGCCTCGGCGCACGCCCCGTGGTTCGTGCAGCTGCCGAACGCTTCGGCTTCCATCTGCAGGATCATGTCCAGCGCCCGGTCGTAGCGTTCGGGCTGCCCCTGCGGAAGACGGTTCAGGTGCGCGATCTTCGCGCCGGTGAACAGCATCGCCGATGCGTTCGGGCAGGCTGCCACGCAGGCGCCGCAACCGATGCAGGCGGCGGCGTCCATCGATGCTTCGGCCTTGTCCCGCTGCACCGGGATCGCGTTGGCGTCCGGAGCACCGCCGGAGTTCGCCGAAATGTACCCGCCGGCCTGCAGGATCCGGTCGAAGGCGCTGCGGTCCACGAACAGGTCCTTCACGACCGGGAACCCCTTCGCGCGCCACGGTTCGATCCAGACCTGGTCCCCGTTCTTGTACTCGCGCATGTGGAGCTGGCAGACCGTGGTCCGTTCCCACGGTCCGTGCGGGCGCCCGTTGATCACCATCCCGCAGGTGCCGCAGATCCCCTCGCGGCAGTCGTGGTCGAACACGATCGGCTCCTCGCCACGCGATTCGAGGCTCTCGTTGAGCACATCGAGCATTTCGAGGAACGACATGTGCTCGTTGGCATCCGCTTCGTACGTCACGAATCCGCCGCGGGCCTCGGGCGATTCCTGACGCCATACGTGCAGCTTCAGTTTCATCGTGCTCGTGGACATTACACGTAGCTCCGCTGCGTCGGGGGAACGTATTCGAACTCGAGGGGCTCCCGGTGCTCCTTCGGCGCCGCGCCGTCCCCCGTGTATTCCCATACCGTCACGTGCTGGAAGTGCTCGTCGTCCCGTTTCGCCTCTCCATCGGGGGTCTGGTGCTCCTCCCGGAAGTGGCCGCCGCAGGACTCCTCGCGGGCCAGGGCGTCGCGGCACATCAGTTCGCCGAGTTCGAGGAAGTCGGCGACCCTGCCGGCCCGCTCCAGCACCTGATTGATCGTGTCGCCCGTGCCGACCACGGCCGCGTTCTCCCAGAACTCCTCCCGCAGCTCGGGGATGCGCTCGATCGCCTTCTGGAGGCCCGGCGCGTTGCGGCTCATCCCGCACTCGTTCCACATGATCCGGCCCAGCTCCCGGTGGATGTCGTCCACCGTGCGCTTTCCGTTCAGCGACAGCAGCCGGTCCGTTCGGGCCTGCACTTCTTCCACCGTCCGCCGCACGTCCGGATGGTCTTCCGGCACGGGCGTCGGACGTTCGCCGCCGATGTAGTCGCCGATCGTGTACGGCAGGACGAAGTAACCATCCGCCAGTCCCTGCATCAGGGCGCTGGCGCCGAGGCGGTTCGCGCCGTGATCGGAAAAGTTCGCCTCGCCGATCGCGTACAATCCGGGCACGGTGGTCATCAGGTTGTAGTCCACCCACAGCCCGCCCATGGTGTAGTGCGGCGCCGGGAAGATGCGCATCGGGACCTGGTAGGGGTTTTCGCCCGTGATCCGCTCGTACATTTCGAACAGGTTGCCGTAGCGCGCCTCGATCGTGTCCTTTCCCAGCCTCTCGATCGCATCCCGGAAGTCCAGGTAGACACCCAGTTTCGTCTCGCCGACGCCCTTCCCCTCGTCGCACATCTCCTTGGCGCGGCGCGACGCCAGATCCCTGGGCACGAGGTTCCCGAACGCCGGATACATGCGCTCCAGGTAGTAGTCGCGCTCGTCCTCGGGAATCTGACCGGCGGGGCGGGTCTCGCCCGGATTGTCAGGCACCCAGATCCTGCCATCGTTCCGCAGGGACTCGCTCATCAGGGTCAGCTTGGACTGGTAGTCGCCGGCGACCGGGATGCAGGTCGGATGGATCTGCGTGAAGCAGGGGTTCGCGAATCCGGCCCCCCGCTTGTAGCCGCGCCAGGCCGCCGTCGCGTTGCACTTCATGGCGTTGGTCGACAGGTAGAACACGTTGGAATAGCCGCCCGTCCCCAGCGCCACCGCGTCGCCCAGCCAGGGCTGAATCTCGCCGGTCCGAAGGTTGCGGGTGACGATCCCCCTGGCGACTCCCTCGACCAGGATCACGTCCAGCATCTCATACTCGGTGAACAGCTTCACCGAGCCGGCGTGCACCTGCCGCATCAGCGACTGGTACGCGCCGAGCAGCAGCTGCTGCCCGGTCTGGCCGCGGGCGTAGAAGGTGCGGGACACCTGCGCCCCGCCGAACGAGCGATTGTCCAGGAGTCCGCCGTAGTCGCGCGCGAACGGAACCCCTGAAGCGACGCACTGGTCGATGATCTCGTTGCTCACCTCGGCCAGCCGGTAGACGTTGGACTCCCGCGAACGGAAGTCCCCGCCCTTCACCGTGTCGTAGAACAGCCGGTAGATGCTGTCGCCGTCTCCCTGGTAGTTCTTCGCCGCGTTGATTCCACCCTGCGCCGCGATGCTGTGCGCGCGTCGGGCACTGTCGTGATAGGTGAAGCAGAGGACCTTGTAGCCCAGTTCACCGAGCGTCGCTGCCGCGGCGCCGCCGGCCAGGCCGGTGCCGACGACGATGATCGTGTATTTCCGCTTGTTGGCGGGATTCACCAGGTTCATGTCGAACCGGTGCTTCTCCCAGCGCTTTTCGATCGGACCGGACGGGATCTTCGAGCGCAGCTCCATGTCGCTGTCTCCTCCCTTCCTACGAAACGATCCCGGTGAGTATCGACACCGGGAACAACAGGTTACCGCCCGCCACGACGAGCGCGATGATCAGGCTCAGCGGGCGGCGGATCTTCTGCGCCCGGGGCCCGTCGAAGCCGAGAGTCTGGAAAGCGCTCCACGTGCCGTGGTACAGGTGGAGGCCCAGGGCGATCATGCACAGCATGTAGACCACTGCGACCGGAACGGACTGAAATCCCGTGACGAAGTTGTGGTACGCGTCGCCGGGGATGAAATCGGGATGGAGCGTGCCGGTCGTGAGGTGCAGGATGTGAAAGACGATGAACAGGAGCAGCACGACTCCGCCCCAGCGCATGGTGTTCGACGCGGCGTCGATGTTGAGCGAGTCCTTTTTCCGGTATTTCGTCCCCCTCGCGGCCCAGCTCTGGCGCGTCAGCGACCAGGCAGACCAGACGTGAACCACCAGCGACAGGATGAGGACGGCGCGGAAGATCCACAGGAACCAGCCGTAGGGCAGGAACGGGTCGCCGAACTCCCGGAGCCCTTCGGCGTAATGATTGAATGCTTCGGGACCCATGAACACCTTGGTGTTCCCGAACCAGTGAACCATCACGAACAGCACGAAGATGGCGCCCGAGACGGCCATCGTGATCTTCTTGCCGACCGAGGTTCCATAGAGGGTGGTAACCCTGCTCATGTCGTCTCCTCGGAACAGGTTGCGCGGGTCGGACATGGCAAGCTATCCATGGTACCGACCCCCAACAAGAGAACAGGGAGAAGCCCGTGATCCGATTCCGTACGTCTGCAGCGATCCTCGCGGCCATGGCGATTTCGGCCTGCTCGAGCAAGAACGCAAGTATCGATTTTGATGACAGTTACTCGTTCTCCGGCAAGGACACGTACGCCTGGCTGGATCAGTCGGGCCAGCGCGACACCGGCAACGACATGACGCACCGCCGCGTGGTCCGATCGGTGGACGCGGCACTCGCCGCGCGCGGCTTCCGACAGGTGCCGCTGAGCGCCGCCGCCCTCGCGGTCGCCTATCACGTCAGCGCCGAGGATCAGAGGGTCTACGACACCTACGGGTACGGTACGGGGCGGTGGTCCGCCTACGAAGGCACGACCACGACCGAGCGAGTGTTCACCGAGGGCTCGCTGACGGTGGACCTGTTCGACACGGCACGGAAGGAACTGGTGTGGCGGGGCACGGCGTCGGATACGATCGACCCGTCCGCCTCGCCCGAGGAACGGGACGAGATCGTCGCCGGCGCGGTACGCGACATGTTCGACGGATTTCCGCCCGGCAGCTGACCTCACCCGGAAGGCGTCAGCTTTCCCAGTAGCGGGCCTTGTGCGGAAGGATGCCGCGCAGGCCTCCGGTCGGATCGGACACGTCCCCCAGGTGACGGGGAATCACGTGAACGTGCGCGTGCGCAATGGTCTGGCCGGCGGCGATTCCGTCGTTCACGCCCACCGTAAAGCCGTCCGGCGCGTGTCGCTCGACCAGCAGCGCCCGTGCTTCGGCCACCATGTCCCAGACCTCGGTCTGTTCATCCACCGACAGGTCCCAGAGGCTCTGCACGTGCGCCCGGGGCAGTACGAGACAGTGCCCTTCGGCGGCGGGGTAGTTGTCGGGAACCACCAGCGCGACGTCCGATTCCAGCCAGATGCGGTTCGCGGGCCAGCTGCAGAACGGACAGTCGGATTCCATCGGTCCTCCTCGCGAAGGTGACGTGAGGAAACATACCTTGCGGAATGGATTCGGGCACGGACCGGGCACGCTGGGCCCCGCTGGCGGCAGCTCTCGACGCCTACCTGAGGGGAGATCGGGAGGCTCGTCTCCGTGTCCGCACCGATCTCGGGACGACCGAGGAATGGCCGGCTGCCCTGTTCTTCCGCACCCCGGACCAGTTCCCGGAGCTGGAGCGGGAAGCGCTCGAGCTGTGTGGCCGCCGGGTGATCGACGTGGGAGCCGGAGCGGGGCCTCACGCGCTGGAATTGCGTCGGCGCGGACACGAAGTGCTGGCGGTCGAGTCGATTCCCGAGATCGCAGGGATCATCGCCGAGCGCGGGCTGGATTCGGTCACCGTGTCCGACCTCGATGACCTGCCGGCCGGTTCGGCGGACACGGTGCTCATGCTGATGAACGGTCTCGGTCTGGCGGGAACCCTGTCAGGGCTGGCACCCCTGCTCCGGTCGGCCGCACGGCTCCTTGCCCCGGGTGGGCGGATCGTGGCGGACTCCACCGATCCGCGACACTTCCTCGAGCTCGACGACGGAGATCCGATCGTCGGGCAGGACGGGCGCTACGGAGGCGAAGTGCAGTTTCAGATCGAGTTCGGACGCCATCGGGGTGAACCGTTCCCGTTCCTGTACCTGGACGCGGAAACGCTTGAGAATCACGCGTTTCGCGCGGGCCTGAGTCTGGAGGAAACGCGATCGTTCGCGGACGGCACGTATCTGGCGATTCTCGCTGAGGCGACCGATTCCAGCTCACCTCCGGCGGAGGACGGATGAACGACAGGCAGGAAAGCGGGATCGAGCGAGCGGAAGATATGCTCGTGGACAATGGCAAGGAGGCGATCCGCATCCGGACCCCCGCCCTGTCATCCGAGGATGCCCGCCTCACCTACAAGGTGATCGAGGCCTCACTGCGCGAGCTGTGGGAGGTCGTGGACAATCTGTCCGCCATACTGCCGCCCAGGCCGACCTACTACAGGGTGACGATATTCGGTTCGTCGCGCATGCATCCCGGCGACGAGCTGTATGAAGATGTGAAGCGCCTGTCCGCCGAGCTCGCAGCGATGGGCTGTGACATCGTCACCGGTGGTGGACCCGGACTGATGCAGGCCGCGAACGAGGGGGAACACCAGGGGGACGTGCTCAAACGCACCTACTCCATCGGCCTCAACGTGGACCTGCCGCACGAACAGGAATCGAATCCCTACGTCGAGAAGCTGTATCAGCACGGCACGTTCTTCTCGCGGCTCCACCACTTCGTGCAGCTGTCCAGCGCCTTCGTCGTGATGGGAGGCGGGATCGGTACGACGCTGGAAGCCGTTCTCGTGTGGCAGCTGATCCAGGTGGACCACCTGCGGAACCGGCCGCTCGTGTTCGTCGGCGAACAGTGGAAGGCGCTGGTCGAATGGGGCCGCGAGTACTGGCTGGCCGGAAGCCCGAACCTCGCAGACCCCGAGGACCTGGAGATCCCGATCTGCGTCGACACGGTAGACGAAGCGGTCCACGTGATCCGCCGGAACCTGGAGGACTGGGCGAGCGAGAACGTCTAGATCTCGAACGCCTGTCCTCGCTCCGGGACCTGCACATCGGCCGTGCCCCGCTCCCGAATCGCGGTGGCCAGCGACTCGGCCGCGTGCGGCTCGCCGTGTACCAGGAAATACCGCTGTACTCTGCCCTGATCCCGCACTGCCTCGGCCCAGGCGATCAGTTCGTTGCGGTCTGCGTGCGCGCTGTAGCTGTCCGCCCGCTCCACCCGCGCGTTCACTTCCACCTGCTCCCCGAGAATCGGAACCGGATTCCGTCCCTCGAGGATCTTGCGACCCAGCGTGTTCTCGGCCTGGAAACCGACGAACAGCACCGTGGTCGTGGGCTTTCCCAGGTTGTTCGACAGGTGGTGGAGTATCCGCCCGCCCTCGCACATGCCCGATGCGCTGATGATGATCATCGGCCCCGGCCTGGCGTTCAGCGACTTCGATTCGTCCACGCTCTGGACGTAGCGCAGGCGCCGGAACCCCAGCGCGTCCCCGTCACGGTCGTTGCGAACCGTGTCGATCATCTCTTCGTCCCAGCACTCCGGGTGCCGGCCGAATACCTCGGTCACGTTCACGGCGAGAGGGCTGTCCACGAAGACGTCCATCGCGGGCAGCGCACCCTCTTCCCAGAGCTGGTTCAGCCGATAAACGACCTCCTGCGTCCGGCCCAGCGCGAACGCCGGGATCAGCAGGACGCCCTTTCGCTCCGCCGTCGACGCTGCGCACGCCCGCAGATACTGCTTCGCGGCGCTCGGCGGCTCGTGCAGGCGATCGCCGTACGTGCTCTCCATCACGACGAAATCCGCCCCCCGGGGGATCTCGGGGTCCCTCAGAATCGGCAGTCCGTCACGGCCTATGTCGCCACTGAACACGATGCGTCGCGTACGGCCTCCCTCCGACACTTCCAGGATGACGCTGGCCGATCCGAGGATGTGCCCGGCATCCAGGAACAGGGCGCGAACTCCCTCGACGGGCGTGAACCAGGCGTGATAGTCCATCGCCCGGAAGCGACTCAACGTCTTTCGCACGTCTCCGATCTGGTACAGGGGTTCGAACAGGTGCTTCCCTTCGCGCTTCCGGCGCCGATTCACGTAGCGGACGTCGGACTTCTGGATGTGCGCGGAATCGACCAGCATGTAGCTGCACAGGTCCTCGGTCGCGGAGGTGGTGAAGATCTTGCCGCGGAACCCCGCGCGAACCAGCGATGGCAGGTTCCCGGCATGGTCCAGGTGCGCGTGGGTGAGGATCACGGCATCGATCGAGGACGCCTCGAACGGGAGGTTTCGATTCCGGGCGAACGTGTGCTTCCGGCGGCCCTGTGCGAGTCCGCAATCGATCAACAGGTTCCTGCGTCCGACACGGAGCAGGTGCATGGATCCGGTTACCTCGCGGGCCGCTCCCCAGAACTCGAGCTGCATGTTGACTCCCTTTCGATTCCGACGCCGGGCCGGGCAGGCGCGGCGGCTGCTGGATGCTCGTTTCCCCGGCCCCCTCCGCGCAACCGGCCCGCGGGACCCGGGAGAGCCCCGGGACGGATTGCCTGTGTCGACCCTTGCGGGCTAACCTGACGCCTGGTCGGCGAACTGTGCTCGAACGGTACGGAGAACAGGCATGAACGTCAGCGACTTCATCCGGCATCACTACCGGCATTTCAACGCGGCTTCCCTCAAGGACGCGGCCGATGCATACCGGGCCCACGTCGATGGCGGCGGCCGGATGATGGTCACGCTCGCCGGCGCGATGAGCACGGCCGAGCTGGGCCTGTCGCTCGCTGAGATGATCCGCCGCGAGAAGGTCCACGCCATCACCTGCACCGGTGCGAACCTCGAAGAGGACCTGTTCAACCTGGTGGCGCACGACCACTACGTGCGGATCCCGAACTGGCGAAACCTGACCCTGCAGCAGGAGAAGGAGCTCGAGGCTCGGGGGCTCAACCGCGTCACGGACACCTGCATTCCGGAGGAGAAGGCGTTCCGTGCCCTGGAACGGCACATCCTGGAGCTGTGGAAGCGTGCAGACACGGCGGGCGAGCGCCGCCTGCCGCACGAGTACTTCTACGAGCTGGTCCGCAGCGGCGTGCTCGAGGACGCCTACCAGATCGACCCCGAGGACTCGTGGCTCGTCGCCGCCGCCCGGCGAGACCTGCCGCTGTTCGTGCCCGGCTGGGAAGACTCGACGATGGGGAATATCCTCGCGGCCAACGTGATGCGGGGAGAGGTGTCGCGCACCGATATCGTGGGCAGCGGAATCGACTACATGGTCGCGCTCGCCGACTGGTACGTGGCCACCACGATGGGCGCGAGCATGGACGACCTGCTCTCCGGGTCCGCCGGAGGGCGGCAGGGCCGGCACGGTGCCGCCATTCCGGCCGAGGAAGCGGATAACACGGTCGGCTTCTTCCAGATCGGCGGCGGGATCGCGGGCGACTTCCCGATCTGCGTCGTGCCGCTCATTCACCAGGACCTGGAGCTTCCCTGCCCCTACTGGAGCTATTTCTGTCAGATCAGCGACTCGACCACCAGCTACGGGTCCTACTCGGGCGCGACGCCGACCGAGAAGATCACCTGGGGGAAACTCGACATCACGACGCCGATGTTCGTGATCGAGTCCGATGCGACGATCGTGGCTCCCCTGATGTTCGGATATCTGCTCGACTGGTAGGCGGGCCCTGCTGAAGCCTACATGCTCTCGCGGACGTCCGACATCGCGCGCTGGCTGATCGTCAGCATCCCGGCCTGCGGCCGGTCGAGGTCCACCACGAGGGCAATGACGATCGAGAACGCGACGGCGAGCGCCACGGTGGTCATCGATCGCGAGGAGCCCGAAAGCCCGAGGCCATAGCCGACGGAGAGCATGGCGAGGATCGACACGGAATAGAGTGCGACCCAGATCCCGATCGGGATGCGGTTGTACAGACCGGCCACGATCCGGACCTGGTGCAGATCGATCAGTTCGTTCAGGGACTGCGTGAACAGCGCCGGTCCGAGCGCGCCCGGCTCCGTATCGATGGAGCGGACCGCACGTTCCCAGAGGGCCTGCTGCAGCTCCTCAGACCGCAGGATCGCCGCTTGCAGCGTTGCCGGCTGCGCACCGGCGATTCGAGTATCGGCGTACTCCCTCAGCAGGTCGCGGACCTCCGAGGCGATCGGCTCCCGAAGCAGATCGGCGCGCAGGAAACAGGTCCCGATCGCGTTCGCCTCGGTCACCACTGCCGCCTTGCGCGCGGCGTACCTGTCGACGGCCATGCCGAACGTGATCGCGAGCAGGAAGGCGAGCAACGCGAGAATCGACCCCTGAATCGAGAGGACCGACTCGCCGCGCTCTCCCCGATCGTGCTTCCGTCGCTTTCGGCCCCCTCGATACCCGAGCTCGACGGCTACCCAGGCAATGACGGCGGTGGCGACCAGAACTGCCCAGAACGGCAGGACATCCAGGGGATATGAGGGCATCTCGCGTCAGGCCCGCGTGCCCGCACCGGCGCCGGCCGCGTCGCCGGCCGCAAAGATCTCCGCCAGGACCCGGTGCACGAGCTTGGCGGCGATGAACTCGCTGGCGTGCTCGCCCGGCATCGGAAGCAGCTCGACCACGTCGAACGCGACGATCCGACGCTGCCGCGCCACGCGACGCACCAGCTCGTTCACCGCGTACCAGTCCAGCCCGCCGGGCTCCGGCGTGCCCGTCGCGGGGAGAAGCGACGGATCGAACGCGTCGAGATCGATCGTGAGATATACGGCATCCGGCAGAAGGTCCACGACCTCGTCCATCCAGCCGGTATCACCGCCTGCCGCGATCTCGTGGGCCCAGAACACGCGATCCGGATCGAGCCCCGGCAGCTCGGAAGAGTCGACGGCCCGGATCCCGACCTGCACGATGGGGCACCTCTCCCTCGCGCGAGCCATCACGCAAGCGTGATTGTGGGTAGAGCCCTCGTAGGACTCCCGGGTGTCTCCATGCGCATCGATCTGCAGCACGGCGACGCCCGGGAACGCATCCGCGGCGGCTTCCACGGCGCCGATCGTGACCGAGTGCTCTCCGCCGATCACGACCGGGATCGCGCCTCGATCGAGGACCTCCGCCGCGGCCCTCCGCACGAGTCCGGCGAGCTCCTCCGGGCCGCCGTCGCACAGGATCGGCGGCAGGGTCGCGATGCCCCGCTTCCAGGGCTCCGAGGCCGTCTCGATGTCGTACAGCTCGACCGTTCCCGAGGCTTCGAGCAGGCAGGACGGGCCCCGGTCGGCTCCCTTTCGCCAGGTGCTCGTCCGGTCGTAGGGAACCGGGATGATCGCGGCCGCGGCCCCGGCTGGGTCCGCCGGCGCGACATCGGCGCCGAGGAACGGCGGATAGGGAGGGGCCGCCGGACCGGAACCCGTGCTCATTCGAGGGCCTCCAGATAGGTGTACCCGTCCAGGGCGTTCTGGTAGAATCGCAGCAGGGTCCGCGTCTCGGGCAGCGTCATCCGTCCGGCCCGAACGGCCGACTCGCAGTCCCGCACGAGTCGGGGATACAGACCGTCGACCCGGTACTGCATGTAGCCCAGCACCTCGCGCGCCGTGTCCCCCTTCACGAACTCGTCGATCGACCACCCCCCCTGCTCGTGCAGACCGATGTGGATGACGTGCGTGTCACCGAACAGGTTGTGCAGGTCTCCCAGCGTCTCCTGGTAGGCGCCGACCAGGAAGACGGCGAGATAGTAGTCCTCTCCCGCCCGCAGATCGTGCAGCTCCAGCGACTTCTTCACGTCGCGCACGTCCACGAAGCGGTCGATCTTGCCGTCCGAATCGCAGGTCATGTCCGCGAGCACGGCCCGGTGTGTGGGCTCCTCGTCCAGGCGGTGGATCGGCATGATCGGGAACATCTGGCCGATCGCCCAGCTGTCGGGCAGAGACTGAAAGAGCGAGAAGTTGCAGAAGTAGGTCTCGCTGAGGATCTCCTCCAGCTCCGCCAGCTCCTCCGGAGGCTCGTCCAGCCGGCCGGCCACGTCCGCGACCCGGGCGCAGGTGGCCCAGAACAGCTGCTCGGCGAGCCCCCTGAGCTCGAGACTCAGATAGCCGAGGTTGAACAGGTTGAGCGCCTGCTCCCTGCCCTGAACCGCGTCGTGGTAGGCCTCCACCAGGGTCCGCTCGTGCACGGACGCGTACGCATCGACGAGATCACGGATCGGCTGCGGCAGGTCTTCGTCGTCGGCCACGTCCACCGAGGCCGAGTAGGTGGTGCGGGGCCCGGCGGCTCCCAGAACGTTGACGACCAGGACACTCTGATAGGCGGCCATGGCGCGGCCGGATTCGCTGATGATCGTCGGGTGCGGGACCTCCCGGTCGCTGCAGACGCTGGCGATCCGATACACGACCTCGTTGGCGTATTCCTGGATCGTGTAGTTCATCGAGGAGGGGAAGTTGGTCTGACTTCCATCATAATCCACGCCGAGGCCTCCGCCCACGTCCACGTACTCGATCCCGACTCCCAGCCGGACCAGCTCCGCGTAGATGTGCCCGAGCTCGCCGATCGCCTCCTTGAGCCGGCGGATGTCCTGGATCTGGCTCCCCGTATGACAATGCACGAGCTTGAGACAGTCCAGCATCCCGTGCGCGGTGAGGAGCTCCACCATCTCCAGCACCTCGCTGACGAACAGTCCGAACTTGGACTTCTCTCCGGCCGAGTCGCGCCAGCGGCCGGCCCCCTGACTCGCCAGCTTGACCCGGACCCCGATCTTCGGCTTCACTCCGTACCTGTCGGCGTGCTTCAGGAGCAGCTTGAGCTCGCTGAAGTTCTCCACCACCGGAATGATGTTCCTGCCGAGCTTGGTCGACAGGATCACCGCCTCGATGTAACTGTCGTCCTTGAATCCGTTGCAGACGATCAGCCGCTGTGGAGACTCCTCGGTCATCGCCATGACGGCCAGCAGCTCCGGTTTCGATCCGACTTCGAGCCCGAAGTCGTAATCGGTTCCGAAGCGATACACCTCCTCCACGACCGGGCGCTGCTGATTCACCTTGATCGGATAGACGGCGACGTAGCGCCCCTCGAACGCGTTCTCGTCGATCGCCGACTGGAACGCGTCACGAAGCGTGCGCAGACGATGTGCCAGCACTTCCGAGAACCGGATCAACAGCGGAGCCGAGAGATCCCTCTCGCGCAGCCCTTCCACGACCTCGAGCAGGTCGATCTCGACGTCCGGCGTGGCGTGTGGACGCACCACGACATGCCCCTCGGCAGATACGCCGAAGTAGCCCTGCCCCCATGCCCCCACCTGATAGAGCTCGGCGCTGTCCTCGGCCGTCCAGCGCTTGCTCCGAATCCCGCGGGGCGATTTCTCCGTATGCATGGGTGCGAAAATACTCCCCGTCCGGCCGGGCGGGAAGCACGGATGACGATTTCAACCATCGGCGTCCGCGAAGCGTCTCAACCGGTGTATCGCGTGAACCTGTTACCGACGGAGGACTGAGGATGTCCCACCCCACCCCGCTCACAATCGGCGTTTCGCTCACCGCGGCGCTCGCCGCGCTCCTCACGACCGCCCCGCAACCGGCCGTCGCTCAACAGGCGGAGACCTTCCGGCTCGGCGGAGATGCGGTCGCCATCTACAATCTGGCCGGCGAGGTCCGCGTCCGCGGCGGATCGGGCCCGGAGGTCGCGGTGACGGTCCGCCCGGGAGGGGCCGAAGCTTCACGGCTCGCCATCCAGATGGGGCGCGTAGACACCTATCAGCGCGCGTTCGGCTCGGTGATGGCGCTTCGAGTAGTCTATCCGAGCGAGACGATCGTCTACCGGGAGAGCGGAGGAGACACCGAGATCCGCGTGCGTGAGAACGGTACCTTTTTCGGCTATTCCGAGGCGCCCGGCTACCGGGAGGGCGACCGGGTGCGGATCCGGAGCTCCGGATCGGGAGTGGAGGCCCACGCGGACCTCGAGGTCTCCGTCCCGGAGGGACGATCGGTGTTCATCGCGCTCGCCGTCGGCGAGGTGCGCATAGAGAACGTGGCGGGCAGGCTGACCGTGGACGTTGCCTCGGCCAACGTCCATGCGGATGGGGGACGAGGCGATTTCGTGCTCGATACCGGATCGGGAGATGTGACCGTCACGGAGCACGAGGGGGATCTGATCTGCGACACCGGATCGGGTAACGTGACGCTGACCACCGTGAGCGGGAACGAGTTGAACTTCGACACCGGATCGGGCGACGTGACCGGACATTCGATCCGGGGGACCACGATCCTGGCGGACACCGGCTCCGGCGACGTCGAACTGCGGGGCATCCGCGCGGACCGGATCACGGCCGACACGGGCTCCGGCGACGTGACGCTGGAATTCGTGACCGGCCCGAGAGACATCCTCGTCGACGTCGGGAGCGGCGACGTACGTCTGAAGCTGCCCGAATCCTATTCAGCGCAAGTCGAGATCGACACGGGCTCCGGCGACATCTCGACCGACATCCCGATCGAGGTCACCGAGATCTCGGAGGACCAGCTCGTCGGCCGGATACGTGACGGAAGCGGTCGGCTGCGGATCGACACCGGCTCCGGCGATGTGCGCATCGAACAGGGGTGACCCCCGGGCGGATCACCCCGTGGGTGGCTTCCCCGTCGGCCCCCACATGGCGACCAGTTCCAGCTGGCCCCGGGTTTCGGCCGTATCGACCACGACGACCGTTTCGGCAAGCTTGTCTTCCAGTCCCTGCCGGTTCGGGTCCCACAGGATGCGCAGGAAGCCCTCGAATCCGGTGAACAGGGACGCCGCGTAGCCACCGAACCGCTCGAACGAAGCCCAGTATCCGAGCGGCTTGCCATCCAGTCTGACGATCCGGACGCCCAGCAGACGCTTGCCCGGCGTCCGGCCCCGGAAGAACCCGGTCAGGAAGGTGAAATAGAGCCCGGACCACCCCAGCCCGAGACCGAACTCGTCGAACAGGTTCGTTACGGTGCGGCGCAGCCCTTTCGCCTGTTCGGCTTCCAGGTCCGCGCGCGCCTGCTGGAGATCGTCCTGCAGTTCGTTGTTCTCGGCGCGCAGCGATCCGATCCGCCGCTCGCGTTCCTCCAGTTCGGGTGCGGCGACGATCCGGGCCACGGAGGGACGCAAGGAATCGGTCGCGGCGGAATCGCCGGCCACGACCGACGAGGCGTAGGCGGACAGGCGCTCCGCGGACGAAGGACCCTCGCCCTCCGGGGTCGTGCCCGATTCGTCGCGTACGATCGCCTTCCGGAGCAACTCCGCGAGTTCCGCGTTGTCCGATCCTTCGCCGCGGAGCCCGTCCACCACCTCGAGCATCTGATCCCGGTCCATGCCCGTCGCCCGGTAGCGTTCCACGAGCCGGGAAGCCACCGCTTCCAGATCGGCCGTGTCGGACTCCGTGACCAGACTGAGAAAATCCCCGATGGCGCCGACCGAGACCGGAACCGCTTCGCCGCCCGGGCCTTCCGCCTCGAACAGGACTGCGTCCTCCGGTACGAACATCGGTCCCCACATCACCAGCACGGCGATGAACGCGACGCTGGAGGCCAGACAGCCGAGCCCCATGCGAGTCGCCGGACGGGAATTCGAGTCCTTTCTGCCGCGTATCGCCATCCAGAACAGGAACACCGCGGCGGCGAGCGCGAAGAATACCGCCCTCGCGTTCGCCAGCAGTCCGATCAGCGTCAGGTCGATGAGCATTGCCGCGAGACGTCGCCACGGGCTGGCAAGTGGAATACCCAGCAGTCCGGGCGCGACGGAGAACGCATCGGGAGTGATCGTGCGTCGGGGATCCTGAGCCTGTTCCATCGGGGGAATTTCCGCGAACCGAGGGTGGCGGGCAACCGGGGACCCGGTACGTGACGCCGGGTCCCCGCGGGATTCGGTTCCCGATCGTGTTCAGGTGCTGATGGTCTCCCTCCCGTGCCATTCCACGGAGGCGCCGCCTTCGGGAACGGTCCAATGCCGGATCTCGAACTCCGGCAGGTCCAGCTCCTCCAGGATCTCGGGAACCATGAGCATCGCACCTTCGATCGCCCGGGGCACATTGATGATCGCCCCTTCCGGGGACTCCTTCCACTCGAACTCCGGCGCCGCCGGGAGCTCGGCCGTGATCGTGCGTTCCTTCCGATCCCGGAGAATTCCAATCCGCACGGCGCCCTCATCCGCCTCGCGAATCTTCCGTGCCAGGTCGCCGGTGCCGTCGATCGCTTCCCCGTTTACCGAGAGGATCACGTCCCCGGCCTTCAGTCCCGCCTTCCGGGCCGGCGAGTCCTCGTTCACGGAAGTGACCAGGACGCCGTTTCGCTCGCCGAGCCCGAAGTATTCGCCCAGCTGATCGCCGATCGACTGGATGCCGACGCCGAGTCGGCCTCCGCCCATGATGGTGAACACGCCGCTCGCCAGTTCCGGTGCGTGCAGGCGCATCCGCTCCCCCCCCCGGCGCAGCCTCTCCTCGAGCTTCTCGACCTGTTCCGGGTCGGGGCCGCGGAACGAAAAGCTCCGTGCCAGCGACTCGCGCTCCCCGAGCGTCACGGCGACAGTCTGGTTTCGACCGTCGCGAACCACGCCCAGTTCCACCGCCCGGCCTGCCGGGGTCTCGCGCACCAGCCGCTGCAGCTGGGCTGCGCTCTCCACCGGACTTCCGTTCCATGCGACGATGACGTCTTCCTCGAGGATCCCGGCCTCTCGGGCCGGGCCGTCCTCGGAGACCCGCTGAATCAGGGCGCCGCGCTCCCGGTCCAGGTTCAGACGCGCCACGTCCTCGGCTCCCACGTCGGAGAGGTACACGCCCAGATAGCTCCCGCCAGCTCCGTCAACCCAGAGGTTCGGCGCCGCGCGCTCGCGAATCACCACCGCCTGCTCCGCCTCCGGCTCCGGCGCTTTTTCCTGCGCCGACCCGCAGCGGGCCGTAGCCGATACCAGCGCCGCCATGCCGAGTGTCACCACCGCCCACCGAAGTCTCCCAGTCCACATCGTCGTTCCTCGCTGTTCGATTGTCGGAGGCTGTCGGGCCTCCGGTGAATCTCCGTCTGTCCAGTTTGACGATGGGGGCCATTCGGGAGTTGCCCGGCACCGGGATCGGACCGGTGCGCCGCCGATCCGAGATCAGGGACGTACGAAGGGAAGCGCTCCGGTATCGAGAGCGAAACGGGCATCGCCGCCGCCCCAGTCTTCGCCATCACGGTTGTAGCGGAAGCTCGAGTCCGCCTCGACGCTCAGCTCGCGACACCGTGCGTGAAATACTGCCGGATCCGCGAAGTGGCGGCCGGCCATTACGCGCGCCGCCAGCGCAGCCGTGCGCAGAGCCGGGCCCGGCCGGAATCCGACGACGTCGAGCGCACCGTCGTCCGGCAGAGCGCCGGGCGCCAGTCGAATCCCTCCGCCTGTACGGTCCCCGTTCGCGATCACCAGCATCAGGAGCTCCAGTTCCACCGGGTGTCCATCCATCACCAGCCGCAGCTGATGGGGGGCCAGGCGACGGAGCTCGGAAACCGCTGCCCTGTAGTACGCCAGCCGGCGCCACCTGCGCTTGCGGGCGGGCGTCAGATGGTCGGACACGCCACCGCCGAATCCTCCGACTATCGCGTTCCACGCAAAGCTTCCGGCGAACCGCACCGGGCCGGTGTCCGACCGCCCGCAGCGGATCGCGTCGACCGGACGCGCCCTGCCGGTCCGCAGCAGTTCCACCGCCGCCTCGACTTCCGTCGGGATTCCCAGGGCGAAAGCGAGATCGTTGCCGGTTCCCACCGGGATCACGCCGCACTCCAGGCGGAGGGAGTCGGAAGCCCGGGCGCGGAGCTCCGTCGCCACCGCGCTGACGGTCCCGTCGCCTCCGGCGGCGACGATCCGGCGGAAACCCTCCGACACGGCCGACCTCGCGAGCACGCGCACGGCTTCCGGCTCCGGGCTCACCCGGAGCTCGACCTCCGGCAGCGAGTCTACGGCGTCGCGGACCTGCTCCACCGCGCTACCGCGGCCGGCCGCAGGATTGAGGATGACACAGATGCGCATGACCCGATAATCTGGAGGTTGGCTGGGGGAATCTCCAATCCGGGGCGACACCCGGGAGCATCGGGAGCCGGGCGATGGACCAGTCGGAAGCGAGGCGCAGAGCCAGATCGATCATCGCGGAATCGCGGGCGCTGGCCGTGCTGACCGGCGCGGGCGTCTCCGCGGAGAGCGGCGTACCCACTTTCCGCGGCGCCGGCGGGCTGTGGCGAGGGAGAAGCGCTGTGGACCTGGCTACACCCGAGGCGTTCCAGCGGCACCCGGCCGACGTGTGGGAATTCTACGAAGCCCGGTTCACGGGACTGCACGGCGTAGCTCCGAACGACGGACACCGGGCGCTCGCCGCACTCGAGGCGACCCGTGCCCGGTTCTGGCTGCTGACCCAGAACGTGGATGGACTGCACCGGGATGCCGGCAGCCGCAACGTCGTCGAACTGCACGGCACCATCCGGCTGGCGCGATGTTCGTACTGCTCCCGGGAAACCCCCATCGAGGCCGCTCTGCGCGGCTGGGCACCGGGTCACGTGCCCGCGTGCGAGGCCTGCCAGGCCGATCTGCGTCCGGCGGTCGTGTGGTTCGGCGAGACCCTGCCTGCAGCGGCGCTGCGGGAGGCCGACGAGGCGATCCGCGTGTGCGATACGATCCTGGTGGTGGGCACTTCAGGCGTCGTTCAGCCGGCGGCCTCGTTCGCCTTTCATGTCAGGGCCCGCGGCGCCAGGGTCGTCGAAGTCAACCCGGAGGAGACTCCGATCACGAGCATTGCGGACATCTCCCTGCGCGGGCCCGCCGGCCGGGAGCTTCCAGCCCTGCTCGGTGACGAGGAAAGGGCCCGTCTCAGTCGGAACACTGGGGACGGCTGAGCGTCTCCAGGAAGGCCACGAGCAGTGACGTGTCCAGCCTGCCGTCCTTCCGCACACCGGAACAGACGTCTACCCCGTACGGCCTCACCACGCGAACCGCCTGGCAGACGTTCTCGGAGTCCAGCCCCCCTGCGAGCAGCACCGGCAGCCGAATCGCATCCGAGATTCGCCGACTGATCTGCCAGTCGTGGGTTTCGCCGCCCGGATGGCGCCAGCGCAGCGGCGGCTCCGAGTGCCCCGAATCGAGAACCAGGGCATCCACGTGCCTCGAGACCCGGCGCGCCACATCCAGCGCGTCGTCGTCCATGACGTGGATGGACTGGGCGATGAAGATCCCCGGGCTCAACGACCGGAGTCGCTCGTAGCCGGCCGTGGCCAGCGGATCCCACAACTGCAGGGTGTCGACGCCGGAACGGGCGTACAGGTCGGCGAGCTGGTCCGCATCCGTTGCCGAGGTGAGCACGAATGTGCCCACCGTGTCGGGGACCGATCGGGTGATCTCCACGATCGTTTCCAGAGGAACCCTGCCCTCGCCCGTGGGCGTTTCATCCACCATTCCGAGCGCCGCAACCCCGTAGGAAACAGCGATCTGCGCCTCCTCCGGAGAAGCTATGCAGCTCACTTTCACCTTGACGGGCGGAACGATGTTCATCCTGCCTCCATGCGGGAGCCCCGGGGCCCCGGACCGGAAACGCGCAGCACCGGCGGCGGATTGAGCAGGATCCGGGCCGCAAATCCTGGAATGCCTCGTGATTCGGAATCACTCGCCAGGATGGAATTGAACCGGATTCAGAGCAGTCCGTCAACCGACAGGTAGACCCTCCAGGCATCCCCGGCGCGCCCTCGAAGGGACCGGGCCACGTCCAGCCGGACGAGTCCATCGAGGCCAGATACTCCGATTCCGGCGCTGATCGACGGGTCCTCGAAGCTGTACTCGGACCGCGGACCCGCCCAGCCGACGTCTCCGAACACCACGAAGCGCAGAGCCGGATTGCGGGTTCCCAGTTCAGCCCGGCCCAGCCAGAACGCGGTCCCCCTGTTCGCATCCGGTGCATTGGGAAAGGCCCGCAGAGTCTCTACACCGCCGAGGTAGAAGTAGCGCTGGGGCGGCGGAGCACCGAGGCTGCTTCCGGCGGAAGCCTCCAGCGCGATCGAGAGGCCGGCGGTCAGGGGAAGGCCGGCGCTGCCCGCCGCCGCGAAGCGCGCGTAGTCCCGGTCACCCGCGGCCGCTTCTGCCCACACGCTGGCCGTGTAGATCGGCCGTTGCGGATCGCGACCGGCCTGGAGTCGGAGCCGTCCCCTCAGTCCGAACAGGGTGACGGTCTCGGCGGTCACGTTTTCCGGAAACTCGGTGTCGCTCACCAGGTGGGGAAGCGACACGTCCGTTGCCTTGGGGGCGTTTCGATGCCCCTCCGCGAAGGCGCGGATCTCGGTCCGTATCGGCCGGCCGCCCTTCCAGCCGAACGAGGCCCCGGCGAGCCGGTAATACTGGGCGTCGTCATACGCGAGAAGCAGTGCGTGTGCCGAGGGCAGCGGTGCGAACGGGTTCCCCCAGTCCCCCGTGTCGGTGAGCTTCCAGTAGCCCGCCATCTCGAGTTCCCCGCTCCCGTGACGCCGGACCAGCGAGGCCGTGAGGTTCGGAACCAGGTCGGCGAGACCGATCCGCGCCTCGGCTCGCAGGCGGGTCTGCCCGTCGAGCGGAACGTCGGCTCGCAGCCCCCCGCTCAGCGCCTCCACCCGGTTGTAGCGAAATCCTGCCAGTCGAATCGCGGGGGGTTGGGTTGGGGCAGGGGGAAGCGCGATCCGGCCCACCTGATCTCGAATCTGATTTAACTCATCAGCATCAAAAGGTTTTACATCAGTTATTTCACGTGCCTCTTCCGTTGCGAACCATGCGTCCAGCGACTCCGCGGGGGGAAGCAGGATGACCCGCGTGGGGCCCTCGGGATCCTCGCACGTTTCCGCGGCCGGGACTTCGTCCGTCTCCTCCGGCTCGAAGTCCGGGTCCCGCTCTCGCCGACGCCTTTCCCTCGCCTGCCGACGCATCTCGCGCGCATCCTCACAGGGCCCGATCTCGGTCCGGGTCCAGCCCTCCGGAACGGGAAACGTCGGATCCAGTCCCGGCTCGTTCACTTCCATGTCACGCGCGAACAGTTCGACGACGACCGGCACCTGCAGCAAGGATCCCATCCGGCCCTCGCCGTCGAACCGGACCCGCGTCGGCAGCCACCAGCGCAGGTCGTACAGCGCGTATTCCACGATCATCGTCTCGACCGTGACCGTGATCGGCTTCAGGAAGCCCGGTACGTCACCTGCTTCTTCGGGTTCATCGAGATCGAGGTCGAACGGACGTGCCGGTCGGAAAGCGCCCCGGACGAGCGCGGCGTTCTCGAGGTCGAACCACAGGGAACCGGCGAGAACGTCGAAACCCGATTCACGGGGCTCGACCCGCACCTCGGCCAGAACGACCTCGCGTCCGGAAGGCAGGATCACCTTCATCGTGTCGCCCGATGCATAGCGATACCAGACGGCAGCCGAGTCGGCCAACGGGTGGTGGAAGGGGGACCCTGCGAGGATCAGTCGGTCTCCCGCCGGATCGACGGGAAACTCCACCAGGTTCTCGGGCTCCTCCAGTTCGATCTCGGCCGCGTCGCCCGCGATCGGGACCGCGCGCCGGATCCCGAACCAGCGGATCGTCTCCACGCCCGAAGAGTCCCAGCGCACTCGGCCGGCCCTCTCGCTGGTATAGAGCCCGCGCTCCCGCCGTATGTCCCGGGTGGTGAGACCGACCGAGATCCGCTCGTGGATCGTCGCTTCCCAGCTTGCGAGGCCCGCCGCCTCGCGACCGCGCTCCGCCCGCGCACGCCGGATCAGCTCGCGGGCCGCCTCATCACGGAATGTGTCCGCCACCGACGGTCGTGCCTCCAGCCGCCCCGACTGCTGAGGCAATGCGGCGGCCGGTGTCGCAGCGACGCCGGCGACGGCGAACCAGCCGAGACCTGCGAGGAGCTGCGAGCCAATTCGGTTCATGCCTTCAGGTACGCTGTCCGGGCGGCTGCGGTTTCGTCTTCGACCCGGAGTTTGCCGACGCCGGTCCGGTTTCACCAGATTGCCCCGAAGCGGACACCGTCGTCGCACCGCACCGGCAATCCGCGGCCACTGCACCACCTGGACGGTCAGCATGCCCATGATCAGCATCAATCCGGCGACCGGTCGAGAACTGGAGAGCTACGAGGAGACCGACGACGCGGCCGTGGAGGATCGCCTCCGGCTCGGTTCGCGCGCGCAGGCCGACTTCGCCGCCGCAGGACTGGATGAGCGCACCGGCATCCTGCGACGGGCCGGTGAGCTGCTGGAGTCGCGCACCAGGGGACTCGCCCGGCTGATGACGCTCGAGATGGGGAAGCCGATCGGCGCGGCCGAGGCGGAGGTCCGGAAGTGCGCGTGGGTGTGCCGCTGGTACGCCGACAATGCCGAGAGACTGCTGGCCGACGAAGTGGTCGCAACCGATGCCCGGCGCAGCTTCGTGCGCTTCCAGCCGCTCGGGATCGTGCTGGCGGTGATGCCGTGGAACTTCCCGCTCTGGCAGGTCTTTCGGTTCGCCGCACCCGCCCTCGCGGCCGGAAACGCCGGGCTGCTCAAGCACGCGTCGAACGTGCCGGGCTGCGCTGTCGCGATCGAGGACGTAATCCGCGAGGCCGGCGCTCCCCCCGGCGTGTTTCAGACCCTGCTGATCGGCTCCGATCGGGTGGATGCGTTGATCCGCGATCCGCGCGTCCGCGCCGTCACGCTGACCGGCAGCGATCCTGCCGGTCGCGCCGTTGCCCGCACGGCCGGGGAGTGTCTCAAGAAGACGGTGCTCGAGCTCGGCGGCAGCGATCCGTTCATCGTGTTCGAGGACGCGGACCTCGATCGGGCGATCCGCACCGCGGTCACCGCCCGAATCCTCAACAACGGGCAGTCGTGCATTGCCGCCAAGCGATTCCTGGTGCAGCGCGGCATCGCGGCAGAGTTCGAACTGGGCTTCCGGGAAGCGCTCGAGGCGATCAGGATCGGCGATCCCCTGGACCCGGACGTCGAGCTGGGACCGCTTGCGACCGAGGCGATCCGCGACGAGCTGGATGGCCAGGTGCGGGCCACGGTGGCCGCCGGCGGTCGACTGCTGCTCGGCGGAGAGATTCGGCCCGGGCCCGGCTGGTTCTATCCCGCGACGCTCATCGCCGACCCGCCTGCGGGCGCGCCGCTGCGAAGCGAGGAGACGTTCGGTCCCGTGGCGGCGCTCCTGCGCTTCGACTCGGACCAGGAAGCGCTCGACCTCGCCAACGAGACCCAATTCGGTCTCGGCGCCTCGGTGTGGACCCGCGAACCGGAGCGGGCCGAGCGATTCGCGTCCGGGCTCGAAGCCGGTTCCGTCTTCGTCAACGCGATGGTGGCCTCGGATCCTAGGCTTCCGTTCGGGGGTGTCAAGAATTCGGGGTACGGGCGGGAGCTCGCCGGATACGGACTGCGCGAGTTCCTCAACATCAAGACCATCTGGATGGCCGACTGACACCCGGGGTCCGCCAGCGGTTGCCCGGCCCCGTGCCGCTCCGCAGGTTCAGCCGCAGGTCTGCGCTCCGAGGGGCGCGGAACCGCGCAAGTCGGGACCATCAGGCATGGGAGAGACAGAATGATAAGCGATACGCTGCGCGACGAGATCAACGAACAGATCAAGTACGAGATGTTTTCCGCCTACATGTACCTGGCGATGTCCGCCTGGTGTGCCGAGCGAAACCTCTCAGGATTCGCCCACTGGATGAATCTCCAGGCGCAGGAAGAGGTGGATCACGCCATGCGCTTCTTCAACTTCCTGCTGGAACGGGGCGGGAAGATCGAGCTACAGGCGCTCGATGCACCGCCCGTGGACTACGGCACACCGCTCGCGGTGATGGAGAAGTCTCTGGAGCACGAGAAGTTCGTCAGCTCCCGGATCCACCACCTGTACAAGCTCGCGACGGAAGAAGGCGACTATCCGGCGCAGGTGATGCTGCAGTGGTTCGTGTCCGAGCAGGTCGAGGAAGAGGCCAGCATCGACGAGATCGTGGAACGGATGAAGATGTTCGGGTCCGACGGTACGTCGCTGCTCATGGTGGACACCCAGCTCGGCGCCCGTCAACCGGAGCCGGAGGAGACGGCATGACCCAGTATCGAGGTAGGTTCCTGCTCGCCGCCAGCCTGGTCGCGCTGGTTGCATGCGGCGGAGGCGACGAGGCGGCCGAGGTCCCGGTCACCGAGACCGCCACCGGGTCCGAGACCGGCGCTCCGTCGCTGCCCGAGTTCGCCGAATCGCTGAACGTGGATCTCGGCCAGATGCAGCGCTCGAGCTCCGGGCTGTACTCCATGGACATCGAGGAGGGAACGGGGCTCGCCGCCAAGCAAGGACACGTGGTCACCGTCCACTACACCGGCTGGCTCCCGACCGGCGACGAGTTCGACAGCAGCAGGGACGGAGAGCCCTACTCGTTTCAGCTGGGCCGACGCACCGTGATCGCCGGCTGGGAGGAAGGCGTGAAGGGCATGCGGATCGGCACGAAGCGTCGGCTCGTGATTCCTCCCGACCTCGCGTACGGGCAGCGTGGCCAACCGGGCGCGATTCCGCCGAACGCCTACCTGGTGTTCGACGTCGAACTTCTCGACATCAGGATGTAGGGAGGCGAACTCGCCTTCTCACGTGAACTCCCCGGGGGACGGCAGACCCGTCGTCCCCCCGTTCATCTCCGTGGCGATCGGCCTGATCTCGGGCGCGTTCGGAGGGCTGCTGGGGATCGGCGGCGGCGCCGTCATGGTGCCCCTGCTGACCGGCTGGGCCCGTCTCGACCAGCACTCGGCGCACGGCACCAGTCTGGTCGGCGTGGTGTTCACCGGGCTCGTCGGCGGGCTCGTGTATGGCAAGGGTGCCGCCGTGGACTGGCAGGCGGCCGGCCTGCTGGCCGTGGGCGCCGTTCCCGCCACAATGCTGGCGGCGCGCTCCAGCGCCCGAGTCCCCGCGGCGATGCTGCGCCGGTTCTTCGGGATCTTCCTGATCGCGAACGCGATCCTCCTGCAATTCAAGGAGTCGTTTCCGGTCACCGGCCTGCTGGATGGGACGGCAGCCGCCGTTTCGCTGGTGGTCCTCGGCGTAGTGGTCGGCGGGCTCTCGGGCCTGCTGGGCGTCGGGGGAGGAGCGGTCATGGTTCCCGGGCTGGCGCTCGGCCCGGGCTTCGCCCAGCAGCTGGCCCAGGGGACGTCGCTGGCGGCGATGGTACCCTCCAGCGCCATGGGCGCGGCGGTTCACGCCCGGATCGGGCACGTTCGGCGTGACGTGGTCTACCCGCTCCTGGCCGGAATCGCGTTCGGATCCTGGCTCGGTGGCACCTCGGCCCTGGCGCTGCCGGACCGTACCCTCCGCACCGCCTTCTCCGTCGTCCTCATCTGGCTCGGTGGGCGCTACCTGATCAGGCGTCCTCCTCCCGCTCGATGATGTCGGCCTCCCACTCCACCGTAACGGCCCCCGCCAGCGAAGCGGCCGTCGGGCATCTCGATCCATGCCGCTCCAGCGCCCGCTCCACCACGGCGCGGCTTCCCGCGGGGATGCAGAGCACGTACTTCACGCGGATCCGGGTCAGCACCGGGACCCGGTCGCGGATCTCGTTGATTCCCTCCACCTCGGCCGTGATCTCTTCGTTGGACAGAAAAACCTCGCGCGCCTCCAGCGCGCCGTTGAGCGTGCCGAGCATTCAGCCGCCGGTTGCGGCCACGATGTAATCCACCGGGAGGGGCAGCTCCTTCGAGTCGATCCGGTAGTACTCGCGGATCGGCCCGTGAACCCCCATCTCGAACCGCGTGCCGGCGGCGATCTCCGCCGCCCGATGCACGCCCTCCACTTTGAACACCCTGCTTCGCGCTACGTAGAAATCGTCGCTCATGCTCTTCCTCGCTGAGGAGGCCCATTTCCCGTCCGGTGGCACGGCTGCATCTTGCTCGCACGGAACCCGTAAACAAGCTACGGCTCGCCAGCAGGTGGAGTCGAGTCGTGCGGCGTCTCTCGAACGGAACCAGGGATGATATCTCTCAACGTCTACAAGCTCGTGCACATTCTCGGCATTCTGCTCGTGTTCTCCTCGTTCGGGGCGCTCGTGCTCCACGCCCTCAACGGAGGCACGAAGGCGACGAACGGCGGGCGCCGACTGGTCACGATCAGCTATGGGATCGGACTGTTCCTGATCCTGCTGGGAGGATTCGGCATGCTGGCCCGGCTGGGAATCGTGCAGGGCGGTCTTCCCGGCTGGATCTGGTTCAAGCTGATTCTGTGGGTCGCCATCGGGGGACTCCTCGCGCTTCCGTATCGAATGCCGGGCGCCTCGCGCCTGCTCTGGCTCCTCGGGCCCGCGATCGGCATGCTGGCGGCGTGGGCCGGCCTCTACAAGCCGTTCTGAGTCAGCGCCGAGGAACGTGAGCACCGGCTCCGGCAGCCCGGTCCGGGTTACGGGAATCCACCTCTACCCGCTCAAATCGGCCGCAGCGTTTTCCGTACAAGAGGCGGCGGTGGATCGGATCGGTCTCTCCGGCGACCGGCGGTGGATGCTGGTCGATGACGAAGGCCGTGCGCTCACGCAGCGCGAGGTCCCCCGACTGGCACGGGTGCATGCCGTACCTGCTTCCGGCGGGACGCTGGAGGTGGTGGCGCTCGGGATGCCGGCCCTGGCGATACCGGTTCCGTCACCCGCCGTCGAACCCGTCCCGACGCGGGTGCACGCGCGGGTCGCCCGCGGACTGCCGGCGGGAGACGCGGCGGCCGAGTGGTTCTCGGAGTTTCTGGAAACGCGGTGCCGCCTGCTGTACCTGCCTTCCGAGCTCGCGATCCCCGTAGCGCCCCCCTGGGGCGGCGCGAGCGATCGCACGGCGTTCACGGACGGGTTTCCGGTGCTTCTGATCGGCGAGTCATCGCTGGAGGAACTCAACCGGCGCCTCGCACGGCCGGTTCCGATGGACCGGTTCCGTCCCAACCTGGTCGTGGCCGGCAGCGGGCCGTTCGAGGAAGACGATTGGAACGAAGTGCGGATCGGCGGGCTGAGATTCCGGGCGGTCAAACCGTGTCCCCGCTGTGTGGTCACCACCGTCGATCAGCTGACCGGCGTTCCCGACCCGTCCGGTGAACCGCTCGCCACACTGGCCGGCTTCCGCAAGCGGGACGGAAAGGTGTGGTTCGGCATGAACCTGCTGAGCGAGGTCGCCGGACCGATCCGGCTCGGAGACCCGGTTCAGGTCGTCAGTCGCAGGGGTGCTCCGGCAGCGTGACGGGCCGCAGCGTATAGTTCCGATCGAGCAGCTTCGCTCCGGTCGCCTCGAAATACTCTTCCCAGAATGCCTTCACCCTCTGCGACGCCTCGGTGTCGACCCGGGCGCCGATCACCACCACGCACAGGCCGGTGAGGTTCGGGAGCGTTCCGTTCGAGGCCTGCTGCGTCACCCAGGAGGCGGTCGGCATCTTGCGCAGCCCCTCCATGTCGATCGTGCGGTTGGACTGCAGCATGTCAGAGAACACGTACAACACGGCCGCCCGGTTGGGTGCCGCCTGCAGGTCCGCTGCAACATCGTGCATGGTGGAGAGGATGTCCGTCCCGTCGATCGCGGCCCTGCCGGCCGTGTCGGTGAACACGACCAGGTAGTCCTGCGCGTCCCTGAGGAATCGCGTTCGGATCACGGAATCGCGTGTCATCTGCTGCTCGCTCCACTGCCGTTGCGGCACCGTTTCCGACCACCGCTTCGGCGGTTCATCGAGAGAAAGCTGCAGCAGCTCGTGGGCGGCGATCCGGTCTCCGTGATCCAGCTTGCGGATTCGGTCGTTCGTCAGGTCCCGCGCGAGTTTCAGCTGATGGTCCTCGATGCTGCTCGACCGGTCGTAGACGAATACGACGAGTTCGGGCGTGGACCGCGCGATCGTGCCGCCTTCGCCCTCTCCTGCCGCCGCGTTCCCCTCCGACGTCCCACAGCCCCCCAGCAGTGGCAGGGCCACCGCGACGGCCATCGATATCTTCCCAGCTGACCGAATCATGGTCTCACGCATCACCAGGTGGTGGCTTCCTTGGTGAACCGGTGGCGGACCTCCGTGAATCGACGGAGCAGTTCCTGCCGGTCCTCTTCATATCCCTCGGCCGTACCGATCAAGCGCTGCGGCGCCTGTTCCTCGAGCGCCAGTTCCAGCTTCACCGGTTCGGCGAATGCGGGCATTTCGCGCGGGTCCAGACCCCGAAGTCTCCCGTTCTCGGCCCGATACGCGACGATCGTCGCCTCGAGCTGGTGAACCAGAGCCGGAGCCTCCTTCAGCGGCTTCTCGGTCAGCAGACTCTTGAGCTCGCCGATCAGCCGGACGAGCTGTCCCTGGCCCTCGCCGATGCGCTCCTGCACCATGTCGCCGGCGGTCACCAGTTCCCTTCGCTGCCGTTCCCACGGAAGCTCGTTGAAGCGGTCGCGGCGCGTGTCACGCATGTGGAAATATGCAGCCGAGATCGCCACCAGCACCAGCGTCGTGTTCAGCAGGAAGATCGGGAAACTGAGTCCGCTCATCGAAGCGGCGTACTCCCTCTGCTCCTTGGCCAGCGCCTCCAGATCGTCGGCCCGGTTCGCCTGCTCGTTCGCTGCCACCAGGTTTCCGTCTACCCGCAACCAGGAGGCGTTTCGGCGAAGCTCTTCGATCTTCGAACTGTCCTGCGCGAAACGGTCCACGGCCACCTCGCCGAGCGTCACCCGTGCCTCGAACAGAACGCCGAGCACGAGCGCGAGCCCGATTCCGGACAGGACCATCGGCACCACGTATTCGGAGGCGGAACGGTTACGCACGGTCTCCCCGCTCTGCGCGGCCGACTTGTGCAGCAGCAGACGCCGGAGCGAATGACCGAAGAAGTGCGCGAGCACACACAGGAACGTCACGACACCCGCTGCGAGCAGAGCCGCGTCCGGCCGGAGCACGAACTGCGAAACGACACGCTGGAAGCCGGCCGCCCAGCCTTCGCTCGTTTCGGCGACGAAGCGGATCTGCTGCTCCGTGAGGGGATCGCGTGGAAGCAGGGCCCCGAACACCGGGGCGTTCGCCAGGAACTCCACGACGCCCAGAAAGGAGATCGCCAGCGCATACCAGTGCGTCTTGAACGCGCGACTGTCTCCCCGGTCCGCCGTCTCGATGTCGGCGTCGGTACGACCCTCTTCGGCCGGCGTGCGGTCCAGCGTGGACTCGACCAGGGAACGATTCACTTCCTGCCGCTTCTTGAGTCGGAACAGTTCCGTAGTGATCCGCTCGAACCGATCGATGTTCAGGCCTATCGTCCCCGCGGTCTCGGTGATCAGACCCTCGACTTCGGCCACCCGGCCGTTCAATCGGTCGCGCTGCCGCGCCGTCCAGTCCCGGAACAGGGACAGACACCGGTCGCGCAGCTCCTGTTCGGATTCCGCACGACCCTCGGAGTCCAGTGCCGGAAGACCGGCTTCCGCATCCCGCCGGGCCATCTCGAGCGCCGCTGTGCGCAGCCGACCGATCGACAGTCCGACCGATGCCTCGATCGCCGGTCCGGGCGACTGCTCAGGAATCGACCCTCCGGCTTCCTGCTGCGCATCCATTCTCGCCAGCTGGCTCGCGCCCCATTCCCTCGACGGGTCTCCGACCGTATCCCGGCGATGATCGGACAGTTCGAGAGGAGCAGGCCCGGTGCCTGCGGTTGCCGCATCCATGACCCGGGATCCCGATTCCGGATCTGCAGGATACGGGGAAGCGCCATCGGAAGGCGGCGGCCCCCAGGGAAGCGTCGGCTGGCCGTCTTCCAGCTGCGCCTCCGGTACCGCTGCCTGCGGGTCGGGCACGGGCGACGAATCATAGAACGGCTGTCCTGCACCGGATTGACCGCTCGCGATCTCGGCCGATGCCTTGACGCGATCCAGCCAGGTGCTGCCGCCCGCGGACCCGTTCTGCGGATTCACGGAGCCTTCGCCTGACTCCGACCGGCCACCTGCACCTGTGCTTCGGTCTCGCTGCTCGCCGCTCTTCGTCGATCGTCGCCGCTCGCTCATTTCGCTTTCCGCTTTCGTTCCACCGTTGGGGATCCCGGCATCGGCGCGTCCCCATCCTCCGGGAGACGGTGGGCTGTCCGGGTTACGGACATACCGCCCCCTGCCCCGGTCGCGCACGATGGGGCAAGAACACTGCCATCCGGGCGATCCGCTTCTATCAGACTGTCAACCACTTGCTATACAGAGACTTCGAGTGTCCGAATCCGTGCTTCCCGCGAGCGGCGCGCAGATCCCGCGGGCGACAGTTTTTTTTCCGGAAGGGAAAGTGATTGCGCTGCCGGCCCAGGCGGACCGATCCGCGCCGCACGAACGCCTCCATCGATAACACGCACTGCCGGGGCGGGCAAATTTTTTCACGGGGCCCGGTCCCGGTGAATCTCCCGCGCCATGGCCTTCGCTGCCTCCGCGATCGCCTCTTCCACCCGGATCAGCGCGACTTCCAGCAGCTGGTCCACCTGCTCCTCGGAATCCAGGGTCATGGCGGCACGCTCGGCGTGATCCACGATGTCATCCACTCTCTGGCGGACATCGCTCTTGATCGCATACAGCAGCGCTTCGGTCATCGTGTCGATCTGCATGACTCGCCCCCTTCGGACGACGCCCGACGACCGGAAACGGGTGGCCGGGTCGGACGGTATCGGGTGCATTCCCTCCGCCCCCGACCGGGGCAAGCTGAACGCCAGACCGGCATGGCCAGATTTTCGGATAGTGTAACGCGTTCTAAATTTGTATCTTACGAGATGCGATCCAGACGCGGTCACGCGGCGGCGACGTCGGCGGGCGGACGAATCGGGTGGCATCTTTCCAGCCCGCTGGCAAAACGGAGGGGTCGTTGACGCCCCGGTGAGCCGAGTGCCGATTCTCGCGCATGAACGCGTCCTGCGCTGCAGTCTCGAACCGGGGTTTCGCGCTCCCCGCCGTACTCCTCGTGCTGGTCGGCCTCGGACTTCTGCTCGCGGCGAGCTCGCATTCCGCGCGGCTCGAGCTCATCTCGTCGCGAAGCCTGGCCGGTTCGATCCGGGCATTCCAGGGTGCACAGGCGGGCATGGCGATACTCGATGCCGGGGCCTGGCCGGATCCCGACGTTCTCATCGGCGGTGGGGTCCGACTCGAAGCAGGGCTGGACACGCTGTGGAGATCCACGGACGGGACGGTCCTGGTCCGAGCCCGGGTCACCGCAGCGGCTCACGATCCCGTGGGGCGGCGCACGGGTCTGCGAACGCTGGAGACTCTCTATCTGTTTCCCCCGGATGCTCCCGCCTGCCGCTTCCCCGGATCCTGGAGGGAGATCATCCGGCAGGATTCGTAGCAGCCGGCCAGTCGGCGGACTCCCGCGGTCTGTTTCAGACGCGCGGAAGACCGGCTCGGATCAGAGCGATCAGGCCGTCGGGGTTGTCCATGTTGAGCCAGTGACCCCCCTCCAGCGAATCCAGCTGCACGGCATGCCCCTCACTGTGCAGTCGCTCGATCCGGGACGCGTCGGAGTCGGACAGAATCGAGTCCCGCGTGGCACGAATGAAACGGATCTCGCATCCCTCCGGGGGATTCTCCACCGGCTGCCACAGGTCGGTCCGAAAGAAATCGGTGAGCAGCGAGTGCATCTCGACCATGCTGAACCGCCAGGTGAACCCGTCGCCGGTCCGGATGAGGTTGGTGGCCATCCACTCCGCGACGAAGCGAGGAAATCCCCCCTGTTCGACGGCATCGGCACCGTCGCGCCGGGACTCGAAAGGACCGGGAATACGAGCCAGCAAGCGCATCATCGACTGCGCGCCGGCGGCCGTGGTTCCGGCCGATGGGGTGCTGTCCACCACCCAGCCCTGTACGCACGGCGGGCGCATGCCCTCCAGCGCCGTCAGCACGACCTTTCCACCGAACGAATGGCCGAGCAGGGCGGAAGGACCGCCGGACGGCGGGAGGAATGCCGCCAGCCGCTCCACGTCCGACCCGCAGGCCCGGACCGTATGCGGAGGCTGCGCTCCCTCCGAGTCCCCATGCAGGCGCAGGTCCACGAGAACCGCTTCCCAGTCCGGGCGCGCCCGGACGATGCCCCGGGCGATCGCCGACCAGTTCCGGCCCGACCCGAAGAATCCGTGCAGGAGGTAGAGACGGCCCGCGGGGGGCGCCCCACGGTCCTCGGACCGTACTACACGATATGCGGGCACGAATTCACCGCCCAGGCGCTGCAGCGCCTGCCCGGGCCCTGCTCCTGTCGCCGTCCTGTCTGTCATCTCCCGCTCCGCTCGCGTACCCTGACCTCTATATTGTATCGTCGCCGGACCAGCGTACCACCGTACGACCGTACATGTCGAAGGAGACTCCCGATGACCGATAGTGCGACACAAGGCCATGACACCCGCTCGGCAACCCTCCGGTGCCCGTTCTGCCTGAAGCTGAACCGCGTGGACGTGGCACGCGCCGACGACCGACCGAAGTGCGGCGAGTGCGGAAGGCCGTTTCTCCTCGACCGGCCGGTGAAGATCTCCGGTGAGGATCTCGAACGTATCGTTGCCGAGTCCGAGGTCCCCGTGCTGGTCGATTTCTACGCGGACTGGTGCGGCCCCTGTAAGATGATGGCACCCATCCTGGACGAGTTCGCTTCCGATCACACGGGCGAAATGCTGGTGGGCAAGCTCGACACCGACGCCGCGCCCGCCGTGTCGGTGAAGTACGGCATCCGGGGGATCCCGACGCTGATCCTGTTCAACGGCGGCAAGGAAGTGGCGAGACAGTCCGGCGCCGTTCCGAAGAAGGGACTGGACGAACTGGCGGCCGTCCTGTGATTCCGGTTTCCGACCTGGCCATCAGGGCACGTTCCTCGCTGTTGGTCGGCGGTCTGCTGACCCTGACCGCCTGCAGCGGTTGCGGATCGAAACAGGAGATCCCCACCGGTACGGATCCCCCGGTCACGGGAAACGAGGCTCCATTCGAACTGGTGAAGCTGGATGCGGCGTTCGACGACCCGGTGCATCTCACGGCGCCTTCGAACGACTCCCGCCTGTTCGTCGTCGAGCAGCCCGGGCGGATTCGGATCGTGCGGGACGGCGTGCTCATCGAAACGCCGTTTCTGGACATATCGGACCGCGTGGCCAGCGGTGGGGAGCGAGGGCTCCTCAGCATGGCATTTCACCCCGCCTACGACTCGAACGGGTACTTCTTCGTCAATTTCACCGACCTCGCAGGCACCACCCGCGTCGAGAGATTCGAAGTAGGAAGCGATCCGGACCGGGCCGACCCGCAGAGCGCCGCGCCGGTGCTCTCGATCGAGCAGCCGTTCGCCAATCACAACGGCGGGCATCTCCTGTTCGGACCGGACGGAATGCTCTACGTGGCCGTGGGTGACGGAGGATCCGGGGGGGATCCGCAGGGAAACGGGCAGAACCGTGAGACGCTGCTGGGGAGCATACTCCGACTCGACGTGAGCGGCCCCGGGCCCTACGCGGTCCCCGCGGACAATCCCTGGTCCGACCATCCGAGCTTCCGGCCCGAGATCTGGGCCTGGGGGGTGCGGAATCCCTGGCGTCTGGCGTTCGATCCCCCGGCCGGTCTCCTGTTCGTCGCCGATGTGGGCCAGCAGCGAAGGGAAGAGATCAACGTGGTTCGCGCCGACGCCGGCGGATTGAATTTCGGCTGGAACGAGATGGAGGGTTCCATCTGCTACGACGCCGAGCTGTGCGACACGGACGGCCTGGTGCTCCCTGCCGTCGAATACGATCACTCGGCAGGCTGCTCGGTGACGGGCGGCGAGGTGTATCGGGGCTCCGACATCCCCGAGATCGCGGGGCAATATTTCTACTCCGACTACTGCCGGGGCTGGCTCCGGAGCTTCCGATACGAGGACGGCGCCATGGACCACAGGGAATGGGACGTGGGTTCGCTGGGCAGCGTTGCGTCGTTCGGCTCGGACGGATCGGGGGAACTTTACCTGATCAGCCGGGACGGCAGCGTGTACGCGTTCCGGCCCGGTCCGACGTGAGTCCTCCGCGAGGCGCGGACGCGGTGGTCCGGGCCCTCGAGGACAGCGGCGTCACCTTCGCCTTCGGAATCCCGGGGACCCACAACATCGAACTCTGGGATCGCCTCGCCGATTCATCGAAGGTGCAGGCGATCCCGGTGACCGACGAGCAGAGCGCCTCGTTCATGGCCGACGGCCTGTGGCGGGCCGCGGGCCAGCTGGGGTGTGTGAACGTCGTCCCCGGCGCCGGCCTCACCCACGCCCTGTCGGGCATCGCGGAGGCATGGCTGGACGGCGTCCCGATGCTGGTGCTCGGGTGTGGAATCCGCACGGACACGGGACATGCGTATCAGCTCCATGACGTAGACCAGCTGGCGATTGCCCGCCCGGTGACCAAGGGCGTATTCCGGCCGCTGGCCGGCGATCAGCTGTACGACTCTGTGCGGCGAGCCTGCGCGCTCGCCGTGGCGCCGCCGGCCGGTCCCGTGATGGTGGAAGTGCCCGCCAACCTCTACCTGTTGCAGGATGGAAGGGACGGTCCGGAGCACGGAGTCGGCGACGTCACGAACGGACATGCCGCGGTCCCGGCGGTCCCGGGGCCGCTGCCCGCGGTTCCCGAGGCAGGCGGCGAAGCCCTGAGGCGAGCCGTCGAGATCCTCCAGGGAGCGCGCCGGCCACTTCTTTACCTGGGCCTGGGAGCCGCCGGGGCGGGAGAGGATCTCGTGCGACTCGCCGAGCTCCTGGAATCGCCGGTATTCACCACCCTCACCGGCAAGGGGGTGTTTCCCGAATCACACCCGCTGGCCGTATGGCCGGGTGGGGGCGACGCGGCACCGCCGTTCGCCAGAAGAATCGCGGCATCGAGCGATGCCACGCTCGCCATCGGCTGCCGGTTCGCCGAGGTGGGAACCGGAAGTTACGGTTTCTCTCCCCCCGGCCCTCTGATCCACGTGGATGTCGATCCGCGGGTGCCCGGCCGGAACGTGAAGTCGGACCTCTCGATTGTCGCCGATTCCCGCGCGTTCGCAGCGGCGCTGATCGATGCGCTGGAGGCGGCGGACGTCCGGCGTGAGCCGGACGCGGCCCTCCGCGCCGCGATCACGGAGGGTGTGCGGGACACGCTCTCCGACCTGGCGGAACCGGGCGGGAACCCCGGGGTCACGCCGACCCGCCTTCTTTCCGCCCTGCAGCGACGGTTTCCGGAGGCGAGTTTCGCCACCGACTCCGGGAATGGCACCTTCCTGGCGGCGGAGGGCCTGCGCCTGGAGAATCAGGGGCGGTTCCTGGCTCCGGTGGATTTCTCCTGCATGGGATACTCGGTGCCGGCGTCGATCGGTGCGGCATTCGGACGACCCGACCGGATCTCGGTCGCCCTCGTCGGCGACGGGGCGTTCATGATGACCGGCCTCGAAATGCTGACCGCGGCCGGCCGCTCGCTGCCCGTTCTGTTCGTCATCCTGCGGGACCGCGAACTGGCCCAGATCGCGCAGTTCCAGGCGACCGCCCTGAACCGTCGGACCGGCAGTCGGGTGCCCGACTACGATCTGGCCGCGATATGCGCCGGCACCGGGGTCGAATGTCTGACGCTGGGCTCGGATGATGAGATCGACCCCGTCCTGGAGGCGGCCGCGAACATCCTCTGCGAACCGCGCCCGGTCGCGATCGACCTCGCGGTGGACTACTCCAGAAAGACCTGGTTCACGAGGGGCGTGATCCGGACCAATTTCGGCCGCCTTCCCTGGACCGCACGCCTCCGATTCGTCACGCGGGCGCTGCGCCGCAGACTTTCCGGCGGCGGCC
>Ga0209536_100001538_pt1 | contig 37949 bp, 23 predicted proteins | sample DeeMarSeWOR28_12_FD_187461 | JGI IMG/M metagenome (GOLD analysis project Ga0209536, IMG submission 187461) | Marine sediment microbial communities from White Oak River estuary, North Carolina - WOR-2-8_12 (SPAdes) (version 2) | ecosystem: Environmental > Aquatic > Marine > Intertidal zone >... | reverse complement strand
TAAAAAAAGTCTTGAACAACAGGGAAAACTTTAATAACTATTCTACACTTTATGTTAGTTAAATAAACAATTGTTAAAACGAGTAAAAACAACATTCGAAATAGAAAGGAGGGGCGAAAAATGTATCTTACTAAGACGAAATATTTGGTAACATTTGTGAGCTTGCTATTGGTGCTACCTCTTGTATTGGCGATTAACCCTACGCCGGAGGAACCCAACGGTGTACCCAGAGTTGTGGTGGCCGAGAACTTCACCGAGTGGGGCTGTCCGCCTTGCGCGGGAACAAATCCCGCTTGGTATGCCGCACTGGAAAACCTCGGATACGATATTGTCGTACCAGCGATGATTCACGTTTGGTGGCCAGCTGGTGGCGACCCAATCTATAACTACGACATACCGAACAACCAAGCCAGAATCGCATACTACAGCGTAAGTGGAGTACCAGACCGAGAGTGTGATGGTCGTAACATCAACTGGAACCAGGCACAGGCTGGATTCGAGAACGACATCCTGGCAGCCCAGGCCCGAGACGCCGGATGGGGTGCAGGCATGTCACCGGTACAGATTACATCGGTTGGTTCAATAGATGAGATGGCGGACACCGGTTCGATCGATATTACAGTATCAGTACTCGATGCGCTCCCAGCATCCGATTATAGACTCATCACATACTTGTGGGAGGATAACATAACAAGATGGGGCAACCCGAACGGTGAGACGATTAATCGATGGGGAGTCTGGGGCTATTACCCGGATGCGAACGGTGTGCCGATATTCACATCGGGCGCTACACCTGGACAGTTCCACAACCAGCACTTCGACTTTACACTTGAGGCAGACTGGAACGAATCCGAAATGGGAATGACAATACTTGTTCAGGACTTCGGAATCACACCCAGAACGAATTATAACATATTGCAGGGCCATGCCCAGTTGTTCAACTTCGTCAACACGCCACCTGTGGTTGAGGTCCTCGACAATAACGGACAGGCCGAAGACGGAACATGGGCTTCGACGCAGACCATTACCTGGTCAGCCTCAGATCCTGACCAGCCAGACGGTGAACTGGACGTGATGATAGAGGTCAGTAACAACGGTGGCGGTTCGTGGGCAGTCATCGAGAACGGCGTGGACAACAACGACGGGATGTGCACGTGGGACACGACAGCGGGACCAGATTCTACGAACTACCTCATCAGGGTGAGCGTTTGGGACGACCACGTTACGTTCCCCGAGCAGGACCTGAGCGATACGGTATTCACCGTGGATAACCTGCCCACCATTGACCTGACGTCACCTGACGGCGGCGAGATATACGCCGGCGGTTCGGCCCAGAACATACAATGGAACATGAACGACTTCTGGACTCCGCACAACCAACTGGTCGTGGACCTGTACTATTCATCGGACGGCGGGGCCACATATCCGAACACAATCGCCACTGGCCTGACAGGATACGCAGCCAGCCCGTGCACGTACGTTTGGGACCCGCTGCCGGTCGTCGACAACACGCAGATGAGAATACTGGCGGTTGTCACCGACACGGACACGTTGACCGACGCCGACAACAGCCTCGGCGACTTCGAGATCGATTCCACCGCACCTGCGCCAGCATCCAACGTTTATGCGGTGCTGGAGGGCCTTGGAGTGCGCATCTATTGGGACCCGTCACCGTCAGCCGACGTGGACCATTACGAGGTCTGGTGGAGGATGAACAACTTCGATCCGACCGGTGCCTCCTACTTGACATCCATCAATGCGGGATTGGCCACGGACGTTCTCCATGCAAACGTTGGCATCAACAACCCCAACTCGTACACGTACCAGGTAAGGACCTATGACGTCGTTGGCCACGAGACCGTGACGATAATCCAGGGAGCCAAGTACGGCTCGACGCAGAGCGTCTTCTCGAGGGACCCGGACTGGTTCATGCTGGGCAATCCGCTGAGCCAGATGGACGATTCCCTGGCGAACGTCATACAGGGACAGGGCTTGCCCGCCAGCTATGACTGTTTAAGGACCTACCATGGCCAGAGCGACATGTGGAGCACCCACGTGCCGGGCTCACCGGTGATCGGCGTATCGAACATACCGACCGACACCGGTTTCTGGATGCACATCTCTGCGAGCACGCGGTTCTGCACCGCAGGCATCGTGGAGGACAAGGTAATCGACCTGTACTCCGGCTGGAACTTTGTAGCATATCCGTTCGCTGCAAGGATAACCAACACGGCGACCATCGACGCACACCTGACGGCCAACTGCCCAGGATATGGCGGGATGCTCATCGAGGACCTGACAACACCCTACCACCTGAAGGTGCCGACCGGGACCGAGAACGTATTCCACAACCAGGGCTTCTTCGTCTATGTGAACATGGACACGACCTGGACGGTTATCAGCTACTAGGCTACCGCAAGCGAGAACGAGAGCCACTGGCTCTCACCAGAATGAGAACCCCATGGTTCTCACCTTTTCTTCCTTTTCATTTTTCCACTATTAGAACACCTCGGTTTGGTCTAATCTCAAACCGGCTTTGATGGTGTCCGGTTCCATTTGGATACAGACTGAATATATCAGTAATTAATGGTCAAGTACAATTCTGTTGGTTCCGTTTACATAACTTCGGGGGCCACGATGCCGAGGGTGTCCAGCGCATTGGCCAGCGTGCACTTCGTTGCCTCCACCAGAGCCAACCGGGCGTTGACAAGCGCGGGGGTGTCTGCTGTCAAGACCGGGCAATCCCTGTAGAATTGATTGAACGTCGAGGCAAGCCTCTGGCAGTAGGTGGCTATGGGGTGGGCTGTCATGCTTTCCCCGCATGTCCTTATCAGCGAGGGGAACTCGGCCAGGGTCTTCACAAGCGCGACCTCTACGGGGTGGGTCAGCAGCCCGGGGTCGTATTCCTTGAGGGAAAGGGAGGTCGCCTTTCTGAGGATGCTGCTGGCCCTGGCGTGCGAATACTGCACGAAGGGCGCGCTGTTGCCCTCGAAGTTGAGGGCCTCCTCCCAGCGGAACACAATGGGCTTTTCCGCTTGAACCCGTATGATGTTGTACCGTATCGAGCCGGTGCCCACCGCCTCCGCGATACCGCTCTTCAGCTCGTCGGCCAGCTCCGGCCGCCTCTTCTCCACCTCCTCGCGGGCCCTTTCCACGGCCTCGTCCATCAGGTCGTCCAGGTAGACCACCCTGCCGCGGCGCGTCGACATCTTCCCCTCCGGCAGGGACACGAAGGAATAGAAGATGGCCTTCTGCTTCTTCTTCGAGCCTAGGAGCTCCAGGCAGATGCCGACCACCCTCGCCTTCAGCCTGTGGTCCTCTCCTAGAACGTCAACGGCCTCGTCGAACCTCGCGAGCTTGTGCAGGTGATAGGCGACATCCCTCGTGCTGTACAACGACGAGCCGTCGCCGCGGGTCAGGAAGAACCTGGTCTCCTGGTCCTTGATGCCGAACTCGGAGAGGTCCAGGTAAAGCGCGCCGTCCTCCTCGAAGGTGCACTCCAGCTTTCTCAGGCCCTCGACCACCCGCTTCACGCTGCCGTCGAAGATGTAGGTGGATTCCCAGGCCAGGGAGTCGAAGTAGATGTCCAGGCGCCTGAGGGACTCCAGTATGCCGTCCATCACCTCTTGACAGTTATCGCGTATCCGCTTGGCGATGTCCCGGTCCCCGCCCTCGTAGGCGGCCAGCATGCTGTCGATGTCCTCCCCCACCTTGGGGTCGTCCTCCAGGAGCTTGCTCGCCTCCTGGTAGTAATGCACCATCCGGTGGTCCGGTTTATCCTCCGGGGTCTGCAGGCCCAGGTTGTCCACTCCCCAGGTCAGGGTGATCTGCTGCTTGCCCATGTCGTCCACGTAGAACTCGGTGGTCACCTCGTGGCCGCACCTTTTCAGTATCCGGGCCAGCGTGTCGCCGATTATCGGGTTCCTTGCCCGGCCGACGTGGAGTGGGCCGTTCGGGTTGGCGCTCGTGTGCTCCAGCAAAACGGTCTTGCCGGTCTGGTCGTGGAGACCGTAATCCTCTCTCCAGCTGAGTATGCTCCTGACGGTCGTGTCTGTCAACAGCTGCCTGTTCACGTGAAAGTTAACGTATGGCCCCTTCGCCTCCACCTTCTCGAAGAGCTCGTCCTCGGGTATACTGTCGGTCAGCAGCTCCGCGATCTCGGTCGGTTTCTTGCGCAGCTCCTTTGCAAGTGTGAAGCACGGGAAGGCGAAGTCCCCCATGTCCACCGGGGGGCTCTCGCATGGAAGGGCGGCATCGGTCCCGATGGCTGCGAGGGCCCGGGCCATGAGCTCGTCGGCCTTGTCCCTGAACCAGGACAGGGGGTCCACGGTCATGTGTCACCCATCCTGTACCGTAATATGGCAGCCAGTCCGCCGAAGGCCTTCATCAGCATCTCTCCCTCCTCGGAGTCCATGGAGATCATCTCGATGCTGGTCCCGTAGGAATCCGCGACATCGAACATCTCGTTCACGATGTCCTGTTCCGAATCAATGTCCGGCTCAGACCCGCATTTCGGACACTTGAGCGTTTTATCAACAGCCACGGTCAGGCTCCCGCTCTCCCCGCAGTCGTCGCACGTGAACGCTATCCTGAGCTTGCTCAACCCCTCGGAGATGAGCAGCATATCAACGGCACCCCTCTCCAGGGCGGTGCGCACTTCGTTCTCCCCGTAGCACGAAAGACCGCCGTCAGGCTTTCTCAGCTCCTCGAAGAATCTCTTCATCAGGGTCTTCTCCTTCACGATGCTGAGGTCGTCCAGCGTCTTGGAGGCGTTCTCCATGAGCTCCCTCAGGCCGGATTCGTCCGTGTAGCCGGTGTCGAAGGTTCCCACAATCATCTTCTTCAGCTCGTGATGCAGGTAGTCCTTCTCCGCGAATGTGTCCTTGGTCGCTCCGGGACCGCCGATGAGCACCCCCTTGAGTCCCTCCTCGCCGAGGAAGACCTCGTTGGCCAGGTCGCCCACCTTCTTGTAGTACTCGTGGGCAGCGATCTCGATGAGGCGCTCGAACCTCTGGGCCGATTGGCCTCCCTGCCTGTGCTTGCCCATGATCCTGGACTCTATGTTCTTCAACACGTCTATGCGCTTGCCGTTGAGGGTTCCCAGGGTGGCCTCCCCGCGGTCGATGACTATGAGCCCGTAGACTTCCTTCTCGGCGAGCATGTCCTCCAGCTGATCCAGGTAGAACCTCGAATCGCACCTGTACATGAAAGTGGAGATGGGCTCGGGGGGCTCGATGACGTGGCTCACAGGCACGGTCATGTCCCCGCCTCCAGACTTGTGGCCGACCAGGAACACCAGGCCGTTCTCCGGAACCTCCTTGAATGTCTTCAGGCGTCCGGTGATGGACTCGATGGCCCACATGACGTTCTTCCTCGTTGTCCTGGACTTGATGTTGCTCGATTGGGCATATTCATTCTTCAGGTAGTTGGTGACGTCCGATATCCGGCGGCTCGGCGGGACGTAGAGCGAGATCAACTCGGTCGCCCTGCCCTTGACGTTGCGAAGCTCCTCGAGCTGCTTCTTGAACTCGTACTTGGCCAGGTCCTTGGATCTTGCCATCTTCCACCATCCGGGTACACACCAAATGGAATACCCTTTAATAAACCTCATTCGCTGCGATATGCCGGCGGCATACCGCCGGCGCTCATGCAATGCTCTCGACGATGTCCGCCACGTACCTCTCGCAATAGAGGCACCTGAGCTTGATATCCTTCCCGTTCTCCACCTTGAACTCGGTCTCCAGCGGCTCATCCTTGTTGGTGATGCAGTTGGGGTTGCTGCATCTGGCAATGCCCCTGACCACCTCGGGAATGGATACGCGCATCTTCTTCTTCACGTTGTAATCCTTGATTATGATTATCGTGGCGTTTGGGGCGATGAGTGATATCTTGTTCACCTCCTCCTGCCTGAGCTCGCGGTCCTCAATCTTCAGGAGGTCCTTCTCCCCCATCTTCTTGCTCCTCACGAACATCGCTATACTTATCGTGGAATGCGTGTCCGGCTCGGGAATGCCAAGTATCCTCACGACCTTCATCGCCATGCCCGGCTCGATGTGGTCGATTACAGTGCCGTTCCTGATGGGCGTTATCTTCATCTCCTTCACTTCATCGCCTCCTGCGTTGCAGTAGGCTCAGCCTAGTCCTCTGACAAAGGCGTGCCCTCGCTGGTTCCGAAACCATCGGGCTGGCCTCTAGCCAGGTTATCCATTTCGAAACGACCAACCTCAAGAGTTCACCCCCAGGACCGCGCTCAGCAACGCCATCCTCGTCGGCACTCCGTAGAAGGCCTGCTTGAAGTATGCAGCGTGCTTCATCTCGTCCACCTCTGGGGAGATCTCCTTAACCCTGGGCAGCGGGTGCATTATCCTCATGGTTTCCTTGGCCCCTTTCAGCATCGCGGGCGTTATCCTGTACACCCTGGCCACCTTCTTGTACTCGTCGGGGTCGGGGAACCGCTCCTTCTGGATGCGGGTGACGTAGATGACGTCCGCCGTCTTGATGACGTCCTCTATTCGGTTGACGAGCTTGGGCTTGGTCCCCATCTCCTTGACGGTCGCCACCATCTCCTCGGGCATCTGGAGGGTGGGCGGTGCGACGAAGGTCAGCTTGGCCTTGAAAGTGGACAGCGCGTAGGCCAGCGAGTGCACTGTCCTTCCGTACTTCAGGTCCCCCACCAGCGCGATGTTCTTGCCGTCTATCTTGCCAACCTCCTTCTTGATGGTGAACAGGTCGAGGAGGGTCTGCGTGGGGTGCTGTCCCGCCCCGTCACCGGCGTTGATAACGGGAACGTCTGAGAACTCGGAAGCCAGTTTCGCCGCCCCCTCCTGCGGGTGCCTGAGCACGATCACGTCGGAATAGGCCGCCGCCATCCGAATCGTGTCGGCCAACGTCTCCCCCTTCTTTGCGGAGGTCCCGCCCGGGTCGGAGAAGCCCAGCGTGCGGCCGCCCATCCTCAGCATCGCGCTCTCGAAGGAGAGGCGCGTCCGGGTGCTCGGTTCGAAGAACAGCGTGGCCATGATCTTGTTCCTCAGAATGTCGCTTGCCTTCTCACCCTTAGCTATGGGCAACAATTTGTTCGCCCGTGATAAAATCTGCTCGATATCCTTCCTAGAAAAGTCCCGGATTGAGACCACATGTCTCCCCTTGAAACTCATGGCAATCGGGAGCGATAATAGGATGATTAGAATATAATAGTTTGGTAAACTCTTTCAAAGAAAAATCGGTCACGGGAATACCTGTGATAATACTAGTAATGTTCAGAACACCAAACGACAACCATCAAAAGTTTTAACCCTAATAAAGCACATTCGGGTTTAGAATCGGGTGTCGAAAACAATGAAACTCACGTACGCTGACGCAGGCGTGGACATAGACAAGAAATCCGAGGCCATAGACCACCTTGTGAAGAACCTTTTTTACACCCGCAAGGGTGTGGGCAAGCGGCTTGAACTGCACGGCGGATACGCCGGCTTCATCGAGTTCGGCAAATACGCGCTCGGCCTGTGCACGGACGGCGTGGGCAGCAAGCTCATGGTCGCGGACGCCCTACACAAGTGGGACACCATCGGCATCGACTGCGTGGCCATGAACGCCAACGACCTCATCTGCGTGGGCGCTGAACCCCTGGCCTTCGTCGATTACATAGCCATCGACGAGCCCGACGAGGAAATGGCCCATCAGATAGGCCTGGGCCTCGCCGAGGGCGCGAAGCAGGCCAACGTGTCACTGGTCGGCGGCGAGTTCGCCATCCTGCCCGACATGGTCAAGGGCTTCGACCTTGCAGGGACCTGCCTCGGATGGGTGAAGGCCAGCAAGATAATCACGGGCAAGAGGTGCGCGCCCGGCGACATCATCATCGGCCTCCGAAGCTCCGGCATCCACTCCAACGGTCTCACACTGGCCCGCAAGGTGCTGGAGGTCAACGAGATTGAGTACAACGAGAATTTCCCGAGGCTGGGCCGGACGATCGGCGAGGAGCTGCTGGAGCCCACAAGTATCTACGTGAAGGAAATCCTCAAGGTCATCAAATCCATTAACGTGCACGGTATCGCCCACATCACCGGCGGCGGCCTGCGCAACTTCATCAGATTGCATCCGAACAGGGAGTTCCGCATCGAGAAGCCCTTCGAGCCGCAGCCAGTATTCACCATCCTGGAAGAGCTTGGCAACATCCTGGACAAGGAGCTGTACCAGACCTTCAACATGGGTATGGGAATGGCCATCATTGTCCCGCCCAAGCAGGCGCAGAAGGCGCTGTCCATACTGACGAACATGAAGGTCGAGGCCAAGGTGGTCGGAAAGGTATATAAGGGCAAGGGAGTGTGCAACTCCAAGCACGGGGTGGAATACTCCAGGTACTGAGGGATTGATATGCCGGTATACGAGTTCGAGGGAAAGCGCCCCAAAATAGGCGCGGGCTGTTACATCTACGAGACCGCCAGCATCATAGGCGACGTCACGATTGGCGAGAAGTGTTACATCGGTCCGGGAGCCGTGGTCCGCGGGGATTACGGCACCGTCAAGATAGGCAAGAGGACGGCCATCGAGGAGAACGTCGTCGTCCACGCCCGGCCCGGAGAACTATGCAAGATAGGCAGCTACGTTACACTTGGCCACACCTCCACAATCCACAACGCCACGCTTGACGACTACTGCGTCATCGGCATGGGCGCGGTCGTGTCGGATTACGCCAAGATAGGCAAGTGGGCGGTCATCGGAGAAGGCGCCGTCGTCACCAACAACACCGCCGTCGAACCCGGGAAGGTCGCCGTGGGAGTACCGGCAAAGGCCGTCGCCGACGTCAGCGAAGACTACAAGCTCCAGTGGACCCAGTACAAGGGCCTCTACTCCGACCTCGCGGAGCGGCGGCTGAAGATGGGCCTGAAGAGATTGAAGAAATATTAATGGGCCCTTTGAACCTCTAGCGCAAAAATCTCCAAATCTATTCTTTAGCATGGCTAATAATTCTAGCATTGGACCATACAACTAGATTCTCTAGCACTGATACAAACTCTAGCAAGGCAGAGGACGTCATGCGCCATTGCATCCTCTAGCACGGATAGAATCTCTTGCACATATATCTACAATGTAAACTCTAGCATTGGATGAACCAGATATTTACTCTAGCAAGGTTAGAACCTCTTGCACAGATATCTCCAATTCAAACTCTAGCACAAATATATACAATTTAACCTCTAGCAAGGCAGAAATTGACGTGCACCGATGGAAACTCTTGCATTGCATGATCCTCTAGCACAGTTAGAATCTCTAGCATGGCGGAGATTGTCATGCACCGTTTGTTTTCTGTATTCAACCTTAGGTTGTATGACGCCTGAAGAGGCGGGTATGAAACGCCTGGAAATCAAGCCGAGATCGACGTGCACCGTGTGCGCACGTCAAACTAACTGAGGTTGTACGTCCCCTGAGAGAAAACGATTTGACATCGTTATTTTACCCTGATAGTTTCCAAATTCATCGGGGCTCTGGTCTCGAATCCAAACTTTTTGTATAAGGTACTGGCCAGGTCAGAACACTTGAACTCTTCGCCGTGGTTGATTATGACGCGCTCCGGCTTCGGGTCCATGTTGTCGATGTACCTGACGAGCTGTCTTCGGTCCGAGTGACCGCTGAATCCGTCCACGGTGACGTTCTCCATGTTGACCTCGAGGTTTAATTCGATACCGCGTTCCACGAGTTGGATCTCCTTCCAGCCTTTCTGTATCTTCCTGCCGAGCGTGCCTTCGGACTGGTAACCGACGAAGACAATCGTGTTCTTGGCGTCGCCAGCCCAGGTCTTGAAGTATTCGAGGACGGGGCCGCCGTTCATCATGCCGGCGGTCGCCAGGACGATGCAGGGATCTGGATCATCTGCGATTGTCTGCCGCATCTCCATGTTCTCGACGCGTTTGAAGACGTCCGAGAGGAAGGGGTTCTCGTTCTGCTGGAATATCTGGGTGCGGAGGGAGCTGTTCAGGAACTCTGGGTACCCGGTGTGTATTGCCGTGGCCTCCCATATCATGCCGTCAAGGTACACTGGTACGGTGGGAATTGCCTCGTGCTTCATGAGGTCCTCTAGGACGAGCATGACCTCCTGGGAACGGCCCACCGCGAAAACGGGAATCAGCAGGTGGCCGCCCCTCCTCAGGGTCCGGCCAGCCACGCCCCGGAGCTCCGCCGACGCCTCGCCGCGGCTCGGCTGGTTGTCGTTGTAGCCGCCGTATGTCGCCTCCATCAGGACAGTCTCCAGCCTGGGGAAGCGGTTCACGGCCGAGTTGAAGAGCCACGTCTTTTCAAACTTGATGTCTCCGGTCATGGCTATGTTGTACAGGCCGTCGCCGATGTGGAAGTGGCATACCGCGGAGCCCAGGATGTGGCCCGCGTTTTGGAACGTGAGCCGGACGTCGGGCGAGATATCGGTGGTCTCGCCGTACTTCAGGGTGATTGTGTGCTTGACCACCTCCCTCACGTGGGTCGATTCGTAGGGTGCGCGCTTCGCCTCCCCGAATGCGACCTTGATGAAATCGATGAGTAGCAGGGACATGAGGTCCCTCGTTGGCGCGGTGCAGTATACCGGTCCCTCGTATCCGTACTTGTAGAGGACCGGAACAAGGCCGGAGTGGTCCAGGTGGGCGTGCGTCACAACTACGCCGTCCAGGCTGTCCAGCGGCTGCAGCTCTGGGACGCTGAGGTAGGGTGTTGCGTTCTCCGCCGAGGGCATCGCGCCGCAGTCGATGAGAATCTTGCTGTTCCTGGTCATGAGCAGCGTCGCGCTGCGACCGACCTCTCTGTAACCGCCGAGCGTCGTCATGCGCACCCAGTTCTCCCCTTCGGCCTCCTCCCTCACGAGCCTGCGGCCCAGCTTCCTCAGGAACTCTATCCTCTCCTCCCGAACACTTCTCAGATAGCTGCGCACCTCGCTCAGGGTCTTGGAGGGCAGCGGGGGGGCTCTCGTCACCTTGGGGGCCCAGCCGATGTTCTTCTTCAGCTCGTTCAGGACCGAGCCGTGCTTGCCGATGACCAGTCCCGGGCTGAGGGCCTCGATGGTCACCTCGCCGGTCTCGTGGTCGAAGAAGATGTCTGTGATATCGGCCTCTTCCGGTATGATCTCGCGTATCTGGCCCTCGGCCTTCTCCGGGTCTGCCAGCAGGGTCGGGTCCGGGCGGATGGTCACCCTTCTCCTGAGACCCTGGGCAAGCTGTTTGATGATGTCGGTGTGCTCCGCGAACTCCTCCATGTTCTCGGTGTAAATGACCACGACCGGACCTTCGAAGTCAATGTCCGTTATCTTGATGGAGGGAGGCACGATCTTGCGCACCTCCTCTTTGGCCTTCTCCAGAATCTTTTCTACGCTCATCGGCTTCCTCGCCTGTAAGTTCTGTATGCGATTATTCCAGCTTCATCTTCTCTATTCTCTTCTGGACCGCTTCTTCACCCAATTCCTTGAAATCCTTATCGGTTATCTGAGCGACACTGATGCCGTTGCCGGATGCCGCGTCCCTCTTCATCGCGGCGTGCAACCCCCGGATGGCCAGGTCCGTCCCGTCGCTGAGGCTCAGCCCCTTCTTGTAGTGGTCCTCGAGCACCCCGTAGACGTAGGGGGAACCTGAACCGGTGGTGACATAATCGTCCGGTATGGAACCGCCGGCGGCGTCAAGCGAATACACGTGGCCGCCCTCCTGGTCCACACCCGCCACAACCAGCTGCACCCAGTAGGGAAAATACGTCCTGCTGTTCAGTATGTTGGCCATCATCGTGGCCGCAGCCCTCACCGGCATGGGCTCTTTCCTTTTCAGCCTGTAAAGCTCGGCCTCTGCAGTGAGATACCTGGCCAGTGTCTGCGCGTCCCCAACGAGACCCGCGACGGTCATGCCCAGATGGTTGTCGATCCTGAACAGCTTCTGCGTCTTCTTGTGGGCGATGAGGGTTCCCATGGTCGCCCTGTGCTCGGTGGCTATTACCACCCCGTCCTTGCACGTGATACCCACCGTTGTGGTACCCTTCTTTAATTCTTCATTATGTTCTGTCATATCTACGCCCCCTCAAATTCGGGCATAATCCATTGCGAAAAATCGCAAGCTCCACACATTATTGTCTTATAATGGACTATCTACTCTAATGTTCTCTCTATATATAAGGGTTTCCGCAGAGAAGGTTTATTCCGTTCGGAACATGAAATCCCACTGGCTGATGACCGTTGAGAATGCAATGGCCCTATTCGTGGTATTGTCATCCACAGATGATTACACCATTATGTTCCGTGGATTAAGGGTTCTTGGTCTAGATTATCTTAAGGTCCTTGCCGATGCTCTCGAATGCTCCCAGGGCCTTGTCCAGGTGCTCGCGGGTCAGGCCGGCGTTCATCATCGTGCGTATCCGTGCCTTGTCGCGGGCCACCATCGGGAACACGATGGGCAGTCCGAAGATGCCCTCGTCGTACAGCCTGGTGCTCAATTCTTTCGCCTTGTGGCTCTCGCCGCAGATGACCGGGGTGATGGGCGTCGTGCTATCCCCCGTGTCGTAGCCCATTCCCTGGATCTCCTTCTTGAAGTAATTGGTGTTCTCCCAGAGTCTCCGGACGTGCTCGGGCTCGGTCTCGAGAACGTCAATGGCCGCTATCTGGGCAGCCGCCACGGCCGGCGGGTGCGAGCCGCTGAGCAGCCACGTTCTTGATTTGTTGTACGCGAACTTCTTCAGGTCCTCCGAGCCGGCGACGAGGCCGCCCACGACACCGAAGGCCTTTGAGAAGGTCCCCATCTCCACGTCTATCTCCCCGGTTATTCCGAAATGCGCGCCGATGCCCCTTCCGTCCGGTCCGATGACCCCCTCGCCGTGGGCGTCGTCCACATAGGTCATCGCGCCGTACTGCTTGGCTATCTCGACTATCCGGTCCATGTGGGCAACGTCCCCGTCCATGCTGAATACTCCGTCGGTCAGAATCAGAATCCGGCGGTAATCCTTCTCCGAAACCTCCTTCACGACCTTCTCGCACTCGGCCATGTCGTTGTGGGCGTACACCGCCCGGTCGGCCTTTGAGAGCCTGACACCGTCGATGATGCTGCCGTGGTTGAGCTCGTCGCTGATGAATATGTCGCCCTTCCCGCAAAGCTGTGGAATAAGGCCGGCGTTGGCCGCGAAGCCGGTCTGGTAGATGAGGGAAGCTTCGGTCCCCTTGAACCTGGCCACCCTGTCCTCCGCCTCCTCGTGCAGGTCCATGTTGCCGGCGATCGCCCGTACGGAGCCGGAACCGGCCCCGTGTGAATCGATGGCCTTCTTGGCGGCCTCCCTCAACTTGGGGTGGTTGCTCAAACTCAGATAGTTGTTCGAGCACAGCATAATCACTTCTTTGCCGTCCACGGTGCACACGGGCGTCGAAGGACCCTCCAGCCGTCTCAGCTTCCAGTCGAATCCCTTCTCAACGATATCCTCGTATTCCTCGCGCAAGAATCCTGTAGCGTCTCTCATTTCCTGCCCCTCCTTAGGTTCAAATTATCGAGCCTGGGTATTGACCCGAAATTATTAAAGGTTTCCAGGGCGGTCGGCTCCTTTCTTACTTTGCGACCTCAACCAGACGGCTCAGCCGGTACCCGATGACGACCGAGAAATAACCGCGGCCAGCAAGTTCGGAATCCAGCTCCGCATCCCCGGTGTCGAACCTCAGCACGGGCGTGCGTTTCAGCTTTGCGGGCGAGGCGATGACCATGATGTTCCTGCGGCCGATCCGGCGGATGACCTCGGGGCTGAGCTGGAGGTTCCCCCTGCCCAGCACGAAGCCCTGGGCGCCTATGGGGCTGACTATGAGCTTGCATTCGTTTGCATCGTTCAATAGTCTCAGGATGTCGCTCTCGTTAACATCGGAACCAACAAGCTCTCCCCCCCTTACGGCATCGATTCCCAGCAGGGTCTTGTCGATCTTCATCTCCTTGCCGACGAACTCCACAGTGCTGCCCGGGCCCAAGAGGAACAGCGTCCCCGGATTCTCATTGACCTCCTCGACGATGTATTCTGCAATCTCCTCCCTGATGACGTCCTCCGCGGCCTCCTCTATCATCACCTTGGCGTGCTGTATGAGGGTGGACTCGAATGGCGTTCGCGCGGTCGCGTACAGCCTCACCGACCACTCACCGTCGCGGTATTTATCCTCGTCGAGGTCAAGTATCTCGACCTCGGTCATTGTCAGGCGGTCCTCGACGTGGTCCCGCAGTATCTCGGCGGTCTTCACCGGCGTCACGCCGAATACGCCCGAATACATCTTCACGCCCGAGGGAATGCCCAGTATGGGCGTCTCCGACCCGGTGACGCTACAAATGTCCCTGGCGGTCCCGTCACCGCCGCAGAACACGATGAGCTCCGCCCCTTTTTCAATGAACGCCCTGACAGCCGCCTTTGTGTCCTCGCCCGAGGTCGCCGGCTCCGGTTCATATAATATTTCGATATTGTCATAGCCAGAGGACTTGAGCGGGTCCTCGCCCATGGTCCCGGCACAGGTAAGCCACCGGACGGCATTTTCCTCAACCAGTTCTTTAAAATGGCCAAGCATCTCCTCTGCCTTGGCACGGGCTATGGGCTCCGCGCCGAGCTCGATGGCCCTGTCCACGACCCCGTCCGTGCCCTTCAGGCCGACCCTGCCCCCCATTCCGGCTATGGGATTGACTAGGAAGCCAATTACCTTCATTGCGCCTTGAACCTCGCGGGAGTTTAAAAAGGTTAAGTATGTGAGTCCGATTATTCACCGATAAGATGTTGAGAATAGCCGTATTGGCCTCGGGGAGCGGCACGAACCTCCAATCCATCATCGACGCGTGCGAGAGCGGCCAGATAGACGGGAAGGTCGTGCTCGTGGTATCGAACAACGAGGACGCGTTCGCGCTCGAGCGCGGAAGTAAGCACGGCGCCGAGGCGGTCTTCATCGACCACAGGGGCAAGCCCAGGGAGGAGCACGAGAAGGAGGTCGCAGCCGAGATAGACGGGCACGACATCGACCTAATCGTCCTTGCCGGCTACCTGCGGATGCTGACATCTTATTTTGTCAGTAAATATAAAAATATGATTATTAATATTCATCCGGCCCTGCTGCCCAGGTTCGGCGGCAAGGGAATGCACGGCCAGAAGGTGCATGAAGCCGTGCTCGATTCCGGGGACGAGGAATCCGGCTGCAGCGTCCACCTGGTCACCGCGGAGATCGACGGCGGGCCGGTCATCGGGCAGATGCGGGTGCCCGTCATGCCCGGCGACACACCAGACACTCTCCAGGCCAGGGTCCTGGAGAAGGAGCACATTCTGCTGCCGCTGGTGGTCCAATGGTTCGCTGAGGGCAGGGTCCGGTTCGTCGACGGCAAGGCTATAGTCGACATCGAGGACATTCAAGGGTGACGTTCCGGTTCAGCGATACTCGTTCATTCACAACCAGTACTCACAATCAAGCGACCCCGTTTTTACCGTCCTTATGTTACGAACAATCTGTAAACGGATAAATAATTATATACAGCCAACCGATACCCGGACCATATCCCCAGAGGGGGGGCGCGATATGAAAGTTGTGATAGCCAGTGCAGTGAGGACTGCGATAGGTAAGTTCGGCGGGACCCTGCAGAACATCAGGGCTCCCGACCTCGGCGCTTTCGCCATAACCGGAGCCGTCGAACGCGCAGGCATTTCGAAGGATTCCATTGACGAGGTCATAATGGGGAACGTCGTCAGCGCAGGCCTGGGCCAGAACCCGGCCAGGCAGGCCATGATCGCCGCGGAGCTCCCCGTTTCCATACCGGCCTTCACCGTCAACAAGGTGTGCGGCTCCGGCATGAAGGCGGTGGTGGCTGCCGCCCAGGCCATCAAGGCAGGCGATGCCAAGGTCATAGTCGCCGGCGGAATGGAGAACATGAACCTCTGCCCCTTCGTGCTGCCCAAGGCCAGGTACGGCTACCGTCTCGGGGACGGCAAGATCGTCGACGCCATGGTGAACGACGGACTGTGGGACTTCTACAACGACTTCCACATGGGCAACACCGGCGAGATCATTGCGGAGAAGTACGGCCTGACCCGTGAGGAGGTTGACGCATTCGCCCTTCGCAGCAACCACCTGGCCCTGAAGGCCACCAAGGAGGGCAAGTTCAAGGACGAGATAATACCTGTCCGGGTCAAGCAGAGGAAGGGCGACCCGATCACGTTCGACACGGACGAGGGGCCGCGCGAGGACACCTCGTTGGAGAAGCTGGCAAAGCTCCCGGCGGTGTTCAAGGAGGGCGGCCTGGTGACGGCCGGCAACGCCTCCCAGATAAGCGACGGGGCATCGGCTCTGGTGGTCATGTCCGGCGATCATGCTGCCGAGAATGGCATCACACCCCTGGCCACCGTCACCGAGTACGAGAGCGGCGGCTGCGAGCCGGAGCTGGTCATGAACGCACCCGTGGTCACGACCCGGAAGATGTACGAGCGCACCGGCCTGAGCACGAACGACATGGACCTGGTGGAGCACAACGAGGCCTTCGCCTCGGCCTCCGTGGCGGTCGCAAAGGCCCTGGAGATTCCTGACGAGAAGTTCAACGTGCACGGCGGAGCGGTGGCCCTGGGCCACCCCATCGGCTGCTCCGGCGCCCGTATCCTAACCACGCTCATCCATGCCATGAAGGACCGCGGCTCACACAGGGGAATGGCGACAGTGTGCCTAGGCGGCGGGAACGCCGTCACGATGGTTTTGGAGATGTGAGGATTTGATGATTCACGAAATAATGATCAAAACATATGACCTGCCGCGCGGCAGGAGGTGAAAGCACATGGAGGTCAAGACTATAGGGGTCATAGGCGCCGGCCAGATGGGCGCTGGAATAGCGCAGGTGGCGGCCGTTGCAGGACACGACGTCCTGCTGAACGACATTGAGGCGCGGTTCGTCGACAAGGGAATGGCTGGCATCGAGAAGAGCCTGGACAAGTTCGTGGAGAAGGAGAAGATCGGCGCGGACGAACGCGACGCCGCGCTGGCCAGGATAACGCCGACCCTCGAGCTCGGCGACATGAAGGACGCCGACCTGGTCGTCGAGGCCATCATCGAGGACCTCGAGCTGAAGAAGCAGGTCTTTGCCCGGCTGGACGAGATCTGCCCCGAGGAGACCATCCTGTCCAGCAATACTTCGTCAATATCCATAACCAAGCTCGCCGCGGCCACAAAACGCCCGGAGAAGTTCATCGGCATGCACTTCATGAACCCGGTCCCGCTGATGAAGCTGGTCGAGGTGATCCGCGGTCATCTGACCGACGATGCGACCACGAAGGCCATCATCGAAACGGCCGAGAAGATGGGCAAGACACCGGTGGAATGCAACGATTACCCCGGTTTCATATCAAACCGCCTCCTGATGCCGATGCTCAACGAGGCCATATACTGCGTCATGGAGGGCGTGGGAACGCCCGAGAACATCGACCAGATAATGAAGCTGGGCATGAACCACCCCATGGGCCCGTTGACACTGGCAGACCTGATAGGCCTCGACACGTGCCTGCACATCATGGAGGTCCTGCACGCGGGTCTGGGAGATTCGAAATACCGCCCGTGCCCGCTGCTCATCAGGATGGTGGACGCGGGCCTGCTGGGCAGGAAGTCCGGCAGAGGCTTTTATGATTACACGGAGGGATGAAGATGGGTTACGAGAACATAACGGTCGAGGTAGAGGAGAACATCGGAATCATAACCTTAAACAGGCCGGAGGCGCTGAACGCCCTGAACAGCCGGATGCTCGCTGAGCTGGGAAAGGCAGCCGCAGAGCTGGAGGCCGACAACGCCGTCAAGGTGGTCGTGGTAACGGGGGCCGAACGGGCCTTCGCCGCGGGCGCGGACATCGCCGAGATGATGACAATGACCGCCCTGGAGGGTCAGAAGCACGGCAAGCTGGGCCAGGACACCTTCGCTGCGTTCGAGGACATGGTCAAGCCGGTCATCGCCGCGGTGAACGGCTTCGCGCTTGGCGGCGGCTGCGAGCTGGCAATGGCCTGCGACATAAGACTCGCGAGCGAGAAGGCGAAGTTCGGGCAGCCTGAAGTGAAGCTAGGCGTGACACCCGGGTTCGGCGGAACGCAGCGGCTTCCGCGCCTTGTCGGCAGGGCCAAGGCCAAAGAACTTATATTCACCGGTGAGATGATAGATGCCGCGGAGGCCCACCGCATCGGGCTCGTGAACGCGGTGTACCCACCCGAGGCCCTGATGGAGGAGACCAAGAAGCTGGCCAACCTTATCGCGGCGAACGGCGAGATCGCCGTTTCACTTTCAAAGAGGGCCATAAACAAGGGCATCGAGGTGGACCTGAAGAGCGGGTGCGCGATAGAGGCCGAGATTTTCGGGCTCTGCTTCAGCACCGAGGACCAGAAGGAAGGAATGAAGGCCTTCACGGAAAAGAGGCCGCCGGAATTCAAGGGGCGATGATATGAAAGTCGAGGTAACGCACGACGAGGTGAACGCTGTACTGAACCTGTACAAGATGAACACGAAGATCGACGAGAAGTCCGGCGCACTGCAGTTCGGCAACCTGCCCGTGATATGGGCACGGGCCGAGATAATGGCCGACCTGTACAAGGAGCTGGAGAGCCTTGTGGGTGCATCGGCCGCCGCGGTGATGAAGCGGATAGGGAAGGCCTACGGCGAGAAGTTCTACGAAATGCTGGCCACGGGCAACACCTCGCTGTTCATAGACGACAAGGAGAAACTCTACAAGTACATCTGCTCGGAGACCCAGGCCATCGGCTGGGGCAAGATCGTCATCGACGACGACGACGATGAGATCACCCTCACCAGCCCGGGTTTCGCCGCGGGCAGGTGCCAGCAGTTGACCGGCGAGGTCCGCGACACAGCCATCGATTCATATTTCTTCGGTTATTTCGAGGGCTTCTTCAGCAAGGTGAGGGGAGAGAAGTTAGTGGGCGAAGAGATGGAGTGCGTCTCCAAGGGTGACGACCAGTGCAAGCTGGTGTTCAGGAAACCCTAGGTTGAAGAGTTTATGTCGGAGAAAAGGGTGAACGGTGGCCTGTTCAACAATGTACTGGCCATGGTTTCCAAGAAATGGGGAAGGGAAAGCCTGGAGAAGATCGGCAGGCAGCCTGAGCACTACAAAGGGGACCAATGGTACCCGCTGTCCGATTTCGAATCTTTATTGTCAGATATAGATAATCATATGGGAAAGGGCGACAACACATCCCTCTCCGGCCTGGCCTACGAGATGGTGATGAGCAACTTCCAGTTCCGCACGATATTCACCAACCGGGACCCGGTATACGTGTTCCTGTCCACGAAGCAGCAGGACGCCAGGTATTCCGGCGGAACGTTCGACGCCATACACGTCCGCGGCAGCCAGGTAAGGATCGAGGTCAGCGATTGGGCCACCGAGCCCATCTGGTACGAGTTCTTCAAGGGGCGGCTGCAGGGCGTGTTGGAGCTCACCGGCCACCTGGGGACGGTGGAGCTGACCGTCGCCGGGGACAGGTACTTCTACGACATCTATTGGCGCTGACCGCAAGTATTTTTTCCAATCATGCTATGCCCTGACCGATGGACCCCTTCGATTACGCCCATAAACACTCCAAGGACATCGTATGGATGAGCCAGAACACGAACCAGCTCACCGCCCCTCACGAGCTCCATGAGGCCATTCTGCGCGCGGTCAACGACCGCGAGTACAACCTCTATCCCAGGGCCAAGGGCATCTTCGACCTTTGCGAAACGATATCGGCCCACCTCGGCCTGCCAGATGATTACCAGGTCCTGCTGACCAACGGGGGCATCGAAGGCCTCTACGCGCTCAACCGCGCTCTACTTTCCAAGGATGATGAGGTCATCTGCACAGACCCCAGCTTCATGCCCATCCACCACCAGATAGACATCTCCGAAGGCGTGCCGGTCGAGCTGCCGATATACCGGGAGCCGTGGAAGCTCACCACCGGCCAGATAATGGACGCCCTCAGCCCGAAGACGAAGATGCTGCTCCTCATCGATTCCATCAACCCGCTGGGAACGGCCTACACCCGCGACGACATCAAGGCCATCTGCGACATAATCGAAGCCAACGAGCTCGTAATAATCGACGACGTCACCTACCGCGACTTCAGCGAACCGGTGGGAACCTACGAATACATCCCCGACCGCACCCTGGTGAGCTACACTTTCTCGAAGAACTGCGGCCTAGCAGGAATGCGCATAGGATGCCTTGCCGGCCCCCCGCACCTGATGGAGAAGATAATGCCCTACAACACCAACGTGCTCAGCGTCAACGTCCTCGCCCAGAGGGCCGCCCTCGCCGCGATGCAGACCATCGACCAATGGCTCCCCGGCCTCCGCGCCCAGCTTTTAAAGAACCAGGAGATAATCAAGGCCGCAGTCGACCAAATCGAAGGAACCTTCCTGCCCGTCTTCCCCAGCAGGACAAACATGTTCTGCATCGACATCAGCCAGACCGGCGTTAATCCGGACGAGGTAGAAAACAAGCTCCTGTTCGAGCACAACGTCTTCGTCCGCTCGGGCAACTACGTATCGAAGCGCTTCGGCTCGAAGTTCATCCGAACGTCCTTCTCCGTCCCCCAGGAAGGCTGCGAGAGGTTCGCGGAGGCGTTCCCGAAGGTCATGGACGAGCTTCGGACATAAACTGTTATATAATTCACTTGTATCAACCAAACAATCGTCTCATTCGCTCCCAAAGTGTAGGCATCTCAACCTACGGTCGAGCTGCTGCACAAAGGGAGCATGGTGCGGTATACGTAAAATCTGCTCCCATAGTGTAGTGGCCAATCATGTGAGCCTCTCGCGCGTTTTGCCCCGGCAGAGTGCAGGGAAAGCTCACGACTCGGGTTCAAATCCCGATGGGAGCATATATTTTCAATATCTAAACTGCTATTAGCCAGGGATTTGTACCGGAGGTTTACGAGCAATGATTTATCATTGCGAGCACGCCCGAAAGACGAAGTCGTTAGGGCTGTGAATCCCGATGGGAGCACTCCTTTTTCCAAACCTTTATTAGTCATGAATATCATACATTCCAAGGTAGGAGAAAGCATGAATCGTCTGTGGGCAGCGGGGATAGGCCTGTTACTAGTGCTAAGTACAGGATTTTATGCAGGGAATGAGACTGGTGTCGAGGGTGAGAGTTCTCAAAACCGAGTTCTGGTTGATCCTGTTTATAATGTTGACACTGGTGAATATTTCACTGCTATTCAGGCGGCGATCGATGACCCGGATACGTTGAACGGGCATACGATTGAGGTCGCGGCAGGCACCTATCGTGAGTACGTAAACGTACACAAGGAATTGAATATCGTAGGTCAGGACCGCGAGTTGACGATCGTTGACGGAGAAGGATGGAATTTCGGGTTCAGAGTTGCTTCCAGCCTCGTTGAGATATGTGAGTTAACCGTTACGAACTGTACGATGGGCATCGAGCTCCCCGGTTATTTGGATTATTTCCACAATATTTCAATAACTGACACGGTTTTGACAGGTAATCAATATGGCGTGAACAATTCGCCTTCTGGAGGTTGGCCTATGCGTGATGTTCGGATACTAAACAATCACATTCATAATAACAGCCACGGAGGTATCAACCTTGACCATGGATCGACTCATGATTATTTCATCATAAGCGGTAACCGGATCATTAACAATGGCGTTGGTGTCTTCATACTGAAAGGGTATTGGTGCGAGATAACTTATAATGACATCATTAACAATGCTGGATATGGCGCGATCCTGGAAGAATGCACCTGCGGTGCACGGGATAACGTTGTTCATCACAATAACTTCATAAACAACAACGGGGGCGGTGTGCAGGGAGCGAATTATCAAGGCGAGAACTACTGGTATTCCCAAGCACATTTAGAGGGCAATTACTGGTCGGATTATGCAGGGCCCGATAATGACCAGGACGGTATCGGGGATGTTCCATATGATCTGGATGGTTTCATATGGGATGATAAGCAGGACCTATATCCATTAATGAAGCCTTGGCCATTTATGGGTGATATATATCTTCAAGTGCAAACTTCAGGAATTCAGGGTTATCTAAACCTTAGCAAAGAGCCGTTTGAACCCACCACCCAAGAAACCCGGACAGAGCGGTTCGACACTGTCGGTGAGTATCAGATACAAAACAGATGGATTAGCGAAACCATGCCTGATAACGTTGATATCGCCGGAACCTGGAAATTCGATATGTATGGCTACAACTTCAACAATTCTCCTTTAACAGGATACCTTTTCGCCAAAGCTTACCTGCACAGCACTGGATCATTATTATTCGAGACGAATTGGGATAACGAAAACGTTGGCTTGTACCTGAGCCATCATCATTTCAGTTGGAGCCACAACGCTCCGAGTTTCATGATATCTGCCGGAGACAGGTTTTATATCGAGATATGGTTGGCCGTTACGTCCTGCGGCGGTACGACGTCTGAAGAATCAGTGAATCCCGGCATGGACACTGGTTTGAATTGGATTTATCACGACTGGATCGAAGAGGGTCCTTGGGATATCAACGGTACATGGCAACCGACAGGGGGAAATCCAGACGGCAACGTAGAGATATCTGTAAATCGCATAGACCTATTGCCGGTGTTTGAGGAATACGCTGGATACTGGCAATTGGTGTTCATACCCTCAGATAATCCGAATTCAGCGTTTCTAGAATTGGATTGGAGGTGTGTTGATAATTACAACCTCGAGAATACAACTTTCTTTGCAGCGATAGACACAGGTCCGGGGAATCCGAGCAATATCGTGTGGTCGCAACAGGCCAATGTCACTTCATCTTGGACTTCGATAGGGCCTATCGATGTCAGTTCGGTCGTTACCTCAGCATCGTCATATTTCCTGAAGATCGGTGCGACCACCACGACGATCGGGGTAACGGGGGGCAGCGCCTTCGAGGGCCGCTTCGACAACGCAAAGGTCACCTGGGAATATCATCCACAGTTCGTTCTCGGATATGATTGTCTTTTAACGCCTTCTTCGGTGAACGCCAACCTCACGCCAGAGAATACGATGAGCGTTAACGTGACCTCACCGAACGGGGGTGAGATCTGGAAGGGAGGAGATCCCCATACGATCACCTGGAACATGGAGAATGATTGGTATCCAGACAATGATATCTTAGTTGAAATATATTGTTGCTACATTGGCTCTTCTGGCCCGTGGATGCATATTGACACGGTGGTTGGTCTTGAGTCATATACCTGGAACTCAGTTCCTCCAGTTGATTATACAAACTGCTACATCAGGGTCAACTGCACGGACCCGGACTTCCTGTCGACCGAGGATATCTCAGATGGACCATTCAAAATCGATTCAACCCCGCCGGCCCCTGCATCGAACGTCCGCGCGGAACTCGACGGCCTGGGAGTTCGAATTCACTGGGACCACACACCTTCTCCAGACCTGGACCATTACGAGGTCTACTGGCGGATGAACGCATTCAACCCCACCGGCAACAGTTACGCATCCTCTATCAATGCGGGCAATAACACGACGGCCTTCCACGCCAACGTGGGCTCCGAGAATCCCCAGCGATACTTCTACCAGATCAGGACATTCGACAAGGTCGGCCATGAGACGCGGACCACCATCCAGGCCGGGAAGTACGGCAAGACGCTGAGCACCTTCACCCATCCCGACGGCTGGTTCCTCTGCGGCCTGCCCCTTGAGGTCAGTAATAATTCTGTAGAGAACCTGATGCAGAGCATCGATGGTGATTTCCACGTCATGGTATACAGGAATCATGTATGGCTGCATTATTGCACGTACTGGCCTCCGCAGTTGAACACCCTTCACGAGACATATCAGGGCGAGGGCTTCTGGTTAAATGTGTTCAACAACGACAGGCTGGCCATCGCCGGGACCGTGACCGACGTGATGATAAGTCTGGAAACCGGTTGGAATCTGGTAGCATTCCCTTATACGGGTCCAATGTCGGTTTCCGCATTGCTGCCGATAATTCCGGGCGCTTCACAGATCATGATATCCGATCCGTCGTCGCCATACAATATAAAAATCGCCACTGGGTCAGAAATTTTGAATCCATTGGACGGCTTCTGGGTGTATGTAAATTTCGATACGGTCTGGCCGGCCGTGAATTATTAACTTTCAATTTTGATATCCCCGTGCTAACGCACGGGGCTCTGAATCGCTATACAGTTGAGCTGTCAAGCGGGTGCTAATGTATCGATACCCCGCCCTTCCAGACGGGGCATGTGTATCAGAAAGAAAACATATCTCATCTATTCGGACACAATTTGTACTTCTTCTTGATCTTCTTGGCCAGGCCCTTGTTGACGCCCTTTATCATGTGATTAATAAATACGCTGGTAAGAAACTACAACCTCTATATCGGACTCGCTTTTCTCGCATTCCTCCAGGCGCTTTTTCGCCTCCTCGTTGTTCGGTTGAATCTTCAATATCCTGTTGTAATATTCAGTGGCGAACATGTACTCTTCGTTCTTGAGGGCCGAATTGGCCATCGTGAACAATGCAGGTAGATGGTTCGGGTCCTTGTCTAGGATCCTGGCAATGGTATTCTTTGCCTCGCTCCTCTCTGCCAGATCATAATGGACCGCAGCCTTGAAACATATGGCCATCTCATCGAACGGATTGATGTCCAAGGCTTGATTGAAATATGAAAGCGCGCTCTTGAACTCGCCTTTTTCGGCCAGCCTCCTGCCCTTCTCGACCTTCTCGTTGAGGGAGGCTTTCTCAGCCTCGGTGAGTTCACGGGGTTCCGGTTCCTCGGCCTCCTCGAATTTTTCTGTGGACTCGATGCTGAGGTCCTCTTCGGGCTCGGCCTCTTCAGCGGTCGGCGGTTCATCCTCAGGGGGCGGAGTCTCTGGGGCCCCTTCCGGCATTGGCCTTTCCTTGTTGTACTTCTTCTTGATCTTCTTGGCCAGGCCCTTGTTGATGCCCTTTATCTTTGCCAGTTTATCGGCAGGGGCGTTGCGGAGCTTCCCGAAGGTGTCGCAGCCGGCGTCCCAGATGGCCTCGGCCTTGATGTAGCCGACTCCGGGGACCTTCATCAGTTCTGCGATGAACTCGTCCTTCTTGGGCTTCTTCGGTTCCTCCGGCGCCTCAGCCTTGGCTCCGGTCTCCGGGGCTTCCTCGACGTCCGCGACCTCCGGTTCCAGGGCGTCCACTAGCTCCTTCTCGATGACGTCCTCCTTCAGCTTCTCGGTGAACCTGTGTCCGCACTTCTCGCAGTAGACGTCGTCGATCGAGCCGATGGCCTCGCACTTGGGGCACTTCAGCTCCTCCGCGGCCAGCTCCTCCCGCTCCATCTCCTCGGCCGCCTCGATAGCCTCCTTCAGGTCATCTTCAGGCTCAGGTTCGGCGTCCTTTTTCTTCTTCTTGCCCTTCTTCTTTGACTTCTTGGATTCCGGTCCTTCAGGCTCCGGCTTCTCATCCTCAGTCGCTTCAGGTTCAGCCTCTTCGGGCTCGGCCTCGCTTTCCACCTCGGCCTCCATCCTGCGCTTGGTGGCCTCGAGGTTGCTCTTGGCGTCCTCGAACTTGGGGGCGATTGTCACGGCCCTGTCGAGGGAATCGAAGGCCTTTGCCAGGTCCCCCTTTCGCGTCAGGGCCACGCCGCGGCCGTTCCAGGCCTCGGCCGATTCCTGGTCGATGGTGATGACGCGGTCGAAGACGTCGATGGCGGCGTCCAGCTCGTCCTCGTTGAGCAGCGCCCAGCCCTTGTCGTTGAGCAGGTGCACGTCCTCGTTGATGCTCAGGGCCTGGTCCAGGCACTCGACTGCCTCTTCGAAACGTCCCATCTCATACAGGGCGGCGCCCTTGTTCGACCATCCGAGAGCGTATTCATCATCAATGTCGATGGCCCTGTCGAAGTACTGGATGGACTTCTTGGCGTCACCGGAGGCCAGGGTCACCGAGCCCTTGTTGCACCACGCCTCGGCGAAGTCGGGATCTATCTGGATGGCCCTGTCCAGGCACAGGACTGCGTCGTCGTATTGCTCGAGGGCAAGCAGAGCGGCGCCCTGCGCGTTCCAGACCTCGGACAGCTCCGGGCAAAGCTCTATGGCGCGCTCGAAGCACTCCACCGCCTCCCGTATCCTCCCGAGCTTGCGTAGCAACGCCCCGCGCCTCGCCCAGACCAGCGGCTGGTCCCCGGCTATCTTCAGTATCTTGTCGTCGAAGGCCAGCGCCTTCTCGAACTCGAGTATGGAAAGTAATGTCGTTTCCTTGTTCAGCAGCGCTGCGAGGTTCTCCCTGTCCTCCTTCAGCACCTTGTCGTACATCTCCAGGGCGTCGTCGAACCTCTCCATGAGGACCAGGACGTTCGCCTTCTCCAGCCGCAGGGTCGGCCTGTCGCTTATCGAAAGGGCCTCGTCGATGCTCTCCAACGCCTCGTCGTACTGCTCCATGCCCCGAAGCAGCTTGCTCTTCTCCAGCAGGATCGCCTCCTGGTCCAGGGCGCGCTCCAGCTCCCTCTCCTCCTCGATGGCCTCGATCTCGGGGGGCTCGCCCGCGGGAAGGACATCCGGCAATTCCTCCTCGTCCTCTATGCCCTCCAGCAGGTCGACGCCGCAGCTGGGGCACTCGGTCGCGTCCTCGGCGACCTCGGCATCGCATTCGGAGCAGGTGTAGATGTCCAACTCAGCCTCGCCCTCCTCGACCTTGGTCCCGCAATTCGAGCAGAACCTGGCCTCCGCGCTCAGCGGCTTGCCGCACTCCGGGCAGGCAACCGGCTCCGTTGGGGGTTTGGCACCGAGTTTCATGACCTCCTTGAAATCCTCGCCCAGCGCCTTTTCGACGTCTGTCTCCTCGACCTCCGGGGGCTGTGTCCAGCCGTCCGATATCGCCACCTCGGGAGGCACCTCCGGCCGCGCCTCCTCCTGCTCGTGCATGAGCTCCTCGGCCTTGGTCTTCTCCTCCAGGGCCAGGTCCCACTGCGGTTTCATAACGAGCGCGGCCTCGAAGGCCTCCACGGCCTGCAGGTACTTGCCCATCTGGATGAGGGCCATGCCCTTCTGGCCCAGGACCTCGGGGCTCTTGAACCTGGCCAGTACCCTGTCGAAACACTTGACCGCTTCCGCGTATCGCTCCATCTCGAACAGGAGGATGCCCTTGTTCAGCCAGGCGTCGATGTAATCCTCCTTGGCCTTGATGGCGCTGTCGAAGGAAACGAGGGCATCATCGAGCTCGCCCAGGTGCTTCAGGGCGACCCCGCGGTTGTTCAGCACGCTGACGTTGTCCGGGTCGGTCCTCAGCACGCGGTCGTAGCAGAGCACCGCCTCCTCGTACTTGCCCAGCTGGTGCAGCGTCGCGCCCTTGTTGTTCCATGACTTGATATGGTCGGGGTCGATCCTGATCGCCTCGTCGTAACACTGAACCTCCTCGTCGAAACGCTCGAGGTTGTACAGGGTTGCGCCCATGTTGTACCACGCCTCGACGTTCTCCGGGTTGATTTTCAAAGCCTTCTTGAAACACTCAATGGCCTCCTCGTAACGGTTCATGGCGTTCATCACGTTGCCCTTCATCATCCAGGCCAGGTCGTATCCGGACTTGAGCCGAAGGGCGCTGTCGTAGTACTCCATGGCCTTGGCATAGTTACCTGACGAGAAGAAGTCGTTGCCCCACTGCATCATGTTCTCCAGCTCGTTGATGCTCGGCAGGAATCTGTCGCCCTCCTGCTCTATGACCTTCCTGTGAGCGCCCTTCTCCAGCTCGTCCTCGAAATTGAACTTCTTCAACAATAGCGTGAACTTCTCGTCATCGGCCAGGCTGATGTGCAGCATGTCGGCGTACTTGTCGGCTTCTTCGGTAAAGCCAGCGGTGGACATGTACACCGGCTTCATCTCCACGCCGTCCTTCTTCTTGCCGACCGCTTCCTGCAGCTCGTCCGGAGTGACCTTCCTGGTGCCCCTCTTGGCCCTGATGAAGTAGTAATCCCGGGACTCGGCCTCGTCACGCGTCGCCTCGAAGTCCAGGTGCAGGGGCGTGACCTTGTAATCGAGTATCGTGAACTGCATGCTCTTGAGCAGCCTTGTGGTGACGTCGACGAAGGTATCCTGGTCCAGGTCGTTGAGTATGCCCATGAGGCGGTTCTGGGCTGCCGCTTCGCCCAGCATCAGCAACCCCTCCGTGTCGGTATGCCGGCCGTGATTGCCTTCGGGATCTTCCGTCGGAAGACATTGGGCATCATCAGTTACCCCTCCCCAGCCGCTTCAGGCTCTGCTGCTTCCATTTCCTGGCGTCCTCCAGCTCCGGGTCCAGCTTGATGGCCTTGTCGAACCTGGCAATGGCGTCGGCGTACTTGCCCGCCTCGTGGTATGCCCTTCCGAGGGAGAACCAATTGTCAGCGATGTGGTCGCCCAGCTCGACGCTCTTCTCCAGCGTCCTGATGGCCTCCTTCTCCCGGCCGGTCTCCTTCTGGGCGTTCCCCAGGTGCCGCCAGATGCTCGAATCCTCGGGTGTGTACTCGATGGCCTGCTTGAACAGATTTACCGCTTCGTTGTAGCCGCCGTGCTTGAGCATGAGCAGACCCTTGCCCACGTAGGCCTTCGCGTGCTTCTCGTTCAGCTCGATGGCCCTGTCGTACGAGCCCTTGGCGTCCTCCAGATGGCCGTCCATCCTGAAGGCGTCGCCCCGAAGGGACCAGGCTTTCGGATGCTTCGGATGGTGCTTGATTATCTGTTCCAGGCTCTGCAGGGCAGCGCCCCACTTGCCGTTGAGTATGAGGATCTCAGCGCGGCCGCACAGCGCGTCCGCGTCCGTCGGCGAGAACTTCAGCACCTCGGAGTAGAGCTCGTTGGCATCGGCGAACCTCATGCGGTCCACAAGCACCTCGGCCTTCCTGATGTAGGGGTATTCGTACTCGTCGTCCATTGAAATGGCCCGGTCGTAGAACTGCAGGGCGCCGCCCCACCGGCCCTTCACCGCGAGAACGTCGCCCTTCTTTGCCCAGGCCTCGGCCTCGTCAGGCACCAGCTCGCTCACCTTGTCGAAGCACTTGTACGCGTCATCGACCCTCTCCAGGCCGAAGAAGCAGTCGCCTATTCCAAGCCAGGCGTCGATGTTGTCCGAGTCCTGCTCGATGACCTCGTTGAAACTTACAATGCCGCCCTCGTAGTCGTCGATCTGAATCTGCACCCTGCCCTTCCCGAGCCACGCGTCTATGTTCTTCGGGTCCTTTTCAATCACGACCTCGAACAGCTTCAGGGCCTTCGCGAACTCGTCCTCGTCGTAGAGGATGTCCGCCTTCTGCAGGAGGGCGGTGAGGTTGTCCGGCTGCATCCTGAGGGCACTGTCCAGGTACTTGTTCGCATCGGACATCATACCCAGCGACGCCAGCACCATACCCTTTGCGGCCAACAGCTCAGGCGTGGGCTTGTTCAGGTTGAGGTAGGTGTCAAGGTAGGCGAGCGCGCTCTCATCGTCACCCTCGGTCATCATGACCCTGACACGGGCCAGGGCTTCCGCAGACGGGTCCTCCTCGGGTTCTTTCGGAACATCTGGCTCGGCGATCTTCTCCTCCGGCTCAACCTCCGCGGCGGGCTCGAGCAACGCGTCCTCGACCTCCTCCTCCGCCTGGATATCCTCCACGGCAATCTCATCGGTTATCTCGCCGACCTCATCGTCCGGCACGTCGACCTCGAGTTCCAGCTCCTCGTCGATCTCCTCGACATCCTCGTCGGGCTGTTCTTCCTTTTCGGAGGGCTTGGGCTCCTCGCCGATGAGGTCAGAGGGCAGCATGTCCTCGTATCTCGATTCGTCCTCCACCGGCACGTCGACCACGTCGGGGAAGTCGGCGTCCTCATCGTCATCACCGAAGCTGGCAAGGGCCTCGGCAAGCGATTTCGGGGTCTCGGCCTTATCTTCAGGCCCCTTCATCGGCTCGGGCTTTTCATCCTCAACCGGTTCCGGAGGCTCGTCCTCCTCGAGAAGGTCGAGCTCCTCCATGTCATCGAGCTCATCCTCGATGGTCTCCTCGGGCTCTTCAGCCTCCTCCCCGATCTCATCCAGGTCGATATCCTCTTCAGGTTCCGCGACCTCGTCCGGAACCTCAGGTTCAGCCTTTTCCTCGGGCTCGAAGCCCTCCATCGGAACCTCTGGCTCCGCCCCCTCTTCGGGCACCATGAGAGCCTCGGGATGCTCTGTGCGCCTGATGAAGGCGGGCCTCGGTATCAGGGCCTTGGCCTTGTCGTAGGACTCCACGGCCGCGTCTATCCGCCCCAGCTTGGTAAGGGCGTCACCCTTGCCGTCGAACGCCATGGGATTGTGCTCCTCCAGACCGATGGAGTGGTCGAAGCACATGATCGCCTCTTCGAACTTATCAATGCCCAGCAGGGCCAAGCCCTTCTGGATCCACAGCATGTGATTCTTGGGTGAGAGCCTCAGGGCCCTGTCGAAGCTCCTCAGCGCGTCCTCGTTCTCCCCCGTCCTCATGAGTGCTGCGCCCTTCAGGCTCCAGATGTCCCCGTCGCTGGGATTGACCTCGAGGTACTGGGTGCAGCTGTCTATGCACTCCTTCTCCCTCTTGGCGAAGTGGAGCACAACCGCCCTGTTCCTCAGTGCGGGGTGATAATCGGGGTCGATGTCCAGGGCCTTTTTGTAATGTTCCAGGGCCTTCTCCGAGCAGGCGACGACGGCCTCCCTGCGGATGTCCTTCTCCACCGCCTTCGGGTTGCCCACGACGGGATTGCACAGCCAGGCCGAGCTCCCGAGCAGGCTCTCCAGCCTTGCCGAGAGGTTGACCTTCGTCTGCTTCCTCATGCTCTGCACGATGTCGAGGATATCGTTGGCGCACCTCAGCCCTTCGGCGGAGATGAGCAGCTCCTGCTCGACCTCCAGCTCCTCCGGGATTCCCGAGTGGACCATCATCCGCTCTATCCTGGGAGGTAGTGCATCACACAGCTTGCCGCGCTCGACCTTTGCCATGATGAGCTTCGTCTCGTCGGTGAGCGAGGGCAGCGGCTCGAAGTGGACATTGCCGCTGACAGAGGGCCCGATGAGCACCCTCACCGCGCTGGCCTTCCTTACCTCGGTGAATAACGTGTTCCCGACCAGCGAGAACCTGGAAAAGTGCAACTGGTCCTTGTGCGCGCACTCCTCACAAATCAGCCCCTCACCCGACGGGTTACCGCAGGATATGCATTCCAACTCAGCTCACCAACTACAGAATACAGCATGTAACATTTAAAGGTTCACGTTGGGTAGCTCAGTGACTTACAAAGAGCTCCTCGCCTGCATCGGGTTTATCCTGTTATCCCCAGACTTCCGAAGTTCGGTCTTCGGGAGTTAAGGCTGGCGGCAATTATTCACAATGGCCAAACGGCGCGCGCAGTATTGTACAAAGGACCTCACAAGGGCGATATCCAGATCACGAGTTCCTTGCCCTGTATCTTCCAGTCGCCCTGCTTGGCACCCGGGAGCTCGCCCTTGTTCATACTCTTCGAGAGAGTTTCCCCGGCAATATACTCCCGGTGCTCCTCGATGGCCTGCAACATCTCGTCGTCGCCTGCGTAACCGAGGTCTATGGGCTGGTCGTACTTCAGGTCCAGCTCCTTCCTCAGGCTCTGTATCCTGCGGACAACGTCCCTGGCCATGCCTTCCCTCAGCAGCTCGGGGGGGATATCGGTGTCCATAAGGAGCACGAAATCCTGCCCCTCCACCTCGGCCATCCCGTTTGCTTCCGGCCTCTCGCCCGACTTGACCAGGCCGACCTCCTTCACGTTGAGCTCCTCCCTCAGTATCGTCCCGGTCTGGTCGGGCAGCGGGGCGTCGGTCGCCACCACGGCCCTGCTCAGCGGCTGCCTCAGCTTGATGCCGGTCGACTGCCGCGCGTTCCTGCCGGCCTCTGCGATCTTCCGGACAAGCGACATCTGGGCCTCGAGCTCCGCATCCATCCCAGATGCGTCGACCTTTGGGTAAGGGGTCAGGTGCACGCTCTCCTTGGCCCCGGGGTCCTGCCCAGCGACGAGGTTTTGGTACAGCGCTTCGGCCATGAAGGGCGTGATCGGCGCCATCATACCGGCGGTGCCGCACAGCACCTTATATAGAGTCGAATGGGCGGCCAGCTTGTCATCCGGGTCCTCGTCCGACCAGAACCGGCGCCGGCTGCGCCTCAGGTACCAGTTGCTCAGGTCGTCCACGAAATCGAAGATGGCGCGTACCGACTTGTGCACCTCCAGTCTCTCGAAGCCGTTCTCGACCTCGGCGAGTGTGGTGTTGAAGCGGGATATGATCCAGCGGTCCAGCATGCGGTCGGACCCTGCGGAGTCGGGGGGCTTGAAGCCGTCCAGGTTGGCATTCGAAACGAAGAACGAGTAAACGTTCCACAGCGTCGTAACGACCTTGCTGCGCGCGTCCTTCAGCCCCTGGTCTCCGAACTTGGTGGATGCCCAGCACGGCGGATAGAACAATGCCAACCGAAGGGTGTCGGCGCCATGCTCGCTCATCAACTCGAAGGGGTCTATGGCAGTTCCCTTCGATTTACTCATCTTGAGCCCCTCGTCGTTCAGCATCAGCCCCTGGGTGAGGCAGTTGAGGTACGGGGTCTCGTCGAAGACGGACGTGCTCACCGCGAGCAGGGTGTAGAACCAGCCGCGGGTTTGATCGAGAGCCTCTGTGATGAAATCGGCGGGGAACGCCTTCTTGAACATCTCCTCGTTCTCGAAGGGATAGTGGAATTGGGCGAACGGCGCGGAACCGGAATCGTACCAGGTGTCGATGACGTACTGCTCCCTCTCCATTATTTTCCCGCATTCGGGGCACTTGACCTCGACATCGTCCACCCAGGGCCTGTGGGGTTCGAAATCCTGAGAAAGCTCACCAGTCAGGTCCTCGAGCTCGGATATGCTTCCGATACACACCTGCTTTTCACATTCGCAGTTCCACACCGGCAGCGGCGTACCCCAGAAGCGGTTGCGGCTGAGCGCCCAGTCCTTCACCTCCTCCAGGAAGTTGCCGAACCTGCCGTGCTTGAGGTGCTCCGGCTTCCAGTAGATCTTCTCGTTGTTGTCGAGGAGTTCTTTCCTCAGCCTGGACATCCTGACGAACCACGAGTCCAGACCGTAATAGAGCAGGGGGCTGTCGCAGCGCCAGCAGAAAGGATAGCTATGGGTGTAATTGGCCTTCGAATACAGGCGGCTGTAATCGTAAAGGTGTATGGCAATCTCTAAATCGAACCCATCCTCCTTCACGAACCTGCCCGCCCAGGGCCCGACTAGCTCGTTGAACCTGCCCTCCATGTCGACCGTGTGCCTTGCGGGAAGGCCTATCTCCATGCCGAGGTTGTAGTCCTCCTCACCGTACATGACGGCGGTGTGGACGACGCCGGTCCCTTCCTCGGTCGTGACGAAGTCACCCGCCACGACCTCATAGGCTATCTTGCCCTCCTCGCGGAGGTCCATGAAGTGGAACAACGGCTCGTACTTCCAGCCAAGCATCTGCCCGCCCTTGAGCGTGCCCAGCAACTCGTACTCGCCCTCGATGACCCGGTCCACCAGGTCCATGGCCAGGATGTACCGCTCCCCCATCTGCTCGACCATGGCGTAGAGAATGTCCTTTCCAACGGCCAATGCCACGTTTCCGGGGAGGGTCCAGGGCGTGGTGGTCCACGCCAATATGAAGGCGTTCTCGCCCACGGGCTCGTAGGCCTCAGCAAGCTTGAACTTGAGCGTCACGGAAAGCTCCTTGGTGTCCCGGTAGCCCTGGGCGACCTCGTGGCTGCTCAGCGGCGTGCCGCACCTCGGGCAATAGGGGACGATGTAATGCCCCTTCTCCAGCAGGTCCTTGTCGTAAAGGGTCTTGAGCGACCACCACACGCTCTCGATGTACTCGTTGGTCATGGTCACGTATGGGTCGTCCATGTCGATCCAGAAGCCCAGGCGCTCGCTCATGTTCTTCCAGACGTCCTCGTACCGCATCACGCTCTTCCTGCACCTGTTGTTGAACTCCTTGATGCCGTACTCGATTATCTCCTTCTTCGAGCTGAGGCCCAGCTCCTTCTCCACCTCGATCTCCACCGGCAGCCCGTGACAGTCCCAGCCGCCCATCCATGGTATCACGTCGAAGCCTGACATGGCCTTCTGCCTGAGGAACACGTCCTTCAGCGCGCGCCCGGTCGCGTGACCCACGTGGGGGACCCCGTTGGCGGTCGGCGGCCCTTCGAGGAAGACGAAGGGGTCCTTTCCGGCGTTCTGCTCCCGGAGCTTCCTGAAGATGCCCTTCTCCTTCCAGAACTTGAGAGTATCCTCTTCCATCTCCGGAAAGTTGACGAAGGTCGGCACCTTCTCGAATCCACTATCTCCGTTCACAGCCATGCAAACCACCAGAAGTCAAAGCATGAGCTGGGCGTACGCACTTCTATCGTATAATGATAGTACCCAGGCTCATTGACCATCGAAAGGACCGGATGTATAAAAGATTTATTATGATTGCGGGAGGGAGAATAGGTGAGCTATTGAATATATTAATCCATCAAAAAGCCATGAAAAACGCTTTTTGATGTATTTTTAATGGATAAAGCTACAACCAACAAATCCACTTTATACAAACAATTGTCGGATTGACCCCAAACAACCCCGAAACAAAAATCGGACCTGACATTTCATCAATATACAAACAAAGAGAAATGTCAACTGTTCCACAATCGACAAACACCAAACGATGAGATTGTGGAGTTACTTCTTCCGACTTTCCCTAGCTTTCGGCCGCAGCTTGTCGTACCCGCACTTCCTGCACCTGGTGGCCTTCTTCGGATTGCTGGCCGAGCATCTCATGCATATCCTCTTGTTGAGCAGTCTCTCTTCAGCCTCAGGGAAACGCGCCATAGGTACACCTTGAAGTGCGCGTGGATAATCGCCTCCGTATTAAATGATTTCGAAATAACGCCGTTTACAGCCGTTCAGTTGGAGAGTCACGATTTCTCACCAATGAAAACACTGTCCAACCAACCCTAGACGAAGTTGTTGAAGAATATGGCCAGGACGAGTATCTGGGGTATCGTGATTATGGGTATCCACATCGCGGCGCGCTTGCCGATGTTGTGCCATATCAAGCCGATCTCGGTGTAATCAGTGGCCACGCCGGCCATCAGGAACGTGAAGCTGTTGCCGAAGGCCGGCGCGCCGGCCTGGACCGACCTCTCGTATATCTCGAATGACAGGGGCGCGCTGCCCTCCGAGCAGACCTCGATTATCGTTGCGAAGAAGAGGGTGATGAGCAGGCCCAGCATTGTCGGGCCCATGTATTCCGCGAAGTACTCGTGCGGGATGAAACCCCTGGCAAAGGAGGCCATTATCATGCCGATGAGCAGCCACCACATCACCATCTTGGTCAGCGCCCAGGAGCCGCGCATCGTTCCCTTGAACAGTTCGATGTTGTTCTTGGCGGTGAACTCGTACTCCCGCCACCTGCGCCTCATGTCCCTGATGACTGAGAAGCCCTCCAGCTTCTCCACGTCCTCGCCCATTTCGCAGTGGTTGCACTCGACCAACCCCCGTCTTTCCAGGGCCTGGAACACCAGTCCCGTGATGATGGCGATGATGATGGCGGCGATCACGATGAGGAAGGCCTTCCACCCGAAGAAACCGAAGAGGAGGAAGGTGATGGGCAGGTTGGCCCACGGCGAGGCGAGCAGGAATGCCACCACCGATGACGTCGCCGCTCCCTTCTTGTACAGCTGTATGGCGATGGCCAATATCCCGTGCGAGCACGCGCTCATCAGGAAACCGAACGCGACTGAATAAAGGATGGTCCTCGGCCTGTGCCTGGACAGGTACTTCTCGATGTAGGACCTGGGCACGAACTGGTCGATGATCCCGCCGATTAGGAACCCGAGGAGGACGGCCCACCATATCAGGGCCGTGTACTCGACGAAGGAGTCGAAGAAGGGATTCAGAACGGTTACATAATATGATATAATCAAAAGGACTATAGTAATAATAAAGACGATGTACAGTCGTTCCTTGTACCAGGGCGTGCCCTTGACGACGGCGCAACTGGGGCAGTACTCGTCATCGCCTGAGATGTCGTTCATCTCCTCGTACTTCCTGATGCAGCGCTCGCAGCAGAAGTAGTGCCCGTGGGCGGGAATGGTGCCCTTCATGCCGCAGATGGGGTCGATCCTGTCCTTGGCGGGCCTGGTCTCGGATACACGCTTCGCCTTCCCAAACTGCTCCTCGAACTTCTTGACGCAATGCTCGCTGCAGAAGTAGTGGCCGTGTGCCGGGATGGTCCCCTTCATGCCGCATATGGGGTCTGTGCGGTCCCCGACGGTCTTTTTCACTGCTCCGAGCTCACGCTGGGTCAATGCTTGTTGCTCTTCGAACTTCTTGATGCAACCATCGCAACAGAAGTAATGCCCGTGCGCGGGAATGGTCCCCTTCATCCCGCAGATGGGGTCTTTTTTCTCCATCATTTAATGTAGGATGAGGGCATTACTTGAACATTGTCCCTATTTTAAGGGAACTCCAGAAATCAGCCGACAGTACTATATATATGAAATATATATAGTAACCATGCAGAGAGCGCGGGCCCAGCAAACGTGTTCTTTTGTGCCCGCGCAGGCTTAGGTGCATATATGTCGGCTGACGAGAAGTACGATGCTGAGAAGATACAGGTCCTCGAGGGCCTAGAGGCGGTGAGAAAGCGACCGAGCATGTATATCGGGAGCACCGACACCCACGGCCTTCATCACCTTGTATACGAGGTCGTGGACAACAGCATCGACGAGGCAATGGCGGGCTTTTGCGGCGAAATCCACGTCAGCCTGAACAAGGACGGCAGCGTGACCGTGAAGGACAACGGCCGCGGCATCCCCGTGGACCTTCATCCGAGGTACAAGCGCCCGGCGCTTGAGATAGTCATGACGAAGCTGCACGCCGGCGGCAAGTTCGACAGGAAGAGCTACAAGGTCTCCGGCGGATTGCACGGCGTCGGCGTATCGGTGGTGAACGCGCTCTCCGAGTGGATGATAGTCAAGGTGGAGAAGGACGGCAAGGCCTACCTCCAGAAGTACGAGCGGGGCAAGCCCATGGAGGACATGAAGGTGGTCGGCGACACCGAGGACAAGGGCACGACCACGACCTTCAAGCCCGACGTCATGATATTCGAGACCCTTGAGTTCGATTACGAGACCATACTTACCCGGATGCGCGAGCTGGCCTTCCTCAACCGCGGCCTCAGGATAACCGTGTGCAAGGAGGACGACGATGAATCGAAGAAGTCCTTCAGGTTCGAGGGCGGCATCATGGAATTCGTAAAATTCCTCAACAGGAACAAGAGCGCGCTCCACGCCGACCCCATCTACATCGAGGGCTCGAAGGGCGACACCCAGCTCGAGATAGCGCTGCAGTACACGGACAGCTTCAGCGACAACATCCACACATTTGCCAATAACATCAACACCATAGAGGGCGGCACTCACCTCAGCGGCTTCAGGGCCGCGCTCACACGCACGCTGAACGACTACGCGAGGAAGAACAACTACCTCACCGGCAAGGATATGGCCCTCAGCGGCGACGACGTGCGGGAAGGCATGACCGCGATACTCAGCGTCAAGCTGGCAGAGCCGCAGTTCGAGGGCCAGACGAAGACCAAGCTCGGCAACAGCGAGATGAAGGGCATCGTCGAGACCCTGGTGAACGACAGGCTTGCCGAATACCTCGAGGAGAACCCCCGCAGCGCCGAGATTTGCATTCAGAAGGCCATACTGGCCGCGCAGGCCCGCATTGCTGCCCGCAAGGCGAGGGAGCTCACCCGCCGGAAGGGATTCCTCGAGGGCGGAAGCCTCCCCGGGAAACTGGCCGACTGCTCCGAGAAGGACCCGGCCAAATCGGAACTCTACATCGTGGAGGGCGATTCGGCAGGCGGCTCGGCCAAGCAGGGGCGCAACCGGGAGTTCCAGGCAATCCTGCCGCTGCGCGGCAAGATACTGAACGTCGAGCAGGCCAGGCTGGACAAGATACTGAAGAACAACGAAATT
>Ga0209536_100001537_pt1 | contig 37956 bp, 34 predicted proteins | sample DeeMarSeWOR28_12_FD_187461 | JGI IMG/M metagenome (GOLD analysis project Ga0209536, IMG submission 187461) | Marine sediment microbial communities from White Oak River estuary, North Carolina - WOR-2-8_12 (SPAdes) (version 2) | ecosystem: Environmental > Aquatic > Marine > Intertidal zone >... | reverse complement strand
CGACAGGAGGTCTCGCGCAGCGGCCTTCAAGCGATCGACATCTTTCGACTCGAGGTAAAAAGAAGTCGGCAAGCTCATGAGGTACTGGCGTTCAGATTCATCCGGTGTCTGATCAAGGCTGACTTCGATTAAATAGGTCTTGGCAAGGCAGTTGCGGTCCACCGAATTGGAATCGCCCTTTAAATTTTTGCAGCGCTCGGTGGTTATGGATTTTTCCCAGCCTCTGATATTTCTTCGCAGCAAATCCAGAGTGTCGAATGAGTACCGATCCAGGGGAATAGATGAAATCAACCCGATTGTGTCGATGATCGGCGCTGACCGGCGTTCTTTTGCAAAATCGGTTTTCATTCGGTTTCTGGCATTGATGACAATGATCGCGAGTTTACTGGTGTTTTGCTGGCCCCAGGCCTGCAATTGCTGCCAGATATTTTCTGCCTGCGCAGTGTGATTGAGAATGAAACGGACGCCCAGATTATCTGATATCCCCCCATCAAATAGATGAATATATGCAAACTTTTCGGCATCGATATAGGCGCTCAGGTTTTTAGCGTCTTGATAGCGGCGTGTGGTTACCCGGCGTTGACGAATTGCTTTGGCGGCCCATTCCGGAAACTGATAATCACAGGTGCCGGCGTAATTTTTAAGAACGATGGTAGAAAAAGGACCCGGGACGGCCGACGAAGCGGTTACCGCCCGTGAGACCGGATAGGAAGAAAGATCCGCACAAATAGGGGCGAACTGATTGCCGAGAAATGTAAATTGACTGCCCAGTGCGATATCGGTGGCGTTAATAGCAATCAATGGCAGCCACGGGATCTGAAAATCGCTAAAGGTTTTCTTTTCAAAAAGGATTTCATCAAAATAATCAGCGGCAAGGTCGGATCGGGCGTAATACGAGGACATCAACTTCGGCCAGCTCGACGGTGAGATAAATCGTAAGGCCAGTTCTTTCTCGACATTGCGTTTGAGAAATTTAGCTTCAAAATCCTCCAGAATGCGATCGCCGAAAAGACCGTAGTATGCTGAGGTGAAACTGCCGCCCGAAACCGAACTGATCAGATCAACTTCATCTAACAGACGACGCTGTTTACCTTCCACAGCAATCTGGGTACCCGCCAGTGCCTGCAGAACCCCATACGACAAAGCCGCGGCACGGGTTCCGCCGCCTGAAAAGGTGAGAATCAGCAAAAGCTCATTAGATTTTCCCGACGCTGTCCTGTTTCGGAGAGAATAGCGTTCAACTGATTTGACGGTTGTAATCTTGCTGTTAACCGTATAGTGGGCCGTACAGGCCGTCAAAACGAGTACGGTCATAAGAACCGCAAAAATATTCAATAATAATGTTTTTGATACTTTCAGATACTTCATTGAAAAATCCGTTCGAGAAAATCGTGCAATAAGGACGTCAAAGCTTACTTAATTTTGCTTTTCGCAAACCGCGTTTTGTCATGATTGGATTGAGAGGTAGATAAAAACGTATTGTCCCGCGTTGATATCAATTGTGAGGTCGCCACCTCTTGATTCAGCATATACAATCCATGCCGGCCTGTCACCCCGGCCACAGTCTAAATTTGGATACGATTCGCCGGTTTTACCCTGGTACCAGGATAGCAGCATCGATTCAGCGCAAATCTCTTTTACTTTTTGCTTTGCAAAATTCTTTGCCTCTGCAAAATCAAGACCAGGATTGTCGATTTTTAACTCGATGTGCTTGCCTGGATAATCTTTTACCTTCGGTTTTAGCAATTCCATTGTTCTAAAATTTCAGTTCAGCTGTTGAACCCAGTTAAAAATCAAAAACCCTACTTCTCATTGAGAAATGGGGTTTCCGTATTTAAATCTTTTGTTTAACCCTTGAACTCTGAATCTCTGCTATCATGGCGACCCCTGTGTTTGGGATTGCGTACCGAAAGTTCGCTAAGAATTTTTAGCATATCAGTTTTTGCGAAGTCAATAACTCTGGGTTCAAATGTTAAAATAGAGCGGGTGTCTTGGTCTTTTCCATTTATAAAAACGCAATAAATCAACCCCGTCCCGCTTTTGTTTTGAATGAAAAACGCGCTTCGCAATGTGCTCGTTATTCAGGCCTAAAATTATCCGCAACAAGTCGTTTGGCCAGATTGTCGATATGCCGGTCATCGGTTCCGCAGCAGCCCCCGAGAATCTTGAGGCCCAGTTCGCCATGAAGGCTGGCCATCGATTTGCCGAAAATCTGCGGGTCTTCTTCAACCAGTTCTTCGCTATCGTCGAGTTCTTCAGGGTTAAGTGCCGCCGTATTGGCCAATAGTCCTGCTACGCGTTTTCTGACCGTGGCAGACGAGTTGTTCGCATGCATGATGGCGGTTTTAAAAATAGAGGCATGGGTGCAATTGGCCAAAAAGGCTGTGGGTTTTGGATTGACATCGGTATCGATAATGGAAATGGCATCTTTCAAAGGTGTACCGTCGAGCAGGGTGCCTTCAGCGCGGAACACAAAACTGATAAGGTATGGTTTTCCGGTGGCGGCAAGGGCTTTTGCCAGGCCGGTTGCCTCGCTGAGTGCAGGTAATGTGCTGGCAAGCAGAAAGTCCACTCCTGCTTCCGCGAGTTTATTCGCCTGCCATGCGTGAAACGCGTGTGCATCGTTTGATGCAAGGGCTTCTGATTGATTATATGCGTCTCCGCGGCAACTCAACAAACCACATATGACAATTTTATCGGCATATTCACCATAACCTTTCCGCATCCCGTCAAGAAAGCGGTAATTGTCAGCGTTCACATCCTTTTTCTCATAACCCGCCTTTTCGATACGTTCTCGGCTTGCGCGCCAGGTCGGGGTGGAAAGAATCAGCGGAAGATTATATTTGAAACCAATATCAAGATATTGTCGATAGATTTCAGAAATCGCAGCATTTCTGTGCTTATCATAGATAAACGCCGAATTAACAATATGGGGATCAAGTTCGAATCCGCTGCTGCGGCGCAGGCGCTCGATAACGGCACCTTCACTCAGGATGCATTGAGATTTCTCAAAGAATTCTGGAAAGGCTGAATGTCTCATTCTGCTATCTCCGAAAATGCCTGACAAAGAGAAAATGGGATCGGACCACGATTGGCGATAAAAATAGTGAATAAACCACCAGGCAAGGTTTGACAACACTTTTTAAAAAATTCGGGTTTATGAGTGGAATCGGTCTTGCAATCGACGAGAATGTTATAATTTCGTGGACACCCGCTAAATTCCCATTAGACGCGATCCAGTAGTTCATCACGTATTTTAACCATGGCCAGGGTATCCTGCCCGCAATAAGTCAGAAGTTCGGTTCTGATCCTTGTTTTTTCTTTTTCTGGTGTCTCAGGATCAATCATTCGCAGATAATCAAGCGATGCTTGCATACCGTCATGGATGGAAAGTTTGTCGTAACTCATTTCCGGCACCAGGGCAGGGAGCACGTATTTGAGGGAAAAAGAGCCGTAAAATTTGGGGTGGTAATAATGACCTCTGATGATTGCATGCAAATCTTTGAAGCGATCGATGATGGCCCACAACTCATCGGTATATTTCGGAAAATGCTCGATAATTGAATTCAGTACCCCGCTTTCATAGCTTGTATAAATAACAATGCTGCCTTCGGTTCCAAGTGCATCTAAAAGGGTCTGCGTAAATTCTTCTCTGGGATCCTTATCTTCATTACAGAGATATTCACAATGATCCAGTTTCCCGTCTTCGGACAGGATGTGATCCGACCACTGAAAAGGGATGGTTTGATAGGGTCGGGTACCGGCATAGCGCGGGATGGCCGGACCGATGGTTTCAAAATCGAGAAAGTGGATAGGGGTTTGCATTTCGCTCAATTCGGTCTTCAGATATTCGGAAATATATTCCTGTTGGTTAGCCACAGATATTCGGATTCGATCCTGGATTTGGCTCAAAGGAAAGGTAGCCGGTATATCGCCTATATCCAGAACCCCCATATCAGACAGTTCATCGAGTTTATTCTGTCCAATGCCGTTGATATGATAAACCCAGAACTCCGGCATATCTTTAGTGCAATGATCCCAGAACTCACAATCATACGGTTTGTGGCAGTGCCTGGATGGTTGAATTTCAGGGGCGTCTGAATTTACAAGCATCGCCTTTAGTTCCGCAAGATCTGCTTGTATTTTCGGCAGCATCGATTTGATGTCATTGGTGAGATCTTCAAACGAAAAAAAAGAATCCAAATCCAAATGCTGGCCGTCATAGACATACAGGTTATCAATATGCAGAATACCGGCCCGGCCAATCTTCAATCCGCAGCCTTCAAGAACGCAGTATTGAACGGCAACATCCGGATAATAAACCTCTTTAACCGAAGTTGATGATTTGACTTCCACCAGATTCCAGGAGCCGTCCTCCAGCCTTTTAAGAATATCAACCCGGATGCGCACACCGTCATAGAGAAAAGCAGCCTCGTAGATGGCCTTGACCTCCGGGTCCTGCATGGCTCTAAGGGTGGATTCGACCGCCTGTTTGTGCTGATAGTAAGGCGCATCGATTAAAACGCCATCCGGATAAAGCTGGGTGGCCAGCCTTCCCACTTCGTGACCGGCATCAAACACCGCCTGCTGTGCAGCTGATACTCCCGATGCCAGATCCCGATCATAGCACTGATACCAGAGCCGAAGCTGGCACTGCAGTCCGGCAAGAAATCGCGATTTGGATAGCATCGGAATGTTTTTCATACAAATAGTTTAACCCGAGTTGCTTGTTTTGTGCAAATTTATTCCTTACTTAAATTGCGCCATAAAGAATTTTTTCTAAATGACAATTAAAAATAAGGTAAATGAATTTTTGCTCTTGACAATATTTAAATGTTCGATAGAATAGAACAAAAATTTCGAAATTTAATTAATGATTGAAACCTTTGGTAAAAAATTAAGAGAGTTACGGATCCACACGGGCACCGGACTCAGAGAATTGGCCCGCCTCATCGACAAATCACCCGGATATTTGAGTGATGTGGAACATGATCATGTTCCACCGCCCTCAGAGGACGTAATTTTAAAAATTGCCACCGCCTTAACCGTGGACAAAAGGGAATTATTAACAGTGGCCCGAAAAATGGATCCGGAGATATCCAGCTATGTTGCTCAGGAACCGGACGCTGCAGACTTTTTGAGGATGGCTAAGGAAAAAGAATTTGACCGTGACGACTGGGAAAGGCTTTCAAAGTTGGCCGAAGCCGCAAAACTGGGTAAAGTCGGAAGGAACAAAAGATGAAGGTACCCTGGCGGTCTAAAAAAGCCATCTCCGATGCGGCTTCGTGGCTGAGAGTCCAATATCAAGCCAGCACCTCTCTGCCGGTCTCCCCTCCGGTTCCCGTTGAGGACATCATCGAGCGCGGGTTGGGTTTGAAACTGGGCTTCACCGATCTCAGGAAAAAACTGAAACTGGGAGATGTTCTCGGTGCCACTTATGTAAAGGATAAGTCCATATGGGTCGATCAGAGCCTGGCGGACGATCAAAATGAAGGCCGGCTGTGCTTTACATTTGCGCATGAGGCCGGCCACTGGGTATTGCACCGTGAATTTATCGATCAGGCCTGCCGAAAAGGTGATAATGGGGCCTATATTTTTTGCAGATTATCGCATGCCAAAAAACCGGTTGAATGGCAGGCGGACTATTTTGCATCCTGTCTTTTGATGCCTGAAAAAGAGGTAAAACAGGCATTTACGGAGGTCTTCGGCTCAGAGCCACTTATCCTATACAATGAAAAAAGCTGCTTCGACGGACCTATTTGTTTTGATCCCTGCGCGCAAAACTGGCCGCTGATCGCAACTGCTGTGAAAGCGGCAGGCGGCTTTCACAACGTATCAAAGCAGGCCATGATCATCCGACTTCAGGATCTGGGGCTGGTGCAAAACGAAACTCGGGTGCGATTGACCTGGAAAGAATGTTTTGCCCTCGTTTGAATAACAACCACATATTTTTTTAAGCTGAGCGTTCGATAGTATAGAACACTTTGATATCAAAGCGGATCTTTCTTTGACAGCAGGATAGGTTTATCGCAGTGTCCGGACAGGGGGGGACGATTACCGCAAAATTTTCGCTACCAGGGGAATTGTATTCAAGATGAAAAAAAAGGCTGAAAAAAAGCAAACAGATCCAATGCTCGATAAGCTTCCTCCCCGGAGCATAGAAGCCGAAGCCTCGCTGCTGAGTGCGGTCCTAATCGACAATAGCGTCTTAAATGAGGTTGTTGAAATACTCAGGCCCCTGGATTTCTACAAAACGGCGCATCAAAAAATATTTAGCGCCATGATCGCGTTGTCTGAAAAAAGCGAGCCTGTAGATCTTGTCACCCTCACCAATTTCTTAAAGGACAAGGAGCAGCTGGAAAAAATCGGTGGGGCGGTTTACCTCTCCAAGCTGATCGACGAGGTGCCGCTGGCTGTCAATGCGCTCCATTATGCCAGAATCATACGCGACAAGGCCACGCTGCGCGATCTCATCCAAAGGGCATATGCCATCATCAAGCGTTGCTGGGCCGACCAGGGTCAGGTGGAAAATATCGTTGATTTTGCTGAAAGCTGTGTCTTTGAAGTGTCTGAACGAAAGGTCCGGCCGTCCTTTCATTGCGTCAAAGATCTGGTTATCAAGAGTTTTGATATTATCGAGGCGCGCCAAAAAAATGAAGGCATTCCGACCGGTGTTTCCACGGGTTTCTTCAAGCTTGACAGATTAACATCCGGTTTTCAAAAATCCGACCTGATCATTTTGGCGGCACGGCCGAGTATGGGAAAAACAGCGTTTGCCCTCAATATCGCCAGAAACGCAGCCGTCGAATGCCGGATACCGGTCGGTTTTTTTTCGCTTGAAATGTCAAAGGAGCAGCTCGTTATGCGCCTGCTGTGTTCCGAAGCGAGTATAGACTCGCTTCGTTTAAGGAATGGTTCGGTGTCCGGGCAGGATTTGGTTAGACTTAAAAACGCCGGCGGCACCCTTTATGATGCACCTATTTATATCGATGATTCTTATAACAATTCTGTTTTATCGATTCGGGCAAAAAGCCGCCGGCTGAAATCGGAAAATGGGCTGGGCCTTGTCATCATCGATTACCTGCAATTGATCAAAGTCATGCGTCGCACCGAGCGCAGAGATCTGGATGTTTCTGAAATATCGAGATCTTTAAAGGGTCTTGCCAAAGAGCTTGAAATCCCGGTATTGGCGCTATCTCAATTAAATCGACAATCTGAAAGGCGGGATGACAAGCGTCCCCGGCTGTCGGATTTACGAGAATCCGGGGCGCTTGAACAAGATGCCGATGTGGTCGCATTCATTCATCGAAAAAATGCTTCCAGGAAAAAAGAAGAACTGCGTATGGATGACGGCACAGCCGAATTAATCGTCGCCAAGCAAAGAAATGGCCCGACAGATACCCTGCGGCTGACGTTTCTGGATGCATATGCGCGTTTTGAAAATTTAGCGCCCGATGAATATGTAAATAAATCCTGTTAAAATAATTTTTTTAATTACGGAAAAGAAGGATAGAATTGCTTTTATGTTTTTCGAAAAAGGCAGCGGCGGTTATTGATTTTTGCATTTTTCATGAATTATTAAAAATAACTTAAAAAATTTCGAATTGACAATTCAGGCACCAAAATTTAAAAATAAAATACGTGTCCGTTTTCGGGAAGCAAGAAGCGCAACAAATCAAGCCGATCCTTTTTTTCACAGAAAAACGCGATGGAAACAGAAGGGGTCGGTTTTCGGAAAATGTTGCCGTTCAATTGAATCCCGGTGGATGTGCTTTATCCACTGCTCATTGAAATATGTATGATCAATCACGATTTTTTCCCAACAAGGCCATTGATTCATATTAGAATATTCAAATGCGAACCAAGAAGTGGATCATTTTTGTTTTCTGCTTAGCCGGTATGGCCTTTCTTTTTGGGCGCACAAAGTCAGCCGGTGAGGCTCAATTCGTTCCTTATAGAAATGTATCGAGAATCCCGGAGTTAAGAAGCGCAAAGAGCGCTATTCCTTCACGGGCGCCTCGCTATATTTCCGTCCGGGTGAAAAATCCCTTACAGACCCTGATTGCCGGCGAGACCGGAAGTTTTGAAATCGAGGCATATCTCAATGAGCCGAAAAGTGTGGATGGCAGTCCGCTCGCATGGAATCGCAAGGCGGCGGGCCCGGTCATCATGTGGATTGCCTCGCCCCCGGGCAGTGGGATCGCTTTCATTGACAGGATTCGGCCGGACAGGCCCTATCATCATCTTTTGGTGAAATATGCCATTCCGGAAAAACACCATTCACAACCTATAGAAGCGAAAATAGAATACACCCTAAATCCCGATACAAAAGCTGGCCAACACTCTTTTTGGCTGGATATATCTGCGGAGTTGATCACCGCGGATGGACGAGCGATTCATGACTTAGGTGTCGTGACCTTGCCGTTTGCAGTCGATACCCATCTCCGAACGAAACTCCTCATGTTACTCGTTGTTGGAACCGCCATATTTCTTTTTATTGTGGAGTGGGTGCGTGTCGACGTCGTAGGCATATTGATGATGGTGTTGCTTCCCGAACTGGAACTGCTTAATGCGCACGATGCTTTTCGAGGTCTGAGCAGCAATGCAGTCGTAGCCATCATCGGGGTCATGATCATCAGTTACGGTCTAAACCGGGCAGGACTGGTCAGCCGTATTATTCAGCCCGTGCTGGGGTTTATCGGAAAGAGCTCCTCGCGACTCGTCGTGATTTTTTCTTCTCTTATTGCAGCCATATCGAGCGTTATGCAAAACACCGGTGCGGCCGTGCTCTTTTTGCCTGCTATCCGGTTAGCGGCATCCCATAGGGTTAAGACCCATATTTCCCGGGTTCTCATGCCCATCGGAATGGCGGCAATTCTTGGTGGAACTTTAACAATGATTGGAACCAGTCCTCTGATTCTGCTTAACGATATTTTGCCCCAGGGGATGCCCAAGTTTGGTTTTCTTGAACTGACGCCTATCGGCCTGGCCCTCGCCATCGGGGGAATCGCATATCTTTCCACGGGGGGAATGCGTCTGCTCGCAGGATCTTCTCCGAATCGGTCCGACGTCAAAGAAAATTCAACCGACGCCCTTGAAAATGCAGTTCTCAATGCCTACCCCTTAATCAATGGACCCTATGAAATTTTTGTACCTGAAGATTTCCGCGCGGACAAAGACCCCCAGGAGGTGGAAAACCTTCGACGGCGTTACGCGGTTAATATCGTGGCATTGGCCAAAGAAAACAGGACATACGATATCGCCCCTCTGCCGGACACGGTTATTCAGGCCGGATTTGCATTGTGTGCCTACGGCTCGGATAAGGGCGTCAGGGACTTCGTCCGAGATTACGGGCTGGTTCTAAGAAAAGAGCCTTTACTTTTCAAGAATACGATGTTCAACCCCGCCATAGCGGGAGTCGTCGAGGTGGTGGTTTCTCCTCGAGCGAATCTGATCGGCAAAACGATCAAAGAAATCCACTTCCGCGAGACTTTCGGGATGAACCCACTCGCCGTCCATCAGTCTGGCAGGACCTACTATCGGGAACTGGTTGATCTGCCCCTCCAGGCCGGCGATATGGTTCTTGTCCACGGCACCTGGGAACAATTTCATTCCCTGCAAGAGCTTCACCAGAACTTTATCGTGATCTCGCCATTCGAAGAAGAATTTCACAAGCCTGAAAAGGCGAAAAGGGCCTTAGTATGTTTTTTGATCGCACTTTTTCTGATGGTTTTTTCGAGTTTCTATTTTCAAAAGCGCCTCTATAATCCGCTGCCTTTATCGATTTGCCTTATGGTGGGTGCTTTGGGCATGATATTAAGCAAAGTCATGACGATCAGTGAAGCTTACCGCGCTGTGGATTGGCGCACCGTATTTTTGCTTGGCGGGCTTATTCCTCTGGGCATGGCCGTAGATCAGACCGGGACCGCTCAATGGATCGCGAAAGGAATTATCATCGGGCTCGGCAATTTCATGTCTCCACTCCTGCTTTTGGTCATACTCGCCTGCCTGAGTTTCGCTTTTACCACGGTGATCTCGAATGTCGGCGCTTGCGCCCTGCTCGTTCCCTTGGGAGTATCTATTGCACACCAGATTGGAATCGATGCTCGCGTAGCGGTTATCATCGTCGGTTTAGGAGTTTCCAATTCTTTCATCATCCCGACCCATCAGGTGAATGCCCTATACATGGGACCGGGAGAATACCGAACCAAGGACTATATCAAAATCGGAGGATTTCTGAGTTTGATCTACATCGTTATTCTAGTAGCGATGACATACGTTTTCTATCTTTAATCCATTGCGCAGGGATCATAGCCTGCCAAGAGAGATTGACACTGGATCCTCTGGAATTTATTTTATTTATGGCATCTAAACTCCAAGTAACCGGGAGGAAAACATGGCGGTAATTACGATATCACGGGGTTCTTACAGCAAGGGGAAAGAAGTGGCTGAGAAGGTGGCGGCACGGTTGGGTTATCGTTGTTTAAGTCGTGAGGTGATTCTCGATGCTAGTGAGAATTACCACATTCCTGAAATTAAGATGATTAAAGCCATACACGATGCGCCGACTATACTGGAGCGCTTCGGCCACGATAAGACCCGTTTCATCACTTACTACCAGAGTGCACTCGCCCGCGACGTGCAAAAGGACAACGTCGTCTACCATGGCCTTGCAGGGCATCTCCTTCTGAAAGGGGTCCCCCACATACTCAAAGTTCGGATTATCGCCGATCTACAAGAACGCGTGCGCAATGAGATGGAGCGTGAGAGAATTCCTAAACAGGAGGCGCTGAGTCTGATTTTAAGAGATGACGAGGAACGACGTAAGTGGACCCAAAGTCTCTATGGGGTGGACCCCTGGGACAGCTCTCTTTATGACCTTGTGCTCCATATTCATAAGCTTACAGTCGCCGAGGCGGTGGACTTCATTTGCCAGGCAGCGGACCTGCCGCAGTTCAGGACCACTGAAGAATATCAGCGGAAAATGGACGATCTGGCATTGGCGAGTCAGGTAAAGGCAGCCCTGATCCATGACTATCCGGGTATTTCCGTGACAGCCGAGTATGGCAATATTTTGATTTACACCAAGGCCAATGACCGGCTTGCGCACAAGCTCAAGGAAGATGCAAAAAGCCTTTGCCGCGATATAGAGGGAATCAACGACCTGGAAGTCCATTCCGGCGCGGTGGGTCCCCCAAGCGCTATTTAATAAGGATAAGCAGTTGCCTCTCGAGTGCATTCCGAAGAGGCTCTTTTTCGCTTCCGATTGCAGCGCCCAGCCCGGCACCCGCGGCGGTTCCGATCGCCGCACCAGTGGCAAGATTCTTAAGGATTTCTTTCATTTTAGCCGGTTAATCAATCAACTTTTTGACCAATTAACTACTTGACCAATTAACTATTTGACTCTAATTAAAAGTGGGGCTTGTTCTTATACTGAAAGCAACGAAAGACAGAAAATATTGATACATGGATTAACGGATCGAGCCAATCGGCCACACCGGTGGGGAACTTTTGCGGCATTGAGATTACCTGCCTACCGGATCTTTTTCGGTGCCCTGCTGATGCAGATGTCCGCTATGAATATGCAGATGGTGGCCCGTTCTTGGTTCATGTACGAGCTGACCGGTAGTGCCGTCATGCTGGGGGTGGTAGGACTCGGCAGTGCGCTACCCGTGCTGACTGTTTCCATGTTTGGCGGTGTTCTGGCGGATCGCATCAGAAAAAAGAGCATTCTGGTTGCCGGTCAGTTCGCATCGGCCCTGGTGGCTCTGGGAATCGCTGTTTCCATTTCGGTGGGCACCATTGCCTGGATTCACTTGTTTTTGGCCGCCCTGCTTCAGGGCCTGGTTATGGCTTTAATGATGCCCGCCCGGCAGGCCCTCATTTTTGAGCTGGTGGGCGAAAACACCCTGATGAATGCCATCGCACTCAATGCGGCGGCCATGAATTTAATCCGCCTGACGGCGCCGGCATTTGCCGGCTTCTTCATTGCCTTCTGGGATATTGAAGGCGTTTACTATCTCATGACCGGCTTGTATGTCATCGGTTTTATTTTCGCCTCGCGGCTGCCCCGCACCGGCAGGGACCGGCCCCGGGAAAGCAACACCATCCAGGAGCTCGCCGAGGGGTTTCGCTACATCCGGAATAATCCCAACGTTCTGGCCATACTGGTGCTCACACTTTTGTCCACCATTCTTTCCATGCCATACATGTTTCTGCTGCCGATGTTTACCGGGGATATTTTTCTGGTGAAGGTGTCGATCTTCGGGCGGCTCACGTCATGGCCCGTGATCGGATCCTTGCTTCTGGCCCTGGGAGAATCCAGCGCCCGGCAGGGGCTTTTGATCAGCGTCTCCGGTCTGGGCGCGCTGGTAGGTTCCCTGGTTGTGGCTTCCATGAGCAGCCGCAAGCGCGGCCTGATCTTTCTGCTGAGCCTGCTATTAACGGCTGTTTCCCTGGTGGCCTTCAGTGCTACCGGATCTTACCTGCTGGCGCTGATCTTTTTTGTCACCATGGGCCTGGGGCAGGCCGGCAGGCTGGCATTGAGTAACACACTGCTGCTGTCCAATACCGATGATATTCATCAAGGGCGGGTCATGAGCGTGTATATGACGAACTGGGGCATCACCATGGTCGGCGTTTTCTTTGTCAGCATCCTGGCCGATCGCGTCGGTGTCCAGCTGGCCGTGGGCGGCGCCGCTGCTCTGCTGGCGTTGATCACACTTTACTACCTGCTCCTGACCTCCCGTATCCGGTCCCTTGATTAAAAAGCGTTAATTTTAATAAATTTCTGTCAACAGCGTTTTTAACACATCCTCTTTACCGACAATCCCGACGATTTCGCCGTTCTCCACAACAGGCAGCGTGTGATATTTCTTGTCGACCATTAATCTGGCAACATCTTCGATTTCGGTTTCAGGCCCGACAGTTACCGGGTCGGGTGTCATGGCCTGTTCTACCTTCAGGGCCGCAATTTTTTCCACCTCTTTATCGATTCGTTTTATGGATGTTAACGGTATGAAACCCTCAAGCAAAGTGTAAATCGACGGGATTGGAATATTTTTTTGCTGGGCGACAAGATCGCTCTGGCATAAAATGCCGACCAGCTTGCCGGAATCATCAACTACCGGCAGTCCATTGATCCGATTTTCAAGAAGAATTTTCGCGGCAGTGGCGATCTCCGTCTGAGGAGACACTGTGATGGGTTCCCTTGTCATAATGTCTTTTACTTTAAGCATGACGTCACCCCGAGTCTTTTAGCAACCCCTATAGGATTCTTCCTTGCCCACCTTTAATATTTTCACTTCTGAAAATGCCTAACAGATGGAAACATGTGAAAATGATAAGAACCAGGGGGAGGCTGATAATAATTATTTTGATCAGTTCGATCCCGCTGGCATAAAAGGATTCCTGGACCGTAAAGTTAGCGGGGAAAAAGGATTTTAAGTAATGAATTTCTTCAACAGAATGCCAGCAGACAGCGCCGATGATCACTATGGCAATGAAAACGGTCAGTAATAAAAATACCGTCTCTGGATGTTTGATTATGTCTTTCATTTGGGTTTTAAAATTTATTAAAGGTTTCATTAAAGGTAGGCATCTAAACATCAAGGTCAAGAGGTTATGATCGCATAAAACCTGTTCACCTCTATTGATCGGGGCGAGAATAAATCAATTTTGTCAACAACGCTCCCGAAATGCCCGCAGGCCATAAACCGCGAGAGCAACTGCTTTTAAAACTTCTAAAACGACGTAAACCATGTGCAGAGAGGATGGGGCCGGTGTCTGGCCCTGAAGAATCAGTTCGACTCTATCATCAAGAATCGGCAACAACCAAAACGTTTGCAATACAAGAGATGACCATACGACTCCCAGAAAGATCACCAGCCGGTCCTTTTGTCTGATAATGACGATCAAAATCATCATCGCAATTGCGAGGGCACATTCAACTTTATTAAAGACGTCAAAAACCTGGCGGCCGACATCCAGGCCGATTTCCAGCGTTACACTGGGTGCCTTGAATTTTACGGGGGTCTCCAAAAAGGATATGCCCAGGATCATACCCAGCCAGATCAGACTGATACATACGAGCAATCGATTGAACAGCATTTTATGTGTTTTCCTGTAAATGAAAAGATCGTCACCTCTTAAAATCTAAACATTCTTGGCTCCCTTGTCTAAAAACAAAAACACCCCACCTCTCATTTAAAGAACCAGGGTCTCTGTATCTCAATCTTTTCTTTAACCTTTGAACCTCTGAACCCTGAACGCTGAACCTTTGTTAACAATGTTAACTCTGGGTTTCAACTTCTTCGCGGCTTGACACGGCATCCGGTCGATGACATATTTTAACCATCTTTGATCAATTTATTAGGGCTTCAATGTTTTAATCCGTTGATGGACACAAATAAGGAGTGGCGACGATGGTGGACAAAAGAGATCTCGTCAATGTTTTTGATTATGAGGAGGCCGCCCGAGAGAAATTGCCCAAAACCGCCTATGATTATTACAGAAGCGGTGCCAATGATGAAATCACTTTACGCGAAAACCACGCGGCTTACGAACGGATTCAGTTACATCCCCGGGTGCTGATCGACATCAGTAAGCCGGATCTTTCCACCCGAATTCTGGGACAGGAGATTGCCATGCCGATCATAGTTGCACCGACAGCTTTCCATCGCATGGCGCATCCGGAAGGGGAGGTGGCGACCGTCCGGGCCGCCGGTGAGGCCAACACGATTATGATTTTCAGCACTCTTTCCAACAGCTCCTTTGAAGAAGTTTTGCCGGAGGCTACCGGACCCGTATGGTTTCAACTTTATGTCTACAAGGACCGGGAAGCCACGCTTTCCTTAGTGCAGCGGGCCGAATCTCAGGGTTGTACGGCCATCGCCGTGACCGTTGATGCCCAGGTCTGGGGACGCCGGGAGCGCGACATAAAAAACCGCTTTCGCCTGCCCAAAGGCCTTTCCATTAAAAATCTCATGCCCACCGGCCAGGAACAGATGCCGAAAAAGAAAGGCGAATCCGGCCTGGCCGCCTACGTGGCCTGGCAGTTTGATCCGACCTTTTCCTGGAAGGATATCGACTGGCTCTGCGCCAAATCAAATATTCCCGTGCTGCTCAAAGGCGTTATGCACCCGGAAGATGCCCGTCTGGCCATTGATCATGGTGCGGCCGGTGTCATTGTATCCAACCACGGGGCGCGTCAGCTCGATACGGTGCCGGCCACAATCGATGCTTTGCCTGCCATCGTTGAAGCGGTTGACGGCAAAATCGAAGTGCTCATTGACGGCGGTATCCGGCGCGGCACCGATGTTTTCAAAGCGATTGCCCTGGGTGCAAATGCGGTGGCCGTCGGCCGGCCGATCATTTGGGGTCTGGCCGTCGATGGACAGGCAGGTGCGAAAGGGATCCTGGACCTGCTGCGCAAAGATTTCGAGCTGACCATGAAGCTGTGCGGCTGCACCTCGATTCAAGAGATAACAAAGGATTTGATTTTCACCCGCTAAAGGCAATGGCCGGGCAGAGACCATCGGCGGCCAATCAACGATAATGGATCAATTTTCCTTTTTTCCATCGAGAAACGCAATAAATCAACCCCGTCCGCTTATTTTCCAGCCTCAATTACATTTAGCCGTGCTAGCATGCAAAATCATAAGGGTGGAAGGGCATCTCAGCTTTGAAAATCCATACTGATTCCTTAAGGTGCCATTTCCAGGCGGCTACGGCTGCTGCACAAGCAGCGATGTAGTGATCTGAAACAGCACCTGACACATCAATTCCCACAAGGCCCTGACTTTCCAGCCATTGAAGTAATGCTTGTTTGGCCCTGGTGCTGCTTTTCATTTTCTTGATTGACTTAACAGGGGCGCCGCGAAGGGCCATAGCTCCGGAAGGATGAACCTCAACGATGTTTATTTCTTTGTTTGGATGACTTTCGAGAAACCTGCTGACGCATATTCCACGAAGGGTGAGATAAGCCATTTTGGTTAAAGTAGGGGGCATCACGGAGCCGGAAGGCATCCCCTTTGCGATAATATGTTTTCGTAAATCTTTGTCAGATTTACGATCCCCGCCACCGAGATTGTAAGATAATGGCGCATCAATACCGACTATTACCTTAACATTTGCGAGGTTCTCGACAATGGCATCATATATTGACAGATCTGTAACCCCTTTAATAACTTTTATCATCTGTAATGAGTCATTTCTCGCCTCAAAGGAAACAAGTACAGATTCTTTGGTATTACTTGGCCCCGAGAGGTCTATTCCGAAAATGTTTGTTTGCATTTTGATATGATCATATAAAAACTCCACTCTTTATTTCAAGAAGTGGGGTTTCTGCATTTCAATCTTTTGTTTAACTCTGAACCTCTGCTATCATGGCTACCTCTGGGTTTGGGTTAGCGCATCAAAATTATCTTAAAATTTTTAGCATATCAGGTTTTGCAAAGTCAATAATTCAGGATCCAAGTGACTAAACGTCATAGGTTCCATTTTCCTTTGAGCTTTCAGCCCTGAGCTTATTACCTGTCGTTTCCCGGCCTGAACCGCTTGCCGCGCCGAAGCTTCAGCCAAGGAGGGTCTTCCTGGGGCTCTAAACTGCGTTTCAAGGCGTAGCTCATCAGAGCGAAGACTGGTCGTTTTCCGGCTTACCTGCCCCCGCTAAATATGTCGAAGACGTGGAGCAAAGCGAATTTAACCGGGGAGCTGGTAGGGATTAGTTTCTCTTTAAGAGTAAGGTTCAGAAGATATTTATATATTTATGGAAGTTCCCAGTTCCATTATTCACTATTCAAGATTTGACACTCATTTTTGGATCAGGGCATTTATTTCTAATTGTTTACATCCAAAAAGATCCAAAGTATAATAAATTTAAATAATTCAGCTTATTTAACTTCAGTAGATCTTGACTGGGTGTATGAACGCGATATTGAGAGCGGACTAACCCATCAGGGAACGAACGATAGATTCATATTCTAACTTGACAAGTACTACAAAAGCTGGGGCAGGTCACCAGGGAGGAGTCAGGGGCTTGAAACCCAATACCGCACTTTCTGATCAAACATCAAAAGTTGATTCAATGCCGGGGCGATCGGAAAACGATACGAAAATAGCGAAGAAAAAGGCCCAAAGATTGAGGCTTCCCTTTGTCGATCCGCTTCGGGCGGCCATCGAACCCTCTGCGCTTAGCTTACTTGCACCGGAAATGGCTTTACGGCGTCAGGCCTTGCCCATCCGCGTGGTTGATGATTTACTGTTGGTAGCGATGATGACACCGGAAGAGCCGGTCGCAATTAAAAGCCTCGAATTGCTCACCGGTTTCAAGGTTCGTCCTGCAGTCGCCCCGAAAAATTCGCTCTATATCGCACTGAAAAGGTATTATGGAAACAGATCTGGTGGAGAGCCTGGTGTCAAAAACCGCCGGTCTAAGACAACCCAAAAGACTATCGCCGAGACCACCAAAGGCGACAGAAGCGGTCCATGCACGATCTCTGTGATCTCAAACAAGGGGGGTGTCGGTAAAACCCATATTTCCATCAACATGGCCTACTGCCTGGCTAAAAAAGGCGCCAAGGTTTTGCTCATCGATGCTGATCTGGGCAATGCGGATGTCTCAAACAAACTGGGAATATTTCCAAAGTGCCACCTGATGGATTTCCTGGAAAATAAAAAAGGGATGGATGAGCTTCTTTTCCGCACCAAATATGGCTTCGATCTTATCGCCAGCTCGTATGGAGAATTTAAACTGGCGAACCTCTACTATGTCCAGAAGGTAAAATTCATCAACCATTTTAGAAAAATAAGTCAACGATACGAATTCGCCATCTTCGATCTGGGAGCCGGCATATCCCGTATGGTGATGGATTTTGCCCTGGCCGCTGATCACACGATTATTGTGACCACGCCCCAGGACTTCATCAGTGGCTATGCATGCACAAAAGCCGGATTTTCCCGATTTAAAGAGATCGAAGAAAGATTGGAAGAAAAGCTCACCAATTATGAACCTCAGTCGATCTTTCAGCCGATGCTGGTAATTAATCAGGTAAGTAATCTTCGCCAGGGATTCAAACTTTTTGCTACCCTTACAAATGCAGCTAATGAAAAGATCAATTCCCGTGAAGGCAAATTTCGTATCAAACCTGAATATCTAGGGGCCATCCACTATGAAAGAGTCGCACTGCGTGCGGCAGAGGCAAAAAAAAGGCCCCTGCTTCTCGCCGCGCCACGCGTAAAGGCCGCCCAGAGTATACAGCATATGTCCACGCGATTTTTTTACCCTGAGGCGACTTATAATCCAAAGGTCAAGTTCAAAAAACCGTTAGCACGTTTTGCAGCCATTCTCTCCCAAAAAAATTAGCATTTTATGAATGGCCGGAAAGGGAGGCCGAGGCATATGAAAAAAACAGACCAAGATATTCAAATGCTAGGACCGCAGGTGGTCCTGGAAGGAAACCTTGTATTCGAAGGTACATTGTATATGAACGGCCATGTTAAAGGCGCCATTGAAAGCCGAACCGGTGAGATCGTTATCGGCGAAGATGCAATGATTCATGCCGACGTTTTTGTCCGAACCGCCACGATTAAGGGTGTAATAAACGGAACGGTTCACGCCACAGAGCGCATTGAACTTCACTCCCCGGCGCGTGTGTATGGCGACCTCACTGCGCCCGCCGTACAAGTTAATGCAGGAGTCATTATTGAAGGTAAGTGCACGATAAAGCCCGGAGAAGATGCGTCTTCTCAAACAGGCCAAATGCTGTCAACCAAAGCTGAGAAAAACAGCAAAACCGATAAAATCCTCCCGGAAGCCACGAGTGCCACCCAGCTTAGCCAAAAATAGCGAACTTGGCCTAGCGTTCAGAGATGGGCAAGTGGAATAGGAATCGCGTCTTGATCAGTGATTAAAGGTAAAATAATTAATCACTAATCACGATTTGATCCCAATTACGCTGGCCTATTTGCTAGTCTAAACCAATTTGTCGTTTTCCGGCCTGAATCGTCCTCCGGAGGCCTTGAGTTGTCGTTTTCCAGCTTAATCTGGCAGGGGCATATTTATTCAAATGTATAAATAGAACGGACGTCCCTATCTATCTGCTATAAAGCTTGGAGGCACTCTCAGCTCTTAGGTTAAAGCGAATAGTTCATAGGCGAATAACAAAGGGGTCAGTTGGGTGGGCAATCGCGGTGCTCCAGGGAGGTTGAGGCCTTATTTTTTGGTGCATTTGCCGGCGGATGTCACAATTTGCGATATCCTCATAATCTCATCACGAGCATAAAAAAAGGGACGGGGTTGATTTATTGCGTTTTTTATTTTATGGGCAAAACAGGGAAAGATCATGAATTTATTCGTTTCCACCGAGTCATAAGAGAGAAATGCAAATTTTCATGACCGTTCTTATCCACTTTGGCAAAACTGACAGCTATGCAGTCGGACAAAGCGATGTAATTGGAATTAGATAAAAATCGGTGAACAAATGGCTCTTCTTAGCGCAACACGAACGCGTGCCGCGTTTGATCAAGTTGAGCCGTCTCCTCTTGGGCCGGTCTTTATCCTATAGACGCTACGCTTGTCGTTCGGGATGGATGATGACCACCTTCACGGGAGTTTTCTTGACGGTAATCTGATGGACCGTGCCCTTCGGCAGAAATATGGTGTCGTACTTCGAATGGGTACGCATCTGTTCCTGGTCGTCTCTCTCCAGTTCGATGACACCATCCGTCACCACGATAATTTCATCATAGGTGTGCCCTTCTTTGGGCGACTGGTTGCCTTCCCTGGCGAATACAATCTCTACCTCGAACTCGTTTTGAGCTCCTTTGAACACGCGCGTGATATCAGGTGGTTGCATGGTTAGCCTCCCTGCTTGTGTGAATTGATTTTATGGGTTCTTCCCAATCCGAATAAAAGTATCAAAAACCAGGCAGCGCCAACTCCGGCGCCGACCATAAAAACGCCTTTGAGACCCCCCAGCATGAATACCGGTGCAAAGAGAATAGGGGACAGGAATTGACCGATGAACCCGAACGTTCCCAGGTAGGAACTGAATCTCCCCCGGAAGGACGGCGGCACGACGGCGCCGATCCACACCATGACGGTGGGCAGGATCAGTCCCTGACTGACACCAAACAGGGCCACCGCCGTGGCGAGAAGCCGGATGCCGGGTGCCTGAGATATGGTGGTAAACGCCAGGGCCCACAGGGCAACGCCGATGGTTACAATTACCCGGTAGCTAAAGCGGGACCTTATTTTTCCATAGATGAAAGCAGTCACTCCTGCCGAGGCCGTCATGGCGGTAATAAACAGACCGATTCGAAATGTGCTGGATACGCCGAAGCTTTCCAGCAGCTGAGGCAGAAAAATAACGATGGCGTAGAGAAGGATGTTGCCAAAGAACATGAGACCGTAGATGACCAAAAGGACAGGGCTTTCTCGAAAAACCCCGAAAACCGACGCGCTGCCGTTGGATTGCGGTCCGGCCCGGCGCTGGGTTGCCGGTTCCGGAACAGCGGCGATGGCAAACAGACCGATGGGGATGGCCAGCATGTAGACGGCAAAGGGAAAGCGCCATGAAAATGCGCCGAGGGTGCCGCCGATCAATGGCCAGATGACCCCTCCGAAACTCTGTGCGCTTCCCCGCCATCCCATGACGCGGTCCCGTTCGATCCCGTCGTACATGTTCAGAATCAGGACGTTGATGCCGGCGAAGATGCCCGCGAGGGCGATTCCGAGACAGGCTCGGCTGACCAGAAGAACCCAGAAGGAGCTGATCAGCAACCCGGATCCGCCGGCAAAGCCATAGCAGATGAGTGCAGCGATATACGGCCGTCGGGCACCCTTGCGATCGATGACGCTGCCCATCAACGGGCTGAACAGGGCCATGAATAGGCCATGGGTGGTGATGATCAACCCGACGGAAGCGGGCGCAACACCCAGACCATCGCGCATCAGGTTCAGTACCGGGGCAATGATGCTTCCGGCCATGATGGTCAGGGTGGCGGAAGCGAGGATAACACCCAGGGAGAATTTTTTCGAAACAGCCATAGCGGATGTATTCCCGCGAGTTCTCTTAGGGGCCCGCTCTTTGGGATGATAGATACTTAATCTTTTGTATTTTAATGAATCTCACTTGTAACTCAGGCTTTAATCCGTTCTTTTGCCAATTTCTCTCCTGTTTTATGGTAATCACCTTTAACAGCCAGTTCGGCTTCCTTTTCAAATTCTGCATTCCACTGTCCCAGCGAATATCCATACCAAGGCGCTTGAGGGCTGAGTTTGGGTAATCCCAATTCTTCCCAAATCTTTTTTGCATTTTCCATATACTCTTTTTTAGGCAGTGAGATGGGTGGGTAGGGCTCCTTCAGAATAGCATTGATCAGCATGGCGGACTCATCCGCAGGATCGTGGAGTGCCGCCACATGTTCGAGGTCAAAAGGCGGTGCGTGCCCTTTCTCGAAGCCTTTGACAATCTGTACATCCAGGTGAGGTTTCATCCGGTAACACATGGCCCACATTACGGCATCCATGTTTTCAGGATCGATGTCCATATCCACGGCCACAAGAATTTTCCCTACGCCCTGATGGAAGGTTGCGGCTGAAAAAAGCGCACGCCACACTTCGGGTTCCTTCGGTTTGTCCATTTGAATGACAAGAAGTTTCCTGAGATTTGTGAGGGGCTCATGGAGTACCACACGATTGACGCTCTTGATGCGACACGTATTTTTCAAGTGGTTGAGGAACATCGGTTCATATCCCACTTTTTTGACAACGGAACTTTCACTCGGCGTGACCTGGCTAATCCAGGAAACATAAATGGCATCTTTTCTATGGGTGATGCCGGTCACCTCCATGAAGGGATTATACTGGCGAGGATGCATGTAACCATGGGATTCTCCGAAGGGGCCCTCGGGTTCCAGGTATTCGGTAGATATCTTGCCCTCAATCACGATCTCCGCCTCTGCCGGCACCTCGATATCAACGGTCTTGCATTTAACAATCCGTATGGGCTCACCGGCCAATGCTCCGGCAACGGTCATTTCGTCCACTCCATAGGGTATCTTCTGGACGGAAGCATAAGAGACGACGGGGGGGGCACCAATTACAAGGGCCACCTCGAGCGGAACCCCCTTGGCCTTGCACTTTTCCCAATGGATCATGATATCCTGCCCGAGACCGCTGGGAAAGACCCCGACTTTTCGACGTCCTTTGAGCTGTCCACGATAGTTGCCCATATTGGGAATACCGGTTTCGATATCTTTGCTGATCCAATGGGAGCAGGTGGTGTAAGGCGCATTATCAAATCCGGGTGTTGATATGGGGACAGGAAGTCGATCCGTACCGTTTCCTTTCTTATCCAATTCATTCCCTGTGATGACGACGTCTTGAACAGGCCCTTTATCCTGCATCAGGCATCCAATCGGCGCTTCAAGGGCTTTTCGCCAAATCTCACCCAAGTCTTCCGGCTTACAACCAACACCCGTACAATAAATCTCCGGATTCCCTGCGAGGGCACCGACGACCACAGGCATTTCAAATTTAGTCCCTTTAGAGTCGGTTACGTTTTCGAAAAAAAAGGCCTTTCTATTTTCTTCTGCAATTCCGCCCCTGTATTGCCATCTTACAAGCGGATGGAGTTCGGTATCTTTATTTATTTCTCTGGCAATTCGAAGAAGAAGTCCTTTTTTGTCTAGAAGTTTCAAATGTTCGTGAAGGTCATTATAGTGTTTATTTCCCATCGACGCCCTCCTTTAATCGAAACAATAAGAACACGTTTCAATTGAATTTTATGCCGGATTTTTCCAGATAATAGTTCCAAATCTTTTCGAACTGGGATTGCCGCCAGATGCGATCCCCTATTTTGAGTTCAGCTTCCCTCAACGCGACGGGCTTTCCCATTTTATAGGCTTCCAAGAGTTTCTTTGCATTGTCCTCCAGGTAGACCGAACCAAAAAATGATCCTTTTACACTCTCCGCCACGACCACCGCACCATGCCCCCGCATGATAACGGCCCGACAGAATCCCAGCTTTCCCGCCAGGGCGTCTCCTTTTTCGCGTGTATTGACGTGGCCGCAATCGTCATAAATCGGCACACCTTTGGCAAAAATGGCCCCGTGGTGAACGACCGGTACATAGTCCTTTCCGGCGGTGCTCAAAGCAGTTGTTGCAGGGGGATGCAGGTGGGCGATGGCGTTGATTTCGGTGCGGTGCCTGTAGATCGATGCATGGATATGGACTTCCGAGGGCAGTTTTACGTTCTTTTCAATAGGTTCACCCGCAAGGTCGGCCTCGATGATATCCTGGGGACCCAACCCGTGACGACTCGCGCCCCAGGAGTTTATCAGCATGCTTTCCGTTTCGGGAAACCTGCTGCTCACATGGCCGCTGAAGTCTATAAGCCCAAGATATTCCAGCATGCGTACGCATGTGGCAACCTCGATTCGCAGTTCATCTTTGCTCATGGTTCCCTCGCTGTCGGAATTTGATTTAATCTATCCCGTATTCAGGGGCATTTTCCAGTTGCTCAAGATCGTCCAAACCCATTTCGGCCATGATTCGGCTTTCAGCCCCCATAAATCTTACCGGATGATTTGGGTCGGCATTAAAGTGCTGGTGGATCGTATTGGGAGGGATATACACCGAGTCCCCCTGTTCCCATTCCCATCGGGACGGGGTTTCCTCCACCTTCCAATAGTACTGTTCCCCTAGCTCCATATCGACGTCCCAGTGGAGCGAGTAGCCTTTGCCCTCTAAAATGAACATATATTCCTCTGCCATATGGCGGTGTTTTCCGGAACGGCCGCCCTCCGGGATGACCTGCATATAGATATCCACTGTATTTGTCCGGGTGCCCATCTTCTTATTTACTAAATGTTTAATGGTGCCCTGGGGACAGGTTTCCCATGGCATTTCATCAGGTGTCACAATCTTCTTTAATTCATCATCTTTTTGATTTTTCTCTTTGGCGGCATTCAGCCGTTCCTGGTAATAGGTCGCCACCACTTTCCTGGACATTGCGACTTCTTTCTCTTCGTAATGCATGGGTGCCTCCTTGAATCTGACTTAGCCGTATCATACGATACTCGGTTTGAAATCCTCATGCCCTGGAACCGGGGTCTTCGGCTGTGGTTCAACCACATCCTGAAACAACATGTTCATAAAGAGATACAGTGGTTTCGATTTAATGATGAGTGCACGGGCCGGCCGATCCTTATCCGCATTGAAATGCTGGTGCACGGTCGCATTGGGAACGATGCATATATCCCCTGCCTTCCAGTCACATCGCACACCGTCATGGACATCATAGCCCTTCCCATCGAGGATGTAAAAGATGGCTTCGTTGATATGACCGTGTTTCTGTGATTTCCCGCCAGGGGCGATGACGACAAGGTGGGCATATAGTGCCTGGGCCGCACTGTACTTTGGTGTCAAGATGTTACAATTAAAATATTGCGGGCCCTTTTTGAACTTGAGATCCTTCCCTTTGATGACTCTCGGAACCATGCGCAATTTTTTTAATTCAGTTGCCAGGCTGTAAGTAAATCCACTGAGCTCCCGCACGAAGAGTCTGGGTTTATCATACCGCCGCTGCCCTGCGGCCCCGTCGTCATAGGCATCCTGTAAATTATGATCTTCCATTGTGTCCTCTCCTTATTTATATTCCAATTAACCCACTGACGTATTTGTATATGGCCCCGGGATATAAAGGGATTCCCAACATTTTTTCAAAGAGCAGGTGAAGTCCCAGGGTAACACCTACCCCGAGAGAAAGGGCCAAAATCCAGCGTTCACGGGAGACAAATCGGAGAAATAAAATGAGAAAAAGTGTGATTCCAAACAATTGCCCGAAGAAATAAATCATGATTATCAGGATGACCATGCCCAGGAACAGCTGGCTTCCTCGCCATAGGCTCTTTCTCTCTATTTTGGCCTGAAGGGACAGGGTGCCACCAGAATCTTTGATTCCTTTGAGCTTCTTAATTGACAAGGCAATCTGTAAGATCAGCAGAAAGGCAAGGGGGATCAAGACGACCATGGGGGCATGTCGTGTAACGGATTTGTACCCCATGGCCATTATCAAAAAGATAACCACCAAACCGAATAAAAACAGACAAAAGAGCAGATCCGCCCCAACATTTGATTTATCCGTCTCATTGGAAGACATCAGAAAGTGGTTCTCCTTAGGATTTTCTCAGTAGCTTGTGCAGATTGTATACAAGCACCAGTATTGTTATTACCATGAGGGTTAATGCCAGAGGCTCGAAGATGAAGCGCGTTCCATAAAGCTGCAATGAGAGAAACAAATTCCGCTCTACCATCAAACCTAACACAAACCCAATGATGAATGCAGGCCGGGAGTAGTCCAGTTTCTTCATCACATATCCCAATAGTCCGAATAAGAGCGCAACAATCATGTCAAACCATGAACTATGGACAACAAAAGAGCCGGTTAAAATGATGGCCAACAAGACCGGGACTAAAATGGAACCCCGCAGGAAGGTGACCCTGGCCAGAGGATTGGCGACCAATATCCCCAGAATCGTTCCGACGAAGTTCCCAAGGATGACCGTCCAGATCATGAGGAAGACGAGATCCAGGTGAAAGGTCATGAGTTCGGGGCCGGGCTCGACACCCATAATGATCAGGGCCGTGATCAGGATGGCCATGGAGGAGCTGCCGGGAATTCCGAAGGCGAGGGTGGAAGCCAGAGCCCCGCCCTCTACGGCATCGTTGGCCGATTCAGGGGCGATAACGCCTTCTATGGTGCCTGTTCCAAATTTTTCAGGTGTTTTGGAGGTCTGTTTCGCATGCGCGTAGGCAAGAAAAGCTGCAGGGGCACTGCCAAGACCGGGAATCAATCCCAGGGTTGTTCCGATGCTGCTGCAACGGATGACGAGCCACCAACGTTGCAAGGTCGTCAGGACACCACTAAAAATCTGCTTTTGAACTGAACGGGCGTCGTGACCCGTTTTTTTCCGTGCCAGGGAACCGCCTTGGATCCAGAGATCCAACATTTCGGAAACTGCAAAGATACCCAGCAGGACGGGCACCATCGATAAACCGTCCCACAATTCTAAAAGGCCGAAGGTAAATCGCCTTTCGCCCGTTACATTCCCAGCGCCGACAAAGGAAAAGAGTAGCCCAAGCGCGCCTCCAATCAGTCCCTTGTTGATGGCACCCTTGGTTCCCAGAACCGCAATAAAGGTGAGTGCCAGGACGGCGAGCATAAAGAATTCAGGAGGGCCAAAAAGCAGGACCACTTTTCTCAAAATGGGCAAGAGGACCGTAAGGACAACAGCCCCAAAGAGTGCGCCTAGAAAGCAGGCGGTCATGGCAGCCCCGACCGCTCTGCCGGCCTCACCCTTTTCCGTCATGGCCGGTCCGTCCAAGAGGGTGGCCGCATTTTGACCCGTTCCCGGTGTGGCAAAAAGGATCGCCGTCAGCCCCCCGCCCTGGGCGACAGCAGCATGCGCGGCCAGGATGAATGTGACCCCGGTGGCCGCATCCATCCGAAAGACAAAAGGAATCAGCATCGCCATGGCGAAATGACCGCCGAGCCCGGGAATGACGCCGATAATCAACCCCAGGGTGGCTCCGCCGATCAGGTATGGAATAACCTCCAAGCTGATAGCTGCCGTAAATCCTTGGAGCAGCCCATCAAGGATATTCATTAGATGCTACCCTTTATGGCATCAATAAAAAGCTGTTTTATATTCGCATCCTCGATAATCAAAGATTCTTTTGCAAGCTGGGCCATCTCCTCCCCCGACAGGTAACTCAGCACCCTCTTCGCTTTTTCTGCATCTTTGAGAAAGTCTGGGTCATGCATCGCCTTGTAAAACGCTTGGCGAAGAAATTCCAGCCGGTCACTTGCAATGTCGGGCGGACCGGCAATAGGTCTCCCCGTTTCATGCATAGCCGTGAGGACCGTGAGTATCTTTTTCGCATGTTCTGAAGGCGCAACCTCAAACCAAGTCGGCACATCGGGAATCTCTGGCGATCTTTTCTTGCCACTCTGTAAAATGATGAATTGTTCGCCTGCTTTCACCATCTTACGTCGACTGCTGTATGACCCCCAAAGGATTTCAATTTCACCTCTAAGCATGCCCATGTCCATTTCTTTGGAAGAATCATAGCCATGAATGATTTCTGCAGGGAAACCCAGGGCCTTCATTGTTATCACGGCGTCAACATAGGTGCTCCCACCCAAACCGGTGGCGCCCATTTTGACCTTTTCTTTTGCATTCATCAAGTCTTGGATGGTCTTATAAGAGGAGCCTTTTCGCCCCACCAACGCCCTTACATTGGTGGCCATGCGACCGATCCAGCTAAACTTTGTAAAATCATATCTCACCCCTTCGATTTTCGACATCTGATTTGTCACAGAAGCTACGGCGTTTTGGATGCCGATGGTTAACCCATTGGGTGACGCCGTATAGGTCTCATTGACTCCCAGCAGACCACCGGCCCCGGGCACATTCCTTATCACAACCCGTGCACCCGTGTGCTTCTCAAGGTAGGGCCTTAGGATACGCGAATAGATATCATAACCGCCTCCCGGCTTGTAGGGCACAATAAAGTTTAAATTCTTGTCCTTATAATAGGCCGCTGCCGCTGTTTGGGATTGTGCTGCTGCATCCATTACCCCGATTGCCATTAGAAAGATAGCAATGAGAAGGAATAATGGTATCGCATATCTTCGCCTGTTGACACTTTGTGCGTGTGATGAAGATTTCATGTTTTTTCCCCTTTCTATAAATAAGGTTAATAGAACAAAAAAACTCATTCAAAGATCACATTATGCCATTTCTTTAATACCTTTTTGCGCAGGGAAGGGCTGGATTCTACGACCTTTGGGAATTTGTCCTTCCACTCCCAGGGTCGGCAGGCATCAATGATGGCCCTCGAATTGAAACCCTTCTTTCCAACCGGGATTCGGGGGTCCAGCGGGCCGCTCCAGCATCTTTTTATTATTTCGATAGACTCCACAGGATCCGTGCGCGAGGCCATGGCCCATAGAACATCGAACGTGCTCGAAGGGTCAATATCTTCATCTACCACGATGACGAATCGTCCCAGGTAAGCCCCGGCATGACATTGAGAGGCAACCATGCCCGCCTGCTTTGAATGCCCCGGGTAGGATTGTTCGATAGAGACGATATTGAACATCCGTCCGCCGCCCGCCTCATGGCACCAGACACCTCGAACATTGGGGATGCCGGCTTTCTCAAGTTCATCCCAAATCATCGCTGATTTTACCACACATTTACTCAAGAGGTAGTCGGAGGGAGGACGCCCAGGCCGCGCGCAGCATAGGATGGGATCGTTCCTGAAGTAGACGTTTTTTACCCGAATAACAGGCTCCGGCCGGCCTCCGCTGGCATAGTATCCCGTCCACTCCCCAAAGGGTCCTTCATCTTTCAGATCATCGTAAAAGGCCTCTCCCTCGAGGGCGATTTCAGCCGAGGCCGGGATGGGTAGGCCGGTGTATTCTCCGTGAACCACCTCAATGGGTTCTCCTTTGAAACCACCGGCATAATCGTACTCTGATAGGCCATAGGACACTTCATTTCCGGAAGCGAGGAAGAGAACAGGATCCTGGCCTGCACAAACGACGACCGGGCACGGCTCCTTTTTTTCAAAATATTTTCGCCGATGCAAATTACCGTGTTTGCCGGGTGAAATATAAAAGGCTACGCTTTTTTCATCATGAACCATGACCCTGTAGGTCCCGAAATTTACCCATCCTTCTTCGGGGTCTCGCGTGATAACGAGGCAGCCTGTCCCAATGTAGCGCCCCCCATCGTCTTCGTGCAGCATCGGCGCAGGAAACTTGAGGACATTCACATTTTCTCCTCGGTCGACGTTTTCAAATATGGCGCCCTCCGTAACGGTCTTTGGCGCTACTGGTCGAAAGTCCTTTAATTTATCGCGGTATGTCTGAACCAGCTCGATGCCGTTTTTAACCGGGGGAAATCCCAATGTGAGGGCCATGCGCTCAATAGAGCAGGTCATACCGAATAACGCCCTGAAACCTTCGGGGTATCCGGGAACTTTATCAAACAGCACGGCCGGTGGAACCCCTTTTCCATCCCTGTAGATCAACTCGGTAATCGCACCCATTTCGAGGTCCCAGTCAGCACCGTTGATTTTTTTTAGTTGTTGCAGGGCTGCCACCTTGGTAAGCCATTCGCGTAAATCTTTATACCCCATATTGCACCATCCCTTCTCCTTCAGGATATCGTGACCATAAAAATCCAATTCCGTACAGAACTTAGGGGTTCCACCCCAATTGGAATGCCGGGTCTTGGCCTCCGGCTTGTTGAGCCTGCGGCTCGGAGAGGTAATTGAGGGAAATGATCAAATCGAACAGGATGGCGTCGATCGTATCGTGTTTCTGCATGTCTTTATTATGGGTCATTTTAAGATATCTCCATAAATAAACATTTGTGAAACTACGCGGGGATGCATCCTCTCAGCCGTTTTTTGCTTGGTGAATGAATATACTGATAGACAACCATAAAAACAATAATAATAACCCGACCGAGGGAGATGAGGTGTATCAGGAATCCCTAGTAAACATCTGACATTATATCGCATACATCGTAAAATCAAGCCATTTTAGACTTTAGGCGGTCCATATGGGGTTGGCATCGCTGCTTGAGAAATAAATATGTTGCTTTAAGCGCCTCGGCTCCAAATAGGCTAAAGAGTCGGTACTTTTTACCGCTTAAAACGCTTTTTTTGGTATCAAAATGATAGCGTTAAGGAAGTGCATCCAGCCAGATGTCGGTGATGGGGTCTTTGATTTGGCCGGTATCGTCGTAAAGGCCCATGCAGGGAAAAATGTTGTTCACGTTGTATAGATTTTCCGGCAATACGCCCTGGCGCTCCGCCCAGAGGCCTATCGGAAGATAATCATCCCGAAAAACCTGCACGTAAAATTCGAATTTTCTCTGTCGGGCGCTTTGTAGAAAATGAGCGAACCAGAAGGCCTGGGATGTCAGGTCGCCCTGAGGCTGGATAATGAAGCGGTTTATTCCATTATCAACAAATTGAAAGGTTTGACAGGATCGCGCTCCCAGCTCGGCGATGGCCACCGGCTTGTTCCAGTTGAAGCGGTCCAGCGCGGCGATAGGGTCGAGAAAGGGCGGAAGCTGGGCACGCATCAAACAATCGCTGGTTTCGTCCCAGTCTTCAGGGTATGCGTAAAGCAGATTGTCGTTCGCCGAGGTCGCCATCAGCAGGTTGTCCGGGTAGAAAGAAAGCGCCAGGATTTCGAGGCGGTCGCCCTGGTCCAGATCCGTGATGGCGGAAAGGTCCAGCGGGTAGCAGTTGAGGGGATCCGGAACCGGGTAAGCGGGCGGACCGGGGGCGCCGACGCATGGTTCGAAAGTCAGGGGCCCGTAGCATTGCTCGACTTCATAGTCTAAAAGATCCTGGAAGACTACGGTGGCGAACACCTTGGTCTCCGCATCCACCTCGGCACGGACCGTGTCGTAAATCGTGCGGTAGAGATCCACCAAGCCGTTCCATTTCGCCGGGCACAAAGCCTTGTACATGTTGACTTCGATCATGATGGCAAAATAGTCGGGCCGAAGCTTGTCATAGAGGTAAAGGACAAAGTTGCGATAACTTCTTTCAAGATCAAAAGAGGCCATTACCGGACCGGTTCCGGGATCGTACTCAAACTGGTTGACCGTGCCGGGACCAACATCCGGGCAGGCGTCGGTGATTTCCACCTCAAGATCCGCATTAATCCGGCATCGCTCCAGTTTGTTCCGCAGGCCGTGTAAAGGGGTAACCGCCAGGTAGCTGTAAGGTATGGATGCGAAATGGGCGGCAAAGGCGTTAATCCAGAAACGCAGTTTGTCATCGATGCGCGCATCGAAAAAATCGGTTCGGCTGGTTCCCGGCGGCGGGTCTTCATCGAAGGCCAGCCAGGGTAACGCCCGGTCCCAGTGCAACACCGCCAGGTCGGAGTCCGCTGCGATCTTATCCAGCCATGCGTCGGTTTGGTCTTCTTCCTCGATGCTGTAAAAACAATCGCCCCGCCCCACGCAGCTGTCGTCCTGAAGGTTGTGAAGAATCCGAAACTGCAGCATGCCCATCAATAGATTAAATGGAGCGTCCTTTCCATCACCTCCACCCGTACCGCCACCGCATCCGAAAATGCTGAGAATTGTAATTATAATTGCAAGTACCGCCGAACGCAAAGTCTTTGCCCTCTGTTTGGTTGGTAATTGCCCGAGCGAAAATTTCATGTTTTTGACTAAATTACTGTCTTCTATCTTTTTCTTCAAGCAAAATTAGGTCGGACGGGTCGTTATTGTAAAGTAGTGTAAAATGGTGTGAAGTGCTGTAAAATAGCGAAAAATATAACTCTTAAATGACCCATCATTTTGCTCTTTAAGACGATGTTATGCGAGGGAAAGTTTACATATATCATAAGGTTCAAAGGTGCAGGGTTCAGGGTTGGGCATCGAAGATGCCGAGCGGCCAATGGGCCTACAAGAGCGCTTCGCTTTCGGAGCACTTCGTTTGAGGAGAAGTTAAAGAAGGACTGGGGACTGAAGTCAGAATCAGGGCCGAATTAAAAATCGGCATTGAAAAAATAGGATAATTTGATAACTACATAAACCGTTTGTTTAACCTGTAACGATGGGAGACCTTATGTCCGCATTTAATAGCAAAGACGAATTGGTTCATGTGCTTTCCGCCTTATGGGACGACATCTTCAACACCCCCGCCATAACCGAAAAAATCTCAGCTGAAAAATTGATTGTAAAATTTCGGTTTACCGACTTCGGTACCGATTTATATGTTGATAACAAAGGGGATATCCCCAGATATTATTGGGACCCTCCAGATGACGTGGCCTTTGATGTTGAGATGATTCAAACTTCGGACACCAGCCATCAGTTCTGGCTGCAAAAGCTCAATGTCCCTATGGCCATCGCCACCCGCAAGGTCGTCGCCAAAGGCTCGGTCCAAAAAGCGCTCAAACTCATACCGGCCCTAAAACCGGCCTTCGCCCTCTATCCCGAAATTTTGAAACGCATGGGTAAAGCCGATCTCCTGCAGGAAGCCCCTCCAAAAAAGAGAAAGCGTCGCTTCAAAATTTTTGCACGGCGCCGGCCCGAGACATACAAACTTGATGCGCTGCCTTTGTTTCCCCTGCAATATACGGATGGCACCGCCAAAGCCGAGGTGAAAGAAAGGTCAGCCGTCGCTAAAACGGTATCCGAAATGGATTTATTTAAAATCATGCTGACCATCCGGCGCTTTGAACAGCACCTGTCAGAGGCCTTTCAGCAGGGGGATCTGCCCACCGAAGCGATTCATCTGTCAATCGGGCAGGAAGCCGTTGCCGCCGGTGTGTGTATGAATCTGAGAGATTCGGACTATCTCAACACCACCCACCGGGGTCACGGTCACATCATCGCAAAAGGCGCCGATATCAACAAAATGATGGCGGAACTTTACGGCAAAGCATCCGGGCTCTGCAAGGGCAAAGGCGGGTCCATGCATGTCACCGACGGCAGCATCGGAATTCTGGGAGCCAACGGTATCGTGGGGGCCGGATATCTTCTGGCTCTGGGTGCCGGTTTTACCCTAAAGTATCATCAGAAAAACGATAACATTTCGGTCGTCATCGCCGGAGACGGATCGGTCAATCAGGGCATGTTCCATGAAGCGCTGAACATGATATCGGTTCTGGAGTTGCCGGTTCTGATCGTCATCGAAAACAATCGCTATGGAGAATTCACGGCTATTGAGCGCCATTCAGCGGTCACCGAAATTCACAAACGCGCCGCCGGCTATGCCATAGAATCCGTTCGGCTGGACGGGAACGATGTCCGCGCTGTTTTTTCCGAGGTCGGCCGGCTTATCGCTGCGATGAGGTCGGATGGAAAGCCGCGGCTGGTTGAACTGATGACCTATCGCTGGCACGGTCATATGGAAGGTGACGCCGAGCACTATCGCAGCGAAGCGGAAAAGGATCGTTTTAAAATGGAAGATCCGGTTGTTCGGTTAAAAAACGAGATGGTCCAAGAAGGCATTGCCGTAGAAGCCGGCATTTCCGATATCAAACAGGAAGTTGAAAGAAACATTGAAGCGGCCGTGGCGTATGCCGCCCAAGCCGGGCTTCCCGACATTTCAGAGCTGGCCACCGACGTATACTGTCCGGATGATGCGCAACTGTATACCGGGTCATTTGATCTCGGTTCTGCAACAACTGAAGTGTCCGTGTCAGAGGCCATCAACCGGGCTCTGGTTCAGGAGATGGAGCGCGATGAGCGGGTGTTTTTATGGGGTGAAGACGTTTCACTGGGCGGTTATTTCAATGTCACCAACGGATTGATTGAAAAGTTCGGCCCCGAGCGCATTATCGATACACCTATTTCAGAAAACGGGTTTATCGGAGGCGCCGTGGGCGCTGCGATGACCGGCATGCGTCCGGTTTCAGAAGTTTTGTTTGCCGATTTTTTGACGTGCTGTATGGATCCCATTTTGAATCAGGCGGCTAAATTAAGGTATATGACCGGCGGGCAGGTGGCGGTACCGCTCACCATCCGCACCCCTTTGGGCAGCGGAATCGGCATGGCCGCCCAGCACTCCCAGTCTATGGAAAAATTTTTCTTTGGTATCCCGGGCCTCATCGTGATCGCGCCGTCGGATGCATTTACAGCTATGGGTTTATTAAAAAGTGCCATCCGTTCCAATAATCCGGTCCTGTTTTTTGAACACAAACTGCTGTATGCCGATGCCGGGAAGGTCCCCGACACGGATTATACACTGCCGATTGGAAAGGCCCGCGTGGTTCGTGAGGGACGTGATATCACGATTGTTACCTATCTTCTGGGGGTCAGTATTGCCCTCGGGGCCGCAATAATCCTCGCGAAAAGCGGCATCGAGGCGGAGGTCATTGATCTGGCCACGCTGTATCCGATGGACAATAAAACAATTCTCGACTCGGTGGCCAAGACCGGATATCTCGCCACTATCGAAGAAGACACCTTCAGCGGCAGTGTCGGTTCAGAAATCATTTCACGCACAACCGTGGCGGGCTTCCATTTATTAAAAGGGGCCCCGCTCAAGCTAGCGGCTCCGGAAAATCCGATACCCTATTCCAAAAATCTGGAAAATGCCATGCTGCCGACGGCCGAGATGGCGGCCCGCAAGATTGAATCCGCAGTGCGCTAAAACCAAAAATTGAACTTTAAGCGGGACGTTGGTGAAAAACCTGACATGTATCTGGAGGTTCAAGGTTGAGGCATCCGAGATACCGAGCGGCCTAAAAGAGCGCTTCGCTTTAGGAGCACTACGTCCAAAGAGCAGCTCTGTGGGCCTCTAGTTGCAAGGTTCAGGATTGGAAAGTAAGTTAAAACTTTGCTTGCCACTATGATACCACAACATTTTGGATGCGTTCGAAAGTGCCGATGAGAGGATCCAAGAATAAGCAAGAGTTCATATATGTTATGGTTCTCTCAGGTTTTTGAAAAAATTGATTTTGCAAATACGGTGGAGGTAATTGCTGATCCATGTTTACTTTCCTGGTCCTGCAACAGAGGGCACCCGTACTCCCAGGACTTCACCACGTGCACATTCTTCACCATCAGAGTATAAAGAACATGAAACAACAGCTTTCTTTTCATGCATTTCTTTGATGGTTGCACGCAGTTGAATTGGTTTATTAACAGATGCTGGTTTTAGAAAGTCAATTTTCATTGAAGCAGTTGCAAACCAATATTCAGGAGTTTCTTTCTCTTCTGGGTTTTTGTCTTTATGATATTCCGCAATGATTGTGCCGATGCAATGGCAATCAATTATGCCTGAAATAATACCACCATAAAGCACATGGGGCCAACCTGATGTATGGAAGTCCTCAGGTTTCCATGTACAGATTGACTCGTTACCTTGCCAGTAACTCTTAATTTTTAGACCATGCGGGTTCTCATTTCCACATCCCCAGCAATGATTACCTTTGCTAAAAACATCGTCTTGGAAGGCAATCCTGTCTGTCATTGTTCCTCCTTCGATTGATATAGATTTTCAAATGATTTTTATGTTAATGCCTTCAAATTGCTCAATAGTGATATATCGAGCGTATCCAAACTTCCAGCAAAATACAGAGATCATAATTGGTGGTTTTCAAGTCAAGGGAATCATTATTTCGATTATTGTAAGATCATCTCTGTCCACCGAAAAATTAGTCCCCTGGGTCACTGATTTTTAGGCGGCAAAGGGACCTGCCGGAACGGCATTTCACGGTAATCGGATGGAACGTTGAAAAGATCGTCCTGCACACTTTCTGTTTTGATATTATGCAGTTCTGTTGTTATCTCGCCCATCATATCCGTCTTATTAACTATTTTAATCGGATAACCCAGCTTTATGGAAAACCACTGCGTCATGGTTCCCATTTGTTTATTCTCAAAGGTGAACACATACTTATCGCACGCGTAGCCCATTATCGTTTCCGTACCGAGCCGCTCGATCTGTGCTGCCGTAGGACCCTGTTGTATCCCCACAAAGTTCTCGGGCCTGAATCCCTGGCCTTTGGCCTGCACTTCGGTTTTCAAATACATCTTGCTATCCGGCATAAGCATCCATTGAAAACCCTTGTCCAGGTCCATAATCGTAATCATTTTTTCCTTCTCGGTGCCCATCTCCTGCCGCATCTTTTGCTCTTTGACCCACACCTTCCCGTCGCCGGACATCATTCCTCCCTTCATAACAACATCCGCTAAAAACTCCGACGCTCCAGCGGTTCCGCAAAAAGCAGCCATTGTTATTAAACCGGCACAAAACAGTGATAACCAAAGCTTGCTTTTCGTATGCATTTTTGGTTCCCCCTTTGATACCCTGTTATAAGGATTAATCCTGCGACAGCCCTAATCTTTTAATCCGAAATCTGATTTAGCCAGTCAGAGACAAATTCTGCAATTTCTTCCCAGCCGGGCTCGCCGATGACCCAGTGGGCGTGATTTTCAAATTCTTTGTAAGTCGAAACCGCTTTATATTTATTTGCGATTTTTCGACCCACAGCGGCAGGTGTTATTCTGTCTTCGGCTCCGGCAACGACTAAAATCGGACAGCTGACATGAGATGGGTCAACTCTGGATGCGCCCTTGAAGTCAAATAACCAGAAGCCAATTTCCGAGGCCGCCCGTCCGGATTCATACACGAATCTGTCATAAACCGCTTTTTGGTCTTCTGCGGGAAGCAAATGCAACATGGCATAGGCGGATGCTTCGAAGGGCAGGCGGTGGGGGTTGCGCCAAAATCCCCACTTTGTGAGCGCGCTCCAGAAGCTCTTTATAACAGAATATTTCATTGCGTTTATTCCGCTTGGAGACGCAGGCGTTAACAAAACAAGAGCCCTGGCCAATTTGCGGGCACCTAAAATCAGGGCCAGCAGACCACCCATAGAATGCCCCATCAAGAATGGCTTTTGATCTAAGTTATGGATATATTCTTCAAGATCCCGGGCATAATCCAGGAGGCTGGTTGTGCCCAACCCGGGATCCGGTTTGTCGTTTGGATCCATGTCATGATAACGAAGGATCGGCGTATGACAGTAAAAGTTTCTCTGTTCAAAGAAATTTTTATAATTTTCCCAATACCATGCGCCGCCCCACATCCCATGAATCATCACAATTGTTTCAGCCATAATCATCCTTCTTGTTGGGGGTTCAATTTGATCGGGTTTGTCGGAACAAGACGACGCTGAGTGCATGTGACCGGGCGCAAAAGCGCCTCAACGCATTTCGGCTATTGTTCTTATTAAATATAAAACAGCCGCGTAGAGATTCAGAATAAAATGTGTGAAAGAGAGGTGCAGGTTCCCCGATAAGATGAGCGTATGATAGCGGAAACGGGTTCAAAATTCAACCCGGGAGTGTCTTGTAGCTCAAAGCTTATAGCAAGGAGGCTGAGAGGCACTCCTAGCTCATAGGCTAGAGTTCATAGCTTATGTAGTAAAATAGGGGACGGGGTTGATTTGTTGCTTTTTTGAATCCGGGAGCAAAACAGGGGAAGGCTATGGATTTATGCTTTTTTGCTGAATGACAGAAAAAACTGCATATTTTCAAAACCGCACCTATATTCTCCGAGCCCTGAACCTATTTCTAACACCCTAATTTACCGTTCCCAGGTAAGTTCCCGCTTGTTTCAAGGCGTTTATCATTTCATCGATATTGATTATAGCAGGATCATACCAGACAGTGTTTGTTTCGGTAAAATTATGAAATCCGCTGTTAACCAGCGTGACCCCTTTGAGCCCTTCCAGGGCTTCTTCACCGACATCGTATCAGCTGACATAGAAAACAGCCTTGGACCCTTCAGGATTTTCAGCGTTCGATAGCCCGTTGTCGAAAAACGCCAGTATAGGGAGCAGCACAAGTGCCGACAGTATAAGCGGCCCCAATGTTTTTGTGTCTTTCATAGCCAGTTTCTTTCTTTTGCCAATGGGCGAATTTATATTTCACGGTTTAAGAACAACTTAATCATCGCGTGGCCTATCGCAAGTTTGAGCCGCCGCCCCTAAGGAACCGGGGACGTCCTTAAAATTATAAGTTTCTTTGAATCTATCAGTTCACATCTATTTTATTTGGCAGTGGCCACACGCTTTTAGAGGTTTAAGATCGTTTAATAGATTTTAACCGCGAAAAAGTTCCGCCATAACCCGGCCATATTTCCCCCTTTTTTTAATGAAGGCTGAATCCAACTTTTTGAATAAGGAAAACTGAAAAAATCAGATCCAGCGGTGGCATATGAACAAAAATGCCAGGAACTCATTGAAACAGCTACGGAAGTATGGGATGGTGTTGGGATTATGACACCTTAATAGAACCCATCTCAAAAATGTCTTTTGGCCCAATATCTTTGTTGGTGCCGCGTTTCAAATCCTCGACATACAACAGTATGCCTCCGGTTTGAAACTCGG
>Ga0209536_100001536_pt1 | contig 37968 bp, 23 predicted proteins | sample DeeMarSeWOR28_12_FD_187461 | JGI IMG/M metagenome (GOLD analysis project Ga0209536, IMG submission 187461) | Marine sediment microbial communities from White Oak River estuary, North Carolina - WOR-2-8_12 (SPAdes) (version 2) | ecosystem: Environmental > Aquatic > Marine > Intertidal zone >... | reverse complement strand
ACTGGAGTCAATTATGATGTAATCAACCCACCATTACTAGAATTTTCAACAGGATCAGCCAAATTACAGCCAATCGTAACTGGTTCTATCCAATCTATCATAGTAAAACCACAAGAATTCGACATTGGAAGCTCTGTTACAGCTACAATATCTGGAGGAAATGGGTCAGGTGCCCAACTTGAGCCTATTATTCTTCCAATTGAGAGAGAATTGACTTTTGATGCTAGAATAATTGCTGATGGTGGAGGTATTGACATCAACGCCGAAACCATAACCTTCAATTCTACACATGGTTTAGTTGATGGTCAACAGATTTTCTATAATAAGAACGGAAATTCTCCAATCGGAATCGGTTCTTATCAAGATTCTAACGTAAATACTGGACAATATTTGATTGATGAGGCGTCATATTACTCTAAAATCATTAATGATTCAACTATTCAACTATTCCCTACGTTTGGAGATTATATCTCCGGTATCAATACTGTAGGAATCACTACGATCAATAATATAGGAACTCATATCTTCAAAACAGAAAAAGTGAACTCATTAAGTTCAATTTTAGTTATTGATGGTGGTAGTGGATATACTAATAGATACTTAAGAATCAATCCTACCGGGATTTCTACTGAAAAATATACCTTCAATTATGTAAATCATGGATTTAATGATGGTGAGACTGTAGAATACACCTATCAGACAACTGGAATTACTGGGTTATCTTCTACAAGTTCATACAAGATTCTAAAGATAAGCGATGATGTCTTCAGATTATCTGATGTGAGTTCTGATCCTTTAGCATTTGAAAGAAGAAAATTTGCTAGATTCAGTGATACCGGATCAGGCTACCAAATCATCAAGTACCCAGAAATATCATTAGATATTACTTACTCCATATCAGGAATTGGCACTACCATCACTTTTGGTCAAGTAGATACGACTACTATCGTAAGAGGTAGTATAACTGACGTTTACGTTTATGAAAAGGGTTCTGATTACGGATCCACTTCCCTAAACACTAAAGCATCTCCATCAATTACTGTAAAAACCGGAAATAGTGCTCAATTGAAGCCTATTGTTTCTGGTGGACAGATTGTTGATGTTCAAGTTCAATATGGTGGAGTCAATTATTACTCATATCCTGACTTAACCATTACGGGAACTGGTTCTGGAGCTATTCTTAGACCTATAATCGGATCCAATTATAAAATAACTGATGTTGAAGTTATAAACCCAGGAAGTGGCTATGACTCAAATACTAAGATATTTGTGACTTCTGCTGGTCAAAATGCAGTGTTCCAGACTAATGTAAGAGGATTAACTATCAATAACTCTTACAAGCTGGGAGAATTCAGAACTTCAACCCCTGGAAACTTCTATAGAAAGCCAGCTAATGATGCTTTCGTCAGATCTCTAGAAGAAACCCTACAGTATGTCGTAATTGGTTACTATCAACTACTGATGAACCGTTATACTGATGATGGTAATCAACATTCCCCAATTATAGGTTGGGCATATGATGGAAATCCAATCTACGGGGCTTATGGTTATTCAGATCCTGACGATCCAGACTCTCCAATAGCAATAATGGCGCCAGGATATGTGGAAAATGTTGCTGGTGTGGAAAATCGCCCAAGTGGGTTTGATAATGGCTTCTTCATTGAAGACTATCAATACACCGAAAGTGGAGACTTAGATGAGCATAATGGTAGATTCTGTAGAACCCCAGAGTTTCCAAATGGAGTTTATGCATACTTCTCTACCGTGTCTCGGGACATTTATGATTCAAATAATTTCGTAGGAAAATTTCCATACTTTATTGGAGATTCTTTCAGATCAAACTTTGACCAGCAAGACAACTTATTACTGAATCACTTATATGATTTTAATAATTCTAACTTGATTCGTAATACCTTACCCTATAAGGTAACCGATGAATTTGCCGGAAATGATTTCATTATTGAATCTAATGAAATTGATAAGCAGAAAATAGTAGTTGAATCTATTACTTCTGGTGGACTTAATGGGTTTGATATTATAACACCAGGAGATTCCTATAAAGTTGCAGATAGAATACTCCTTGAAGGAAATACTACAACTGGAACTTATCCTCTGGCCCGTGTATCTGAAATAGTAGGAAAAGACATAATAGATGTATCCACTCAAAAGATAGTATATGATGATGCAATATTAACTTGGGAAACTGACGGTAAGGTTAGAGTCACAATCGACCCATATCATGACCTCCAGCAAAATGATCGAATCATTTTAAGTGGTCTTTCTACTTCATTGGCCGAAATTACCGGGGAATATAGAGTAGGAATACAGACTAATGTTGCATATCTAGATAAAGAATTACAAAATTATGCAACTACTGGTATAGTTACAAGTATTGTTTTAGAAAATATTCCAGTAACTACATCTATTGGAAGTAGTATTAAGATTGGAAATGAGATTCTATCGGTTCTAAATGTCTACAAAGAACTAAATGCATTGCAAGTTCTAAGATCTGATGTTGGGGTAGCTCATACATCTAATTCTGAGGTGTATTTCCTACCAAATAGTTTTACCGTAGATAAAAAGATTGATTTCTTCAATTCATCAGTTAACGATATTGTATTCTTCAATCCTACTAATTCAGTAGGAGTTGGTACAACATCTGGTCTTGATGTTGCATATTCTTATTACATTGATAATGCACTGATTCAGACTGTAATTCCAACTCAAGGAATCTACATTCCTAATCACCCATTTAAGACAAATCAAAGAGTTCTTTTCAGAAAACCAAGTCTTTCAGCATCACTGCAAGTTAGAAACACACCAGATTCTTCCATTTTTAACATTCCAAGTACTGGTGAGACTGAATACGTCTACATTATTAATCAGTCTAAAGATTATATTGGTATTGTTACAGATGTAGCTTTAACCGACACATCTAAGGGTGTATATTTCGTAAGCTCAGGAACAGATGATAATCTGTATTCATTTGAATCTGATTACGGTCAAGAATTTGTTGACGTAGAGTTGTATAAGACCACTATTACCACAGCATCCGCTCATGGTTTATCTGAGAATGATCCAGTAGTACTACAAATAAACGCTCAATCTGGAATAGGAACAACCAATACTATTAATTTAAGATTCATTGAATCACGAGATTTCTTACTAACAGATAGCATTTCTATCGTCAATTCTGGAATCAATACTAATAAAAATACCATCAACTTACCGGAGCATAATCTATCGACCGGAGATAAGATTTACTACGACTCTTCAGATAGTGTTGCAGTTGGCCTTACTACTAGTGAGTATTTTGTATTTAAGGTTGATGAAAATAATATAAAATTATGTGAAACCTATATTGATGCAACGTCACCTGTTCCGACTGTAGTTGGAATTACAGATATAGGTGGTACAGGACAAACGATTAGTCAAATATCACCAAAAGTACAAATAATCAAGAATAACGATCTAATCATTGGCGTGAGTGATTCTTCACTTTCCGGTTATGATGTTAAGCTATTTTACAATGATGAATTAACTGATGAATTCGTTTCTATTGAGAATAATACCACATTTAATGTTATTAGAAGTGGAACTGTTGGAAGTGGAACTACATCCACAATTACCTTAAGATATGATGAGAATCTACCAGATGTACTATATTACGGATTAGTTCAAAATGGGGCTCCTGTTCAGTCTTATCTGACAAATATCAACTATCCAGAAATTTTATTTGTTAATAGTAAGTATTCAAATTCTTATACAGCATACAATACTTATGGTATTGGCTCAACTACATTCAACATTTCGTTGAAATCTAATCCAGAAGAGTTGAACTATACCCCAGAAAATACAGATGTATTAACTTATGTTACAAAATCTAGAACCGCAAATGGTCCAGTCAATAAGATCAACGTTATTACAACTGGTTCAGAATATAAAACAATCCCTAGTTTCTCAACTATCCAAAGTGATAATGGAGTTGGGGCATATGTTATCCCTAAAACCAACAATATAGGAACACCAAATCAAATTAGAATTGTTAAGAATGGTTTTGATTACCCATCCGATAGAACATTAAGACCATCAGCTACAACTCCAGTTATAGCTAATATTAAAAATTCTAATACATTAACTTCTGTAAACATCACGAATGGAGGAAACAATTACATTGTGGCCCCAGATCTGATAATATTCGACAATGAGACTAATCAAGTTATCGATAATGGCTTACTTACAGCCAATCTGTCTGGTTTAACTATCGGCTCTGTTGATATTGTAGTTCCACCTAAAGGACTATCTTCAACTCCAGTTTCTATTAAGGCAATCAATAATACCAATGGGATCTCAATTTATCAGGTACAATCTTCTCCAAGTGGTATTGTAACTTGTTTCTTACAGACTCCTATTATAGGATTTTCTACTGACCCATTCTCTACTGGAGATTTAGTATTCATCGAGGGAATTGTAAAGGACAATCCAACAGGGGATGGCTTTAACTCTGCTGATTATAACTATCAATTCTTCACTATCACTAATTATTATGAAGGATCAAACCCAGGTAAATTTGAATTCTCTCTATCTAATTTAACTACAAATGCAGGAATAGCTAAGACTATTCAGGATTCTTTTGCTACCGTAATTAGTGCAGACAATTATCCAGTATTTGAACCAGTTCAAGACTTTAGTAACTTCTTCTTAGGTGAGCCGTTATTGAGCGATCTAGGCAACGGTTTTGTTGAAAGAGACTTAATCGTAAAGGAAAATGGCGATACTTCAGTAAGACTTTATGGAACTTATGTTCTTTCACCTAATGAAATCATCAAAGGAAAAGAATCATTTAATGTTGCGACAGTAAATGAAGTCCAAACCAGCAATGGAACCTTTGAAATTAAAGCTTACAGTAGCGAAAAACTAGGCTGGGCAGATAATCTTGGAAGACTCAGTGATCCAACTCAGGTTCTACCCGATAATGATTATTATCAAAATCTGTCTTATACTGTCCAGAGTCCTATGACTTGGGATGAAACCGTATCCCCAGTAAATAGTCTCCTGCATACCAGTGGATTAAAGAACTTCTCTGATACTCAATTTGTTACCAGTATTGATGTTAGCAGACAAGCTGGAACAATTATAACAACTGGAGGTGCCGATGATGGTAGCATTACATTCATCAACAGCATCGTAAATGAGGTAAGGGTAGATACAATAAATAATATAGATTTGGCTATGGATGTCGATATATCCTAAAGAATACTTAAACTAATGTCTCAATCAAAATTTATACAATTAGACCAAATAAAGTTATCTGATTTCTTTGAAGTTAGAACTAACAGAGTATTATCGATTGATGATATTAGTAACTTATTTGCCAATGCAGACGACGAGAAAGATCTGTTTACAGATGCCTTGACCATTGATTCTACAAAGTATTATAACAGATTCTTGGTTCAGGCTATCAGTAGTGATCGGACCCAATTTCAAGTATCTGATCTAATAGTCCTTAATGATGTAGATAACGTTTACACATTAAGTAAAGCTTCTATCACTAGTGATGGGAGGGATGAAATGTTCATAGATATATACGGTTACATAGACGATGATAATAATATAAGTCTCAGATTAGATCCAGAAAATCCATACAGCTATGACTATGAAATCAAAATCTTACAACAAAGATATTCATCATTAAGTGCAGGAAGTAGTACACAGTCTGTTGGATTTGTTGATATCGTTGCATCAAACAACATAGTTTCATCTGGATCGACCTCTACTATACTTAGTCTAGACAGTTCTGTTTATAATTCTTCATATTTGAATGTTAGTGTGTATAACAATGATACACAAGAACAGAACTATGTCGAAATTTACTTAAGTCATGACGGTTCAGATACTTACTTAAGTGAATTTTACTTTGATGACATCAATGGAAATAGTTCAAATTTCATCGGAACTTTTACTTCATATATTGACAGTGGAAACGTAGTCTTAGATTACAATAATGATACATCTGACCAATTATTGATTCAAAGTAGAGTAGTAGGATTTAATACAACATCAATAGGTGATGGGATCTATAGATTCATTCTTCCAAATCAAATTGCAGGAAATGAAAGATCAGCAACCTATGAATCAAATTACTCACAGACAACTGGAACTACTCCAATTGATGTAATAACTCTAAATAAGAGCATATTTACTTCATCTAAGTCTATTGTTGAAGTAAAGAACGGAGCCCAAAGTGCTTTGCACCAACTACTTACTATTCATGATAATACAAATATACATGTCACTCAGTATCCATTTTTATCTATAGGTTCAACTACTGGTATTGGTACTTTTGGGGGAGAATACTCAGGAAGTGACCTAATTGTTAAGTTTTATCCAGACCCTACTGTAAGTGGTCTGACAGAAGTGAGATCTTTTAATGAAAACATCTATACAACATTCGACCAATTAAACATTGCTCCAGATTTAGAATTCTCTCCCGGATTGGATAGTCTGAAACTGAATAGTTACTTCGGAAATAATTTAAACACAGTTGATCGAACCAACTTCACTTTAAATTATCAACAAACTCCAATTTTTATGAAGAAATTTAATCCTTCTAATTTGGATGTGTTAGATCCTGTTTCTGGAATATTCAATATACCGAATCACTTTTTTAATACCGGAGAAGAATTATATTACACTCCTAGATCGACTTTCATCGGAGTAGGAGAAGAAGCTGTTGGTATTGGAGAAACTTTAAATTATGTTGGAGTCACAACAGATAAGTTACCTGAGGTAGTTTATGCTATAAGGATTAATAATTCTCAATTTAGATTATCAACCAGGCCAGAATATGCTTCTGCTGGAATATATGTGACTTTTACTTCTTATGGTGAAGGAAACGCCCATGAGTTAGAAATGGCAAAGAAGAATGAGAAATCTATTATATCAATTAATAACATCATTCAATATCCATTAACTTATACCTCAATTAATTACATTTTAAGTAATAATTTGGGTTCTATTGGTGCTGCAACCACCGTATTTGCTCTATCTGGAATAACAAGCATAAATCCTGGTGATCTTCTAAAAATTGAAGATGAATATGTATTGGTTAATAATGTTGGATTCGGCAATTCTAATACTGGACCGATTACCTATGATGGTTCATTTGCTCTAGTTGATGTAGATAGGGGAGTTGTTGGATCTGCCGCAACTAGTCATATTGACACAACAGGAGTTAGAGTATATCGTGGATCATATAATATTGTAAAGGATCAGATCCATTTTACAAATCCACCCAGAGGATCTGGTCTTCTAGGTGAAGTATTAACCGATACTGGATTGCCTAGAGAAAGGGCAGAATTCAATGGAAGGGTATTTTTAAGAAATAATTATTCAACTAATGTCATCTATGATGATATAAGCCCAAGTTTCACTGGTTTAGGTCAAACTTTCACTATAACCACTCAGGGAATAAACACTGTAGGATTAGGAGATAGTGGTGGAAACGGTTTGGTACTAATCAATGGTATATTCCAATCACCAACAACCATTAACAATTCAGATAACAATTACATTATTGAAGAAGACACAATTGCTGGAGTGACTAGCATTACCTTTGCTGGAATCACCGATGAAAATGGAGATATTATAATTTCATCAGATGATGTAAATCAAAATCAACTGCCTAGAGGCGGCCTGATCGTGTCTTTAGGCTCTACTGGTGGATTGGGGTATGCTCCACTGATTGGGGCTGCTGTGACGGCTACTATCAATGGCTCAGGAGTCATTACAGGGTTTGAATCACCTATTAAATATGGATCTGGATATAGAGATCCAGTATCGATTGGAGTGACTGATCTAAATGGAAGTGGAGACGGTGCAGTTATAAGTGCAACTGTGGGGGCCGGAGGAACATTAGCCTTCACTATTGATAATGGTGGAACCGGATATGTTGATCCTTTAGTCATTATTGAACCACCTTCATATGAAGCTCTAGAGATAGTTGGAGTTTCTAGGCCAGGAATAGGTACAACAACAGAATCAGGATTTAATCTACTGGTAGATATAAAAATAGGCCCAGGAGCTGGAGTTACTGAATACTTTAAAGTTGATTCATTCAGTGTAGTTAGAAATGGATACGGCTTCAGGCGAGGTGATGTTATTACTCCAGTTGGTTTAGTAACGGCAAGTGGATTAGCCGAACCTATCGAACAATTCCAGTTAATTGTGACTGATATTTTCAATGATTCTTTTGCGGCATGGCAGTTTGGTGAGTTAAATTATATCGATTCAGTTAAAAACTACCAAGATAATATTAGAGTAACTTTCCCATTGTTCTATAATGGTGAACTGATTAGCTTTGAAAGAAGCTCTGACAATGCGGATTCTCAACTAATTGACATGGATGCTCTATTGTTAATTTTTATTAACGGAGTATTGCAAGTTCCTAATGAAGCATATACTTTCACTGGTGGTTCTACCTTTACCTTCACCACACCACCTAAACCAGAAGATAATATCTCAATTTACTTCTATCTGGGGACCAGAGATGAAGATTATGTATTTGTGAATGTTCTTGAGAGCTTAAAAGTGGGAGACACCATTCAATTGCTTTCTAATAACACCAATCTTGAGCAAACTTCAACTCAGGACAAGAGAGTTATTGTTAATATACCAACATCAGAAAGAATAGAAACTGAAATTTATGGTGGAGGTGGGGTCAGTGATGTCTATATGAGACCTCTTTCTTGGATTAAGCAAAAAAGAGACTTAATTATCAATAATACATTTGTTTCAAAAACTAGAGATTCCATAGAAAGTCAAATTTATCCAACAGCAAAAGTTATTAAGGATGTTCTACCATCTGATACCCAAATATTCTTAGACACTATTGAGTTATTTGACTATGATAATGAAGATGCTTCAATTAACAACATTGAATGTCTTCTTATTGATGAAAGTAAGACCCTTGTGGCTGCTGGAGTGACAGTATCTATTAGTATTGGAGGAACTGTAGATGGAATATCTATCACGAATGCCGGTTCAGGATACACATCTTCTACTGTACCTATTAAAATCTCTAGACCTCCTAGTATTGGCGTTGGAATTGGAACTACTGCATCGGCAACTGCAACAATAACAAATGGGAGCGTAACTAGTCCTATTGTTATTACAAATCCTGGGTTCGGTTATACTTATTCTAATCCACCACAAGCCCTAATAGAATATCCAAAGTTAAACCTAGAAGATTTAACTGACATTTCCACAATTCAAGGGTTCTCTGGAAAAATCACTGATATTCAAGTTGTAGTGGGTATAGGTGTACCATTAGGATTACAGTTCCAATTAAATAATTCTATTTCTGATTATAGTACTCTACAAGTTGGATATCCAATTTATGTAAAAAATACATTCAGTGGAAATGGCATTATTTCAATTGATACTGGAGATTCCGATATAGTGGGAGTTGGTACTACATGTGTCGATAATATCTATTATGTTCATGCAATAGATGTAAGTACGGGAATTGTAACCTGTAACATCATCTCAACTGCAAATACTATAGGAATTAACTCAACTGGTACATTATTAGATCCTGTAGGTGAATATTCTTGGGGTAGACTAAATAATATAACACGATCTGATTCTGCATTAAGTTTAACTGTAAAAGGTAATACTTTAAGTGGTCTTACAACCTATCCATTCATTCAAAGAAGGGGTTATGGGTTAAGAGATACTGGCTCAATTAGAAAAAGCATAAATTAAATCATAAATATAATAAAGACTCATAATAATGCCAGCTCTAGTAACAGACAAATTTAGAATACTTAATGCTGAAAATTTCATAGATTCAGTAAATGACGATGCAAATTCGTATTATATATTTCTGGGGCTGCCAAATCCAGAAGTGCCAGGATTTGGAAGGGATGAAAATTGGGATAGACAGGATTTAGTAGGAACTCCCGTAATTCCTAACCCAATTGATAACGCAGAATATCTATCCCATTATACTCAAACCTCATTATTTGGTAAGAAAGTATCTTCTGCAAATGCCAGACGAGTAGTTAGAAGAGTAGATTGGTCACAAGGAACCAAGTATGACATGTATCGTCATGATTATAGCATCAATAATCTTTCTGGCGTCAGCAGAAGATCTAGACTATATGATTCAAACTATTATGTGATGAATAGTGAATATAAGGTCTATATTTGTTTAGACAATGGTTCTTCTGGTATCAATACTACCGGAAACACATCACAGGACGAACCAACTTTCACCGATGTTGAGCCATCTAGTGCTGGAGAAAGTGGTGATGGGTATATTTGGAAGTATCTTTTTACAGTCCCACCAAACGATCTAGTCAAATTTGATTCTACAGAATATATTACTTTGCCTCTAAATTGGGATACATCTACAGATTCCCAAATAGTTGCTGTTCGTGAGAACGGAGACTCAATTGCGAATAATAATCAAATAAAGACTGTATATATTGATGACCCTGGAGCGGGATATAGTTCAGGAGAAGTCAATATCCTAGGTGACGGGCAAGGCGGAAAGGCATTTGTCGAGGTAGATAGTTCAGGATCGATTACTGACGTAACCGTAACCTCTGGGGGGTATGATTACACTTACGGTATTGTAGATCTAGGATCTTTAAGATCAAGTCAAAGTATCCCATTCCCAGCGAAACTTATACCGATTATCCCTCCATCTTTGGGACATGGTTACGACATCTACACTGAATTAGGAGCAGATAGAGTTCTTTTATACTCAAGATTTGATGATTCCACAAAGGATTTTCCAGTAGATACTAAATTCTGCCAAATTGGTGTATTGAAGAATCCTTCAAAATTCATTTCAACTGAAACTTATATAGAGAATCAGTTCTCAAGTTTGTATTCTATTAAGTTTTCAACCGTAAACAATATTCTACCAGTCGTCGGGGAGAAAATTAGTCAATCTATCTCAGCAACCGAGGTAGCAGTCGGGTTTGTCGCATCATATGATACGACCACTAAAGTTCTTAAATATTTCAAAGATAGAAGTCTACATTATAATTCAGGAACTTATGACTCTACCGATTATTTAAACGTTACTGTCTTAGGTAATGCTACCACAGATTTTGTATCTAGTGGAATAGCTGTAACAGCTACAGGTGGATTTTCCGGCAACATCGATACTGGGTTTACTGGCATTACAACTACCATAAATAGTCAGATTATAAATTTAGATTCCAACTTCACAAATGGACTTTCAAATCCAGAGATAAATACCAATACTGGAGATATCTTATACATTGATAATCGTTCATTAGTTGCTCGTAACTCTAGACAAAAAGAAGACATAAAAATTATCTTAGAATTCTAAAAAATGGCTCAAAAAACAAATTTAAACGTAAGTCCATATTATGATGACTTCAATTCTGAGAATAATTACTATAAGATATTATTCAGTCCAAGAAATGCTGTTCAGACTAGAGAATTAAATTCCCTCCAGTCTCAGTTACAGCAACAAATTGAGTCATTCGGTAGTCATATCTTTAAAGATGGGTCTATGGTAATTCCTGGGGGACTTACCTATGACTCTCAGTTTTATGCTGTAAAACTAAACCCAAGACAGTTCGGTACAGATATTGGTCTATATGTTGAGAACTTTATAGGAACCAAGATCGTAGGTAGTGATTCATCTGTATCTGCAATCGTCAATTATGTAGTTTTCCCAGAAAGCAGTGATGAAGTTGAGTACATCACCATTTATGTAAAATATATTGAAGGAAATAATAATAACGAATTTGCCCAATTTAGTGATGGAGAGTCCCTATATGCTACTTCAGCAGTAACTTATGGGAACTCTACTATTTCAGCGGGAACTCCTTTTGCAACTGTTATTCCTGAAGAGGGAACTGCTGTTGGGTGTGCAGCACATATTAACCGTGGAGTATATTTTATTAGAGGATTCTTCACAGAAGTAGCAAAACAGACTATAATTCTAGATTACTATTCAAATACCCCATCCTACAAGATTGGATTAAATGTAAATGAAGAAATTATAACTGCAAAGCAAGATCCAACACTATATGACAATGCTAAGGGATTCCCTAACTACGCTGCTCCTGGTGCTGATAGATTTAAGATTTCATTAGTTCTAGACAAAAGAACATTAGATGATCTTGGCGATCCTAATTTTGTCGAGTTAATGAGACTTGATGGTGGTGAAGTTAAGAAAGAAGAAACAACCACCCAATATAGTTTAATTAGAGACTATCTAGCAAAGAGAACCTATGATGAATCTGGAGATTATAGCGTAGAGCCATTCACAATCAGTGTTGCTGATTCCCTCAATGACCGTATCGGAAACGATGGTGTTTTCTTTGATACTGAAAAAACAGACGAGGGAGCCACACCTAGCGATGATTTATTAGCAATTAAAGCTTCTCCTGGAGTCGCTTATGTTGGAGGATATGATATTGTAAAAACCGGAACTACTATTTTAGATGTCCCTAAACCTAGAACTACTGAAAGAGATTCAAACGTCTCTGTTCTGTTTAAAATGGGCAACTTCATTCGCCTGAATAATGTAACAGGAAGTCCAACTCTTAAGACTACTATAAGTCTCTATGACAGAAGAAGAGATAGTGGAGGCTCTCCAAGTGGCCTTAAGATTGGAGAGGCAAGAGTTTATAACTTTAGCTTAACAGATGCACCATATGAAGGAGCTAATACTAGTTGGGATCTTTATCTATTTGATTTACAAACATACACAGAATTAGTATTAAATCAAAGTGTGACTTCTGGTAATCTACCTCAGGGGTCATATGTGGTAGGAAAGAGCAGCGGGGCTTCTGGTTACGCTACTGCCAATGGTAGTGGAACTACAGTGTTCTTAACTCAAACTTCTGGATCCTTCATCGAAGGTGAGAAATTAATTATTAATGGCGTAGAAGACATTTCTAGATCAATTTTAAATATTCGTGTATTTGGCATTTCAGATATTAAATCTGTTTATCAGGCCGGTTCTCCAGCGTTTGAGGCGGATACTCTACTTTCACCAAGCGTTATTCCTGGATTTTCATCACAAGATACCTTTATTGTTACTTCTGGAGGGCAAGTAACTGCCCCAGGAAAATTCTTTACTGGAATTACAACTAACAGCATTGTATCTTATAATTCAGTAAATAGTGTTGATGTCAATTATAATAGAGTTTCAGATATTTCTGCTGATGGAACTACTATAACATTAAGCACCATAGAGTCTGTACCTGGCGTTTCTACTGGCACCATCGCAATTACTGGAACTGAGAATATTAAACTTTCTCTGAGAACTCCAAGTGTTGTTGCATATAATGATGGTTCTCTATATGTTCCTCTTCCTTATGACAACATTGCTTCAGTAAATCTACAGAATTCTATTCTCACATTTAAAGCCCAGGCAACAAACCCAGGAACACCAGCTAGTGGATCATTTACGGTAGATTCAAGCAATTTTGATCTTCCTATTGGACTAAGCACCGCTGGGTTTACTGGATTTGATCAGGAAAGATACTCAATCCATTATTCCGATGGAACCATTGAGCCACTATCTAGTGATAAGTTCAACCTAGATATAGGTAATAATCAAGTAACATTTAATGGAATTACCAATACTGCTATTTCCAAGATAAATGGAACCCTAATCAAATCAGGAATTCAAAGCAGAGTCAAGATCTATAATAGAAGTGAAATTTTAGATATTTCATATTCCAAGTATCGTATATCAGGAACTTCTACCAGCTCATCTATTGCTGATAGTTTAACCTATCATCAAATCTATGGCCTCAGAGTCCAAGATAATGAGATTTGTTTAAATTATCCAGATGTAGTTAAGGTTCTGGCAGTATATGAGTCATTAAACAATGATGCTCCACAGTTTGATCAACTGACATTTAGCTCTATTGTAAATATTTCTAACAATTCTATTATCGGTGAGCAGATTGTAGGTTCTACCTCTGGTGCGGTTGGTAGAATTATTAGAAGACCTTCTGGACTTCCAAACAATCTAGAATTTGTATATCTGAACAATGAGAAGTTTGTTCCTGGTGAAGTTGTACACTTGAAGGAAACTGATATATTTCCAGTAATTGATACTGTAATAATTGGAAAGTATAAGAATATTACCAATAGTTTTGAATTAGACAAAGCACAGAAAACTCAATATTATGATTACTCAAGACTAAAGAGAAAAGCTGGAGAATCTGAACCAACTAGAAAGATTTCAGTAGTTTTTGATTATTATTCTTTACCTGAGACTGATAATGGAGACGTGTTCACTGTTCTTAGCTATTCTAGCGATAGGTACTCAAACGATCTACCTGCAATCGGTCCTGATTTAATTCCAGCATCTGATGTATTAGATTTCAGACCAAGAGTTCCAATTATCAGCAACCCTGGATCTTTGACCCAATCACCATTTAACTTCGCATATCGTAGTTTTAATGGTGGACCAAAGGTTATTCTGGCTCCAGACGAAGTTTGTATCCTCGGAGCAGATTATTATGTCCCAAGAATAGATAAGTTATTCTTGGATCGTCAAGGAAACTTTATAGTCAAACAAGGAAATCCATCTCTGACGCCAGTAGCTCCTCAAGATGATGCTACTTCTATGTTGATGGCTACAATTTACCATTTCGCATATTCTTCAAGTGGCAAATTATCTCTAATCAATCTTGTGTCTAATAGAAGATATACAATGAGAGATATTGGTAAGATTGATAATAGAGTTGGTAATTTAGAAAGAATTACTACATTATCTCTACTAGAAGTCAACACCAACTCTCTACAGATCAGAGATGCTGATGGATTAAATCGTTTCAAAACAGGATTCTTTGTGGATGACTTTAAGGATTCCTCAAATATCAACAAGTTATTATCTATTATCGAGGTTGATCCAGAAAGAGCAGAAATGCGACCATTAAGGCAAGAGAACACTTTGCCTAATATTCCAGAATTTGTAACCACCGCTGAAAAGGATCCACTAAGCAATCAGAATATCATTAGAAATAAGCAGAACACCATTAGGTTCAGTGGAAATCAAGATGAAGTCCAATCTTTAACCCTAAATTATAATAGTGTAGATTGGATTGAACAACCAATTGCTACTCAAGTAGAAAACATTAACCCATTCCATGTAATTGAGTACATTGGTCAAGTCACACTATCCCCAAGTGAAGATAAGTGGGTAAGAACTTTCATTAAGCTTCCTGATAAGATTATTAATCGTTCCAATACAATTAACCTAACAGTAAACAATACTAGAACTGTTAAAGGTGGAACAATTAAAAAGCCAGTTAAGCAAGTTCCATCTAATCAATTCTCTAAAGTTCTTGCAAACTTAACTAAGAGTGGTGCAGATTTCAAATTTACTGGTACTCTCTTAGGTTTTGACACTAGATCTGGAGATCCAGCAGCCTCTGATGGATCTAGAATTATCAGATCAAGAGTAGAAACCGTTACTGATACCACTTCAAGTACATCTACTTCTTCTTCTACTGAGGTTGTAAGTTCAGTTAAGAACCTTTTATCTATCGAAAATGATAGATTCATGAGATCAAGAAACACCGAATTTTATGCTGTGAATTTGATGCCATTCGCTAGATTCTATCAATTCTTTGATAATCAAAGTGGAGTCAAGTTTATTCCTAAAATTCTGGAAATAAGTTCAGTAAACCCAACAATCCAAAGCGATGTGGTTCAAGGATCTCTAGGTACTTTTATCATTGGAGAAGATGTTATCGGTTATACTGATAACAATATCCAAGTAATTAGATTCAGAGCAGCAGCTCCAAACCATAAAGAAGGACCACACAATAGCCCTTCCGTTACTTATGGCCTGTGTCCTTACAATAAGTCTTTAACCTTACCATCATCTTATAGCTCAAACTTAGGATACATCAATATTGATACTAAGTCCCTAAGTAGAGAAGCAGCAGGTCAATATTCTGGGTATGTTACCAAGAATATTAGACTACAGGGTGTAACTAGTGGAGCCGTTGCATGGGTATCAAATGTCAGATTGGTTTCTGATGTTTATGGAGATTTGCAGGGATGTTTCTTCCTAAATGATCCAAATACGGATCCAGCTCCTCCAGTTAGAATTGAAACTGGAACTAAGACTTATAAGCTAACTAGCAGTGAAACAAATGCGGATCAGTTCCCTGGAAGCAATGAGATTTCATATGCTGAAACTACTTATGAGGCTAATGGTCTGGTTGAAAATTATCAAAGAGAGCAGACTTTACTGACAACCAATGTAGTAACTACAAGTTTCACTACTACTGTTACTAAAACTAAGATAGTAACTACCCTTGAAAGACTAGATCCACTAGCACAATCTTTTGAAGTTGGAAAAACTGCACAATCTCCACAAAATTCTAATATCAACCCAATTGCAGATAAGAATGGGGTATATCTCACTGCTGTTGATGTTTACTTTAGAAAAGTGGACCAAAATAACAGTCCAGTTACTATTGAAATCAGAACAATGGAACTGGGAACCCCAACTTTAACTCGTATTGGTGAAGCTGTAACATTAAGACCAAATCAACTTCTAGCCAATGGTAAAAAATTGAGCGAGAATGTATCAGAAGATGCATCAGTGGCTACAACTGTAGTCTTCCCATACCCAATATATCTGGCTGCTGATAATGAATATGCATTAGTATTACTGGCACCAGAAAGTGTAGAATATGAAGTATTCATTGCTGAAATGAATAAGCCTTCACTTAACGAGAAGCTATTAACTGGCCTACCAGAAGCTGAAAGAGTTAAGTATTCTAAGCAATTTGCTATTGGAAGCCTATTCAAATCTCAAAATGGTTCAATCTGGACAGCAGACCAGAATCAAGATCTGAAATTTAAGCTATATAAGGCTCAATTTGACCCAACTGGAACCGCATTTTTCTACAACCCCGTTATTGATGTCACCACAACTGGTACATATTTTGGAAGAATAGCAGAAAACTCTATTCTTGCTCTACCAAGAAAGATCAAATTAGGCATCACACCTACTGCTACTGCAAGTTTTAGTGCACTTGACGTTATCGGAAGGAAATTCCAAGATGCAATAAATACATCAAACATTGGTTTCGTTGAAGCTTTAGGTGGTCCAGTTGAAGCAACTCAAGTGGATAATGCCGGAACTAATTATGCCGCAACATCTGGTGCCCAAACTTATGCAATAACCGGAAACGGATCTGGACTTTTAGTAGACATTGCCGTAACAAATGGTGGCGTTACTGGAGCTACTCCAGTTGGAGGATCTAAAGGAAGTGGTTATGGGGTTGGGGACATTGTTGGAATCGTTACTTCTTCCGTTTCTTCTAGCAGCGGAAAGGGTGCTACATTTACCGTCACCAGCGTTACTAACTATGATACTGTATTTCTGACTAATGTGCAAGGGGAAAACTTCAGTACAAATCAAAATTTCTTCTACTATGATAATTCAGATGTATTAACTGACTCTGGTATCAATATTACTCTAAGTACCCCTATCGGTGGGATTTATGAGGGGGATATATTCAAGGTTCAACATTTTGGTCATGGAATGAATTCCACAACCAACAAACTTGAAATTTCTGGAATAGAATCTGACATCCCAACTGTTGCATTAACAGTGGCATTAGAGCCAAATGGTTCTCAAATTAGCGTTGCATCCACGGCAGATTTTGAAAACTTTGAAGGAATTCCAGTCAATGGTTCAAACCCAGGTTACTTGAAAATTGGTCAAGAACTAATTAAATATACTGGAGTTACTGCCGGAGAGACCATCATTGGACTTACCAGAAACTTTGATTCCGCAATAGCTGATAACCGTAGAACTTACCAAGTTGGTGAAGCTGTTATGAAATATGAGTTTGCTGGTGTATCTCTGAGAAGAATTAATACATCTCAAGATATTGCTGATCTTACATCAGATATCGATTCTTATTATGTCCAGTATGACAGATCTTCAGGTCCAGACAGGTCATCAGACACTGTGACAGTTCCACAACTGTCCTTCAACACCAAAATTCTGGGTGGTGGTAACGATCTTTACATTACACAGAACCTGATGTATGATAAGATTACTCCATCGTTTGAAGTTTACGGACCTGGATCTCAGGTTGATGTTTCGGCATCAGTTAGATCTGTAACATCCACTAGTTCTGGTGGTAATGAAGTTTCATTCATCGATGCCGGTTATCAGCCAGTTCAGATAAACTCAGAGAATACTTTTACTACTCCTAGAATGGTTTGCTCTAGAGTTAATGAATTGACATACTTAACCGAACTTACAAACTCAAAATCATATACTACTGCTATCACATTATCGACAAAAGATCCAAACCTTTCTCCTCAAATATTCTTAGATAATGCAGTAACTAACTTTTCAATCTCTAGATTGGATAATCCAGTAACTGATTACGTCTTCGATAGTAGAGCAAATCAGATCTCCGATAATTCACATGCGTCTCGTTATGTTTCAGAGACTATCGTTTTAGCCCAACCTGCAACATCACTAAGAGTAATCTTAACGGCATATAAGCATCAGACTGCTGATTTTAGAGTTCTGTATAATACTATTAGTGCTGATTCTTATGAAATAGATCAATCATTTACTCTATTCCCAGGTTATAACAATCTGACCATCGACAATAACCAAGATGGTTTCCTAGATGTTGTAAATCCAGCACTAAATAGTGGATTGCCTGATTCTAAAGTCCCATCAAGCCAAGATAGCCAGTTCTTAGAATATGAGTACACTGCGGCGAATCTCAAACAATTTATTGGTTTCACTATTAAAATTGTAATGTCTGGGTCAGACCAATCTAAACCACCTGTTATCAGAGACATTAGAGCAATTGCATTAGCATAATGACATATTCAAAAGTACAAGGTCATTCCAATTTGTACCGTGATGAAGAAACAGGGGCAATCGTAAACGTTGACCACAATGCTTATACTCAATACATTTCATCTAGAAATTCTAGACAAGCTCAAAGAAAAGAAATAGATGAAATGAAACAGGATATAAGTGAAATTAAATCTTTACTAAAGGAGTTACTAAATGAACAATCCAGAAGAAATTGAACTGATTACTATCAGTAAAAAGTTTCAATATGAAAGAGATTCTCGTTTGATTGAACAATTAGGTATAGAAGAACTAAAAAACATGTGTAAAATGTATCTGAAACTTTATCTGGCGCAATCTGAGACTTTGGGAGGCATGTACACTCCTTCTGCATAAATAACTGTAAAGTTGTATGTAAAATGGTAGCCAAAGTAGTAAATATTGTTATAGATCAAGGATTTGATTTCAGTAAAACTTATGAGCTACCAGACAATACAACTGGAGCACCTTTAAATATTACAGGATACGGAGTAACTGCAAGTCTCAAAAAGAGCTATGCAAGTTCCACTTCCGTACCTTTTTTTTCAACTATAGTTGATGCTGAAAATGGAATCATTGAAATTACTCTTCCAAAAGAGGAATCAGTAGGATTAAGGCCGGGAAGATATGTTTATGATATTGCCATGCAGCAAGGTGGTTTAGATTCAGCCTTTGATCGCTTGAAGAAGATTGAAGGCATGGTACTTGTAAACCCAGGAGTTACTACCTAATGGCAAAACCTAGCACAAGACAAGAACTGGTAAATTATTGCCTAAGACAGTTAGGGGCTCCAGTTTTAGAAATTAATATGGACGATGACCAAATTGATGATTTGGTTGATGACGCTCTACAATATTTCCATGAAAGACACTTTGATGGTGTTGAAAGAATGTATCTGAAATATAAGATAACTCAAGAGGACATTGATAGAGGAAAGGCAGGTAATACTACTGAAACAGGTATCACAACTACTACAGGAACTACTGTTATCAATGGGGAAACAAAAACATTTGATTTCTATGAAACATCAAATTACATTCAAGTTCCAGATAGTGTAATAGGTATTGAAAAGATATTTAGATTTGATACCAGCTCAATTTCTGGGGGAATGTTTAGTATTAAGTATCAATTATTCCTAAATGATCTTTATTATTTCAACTCTATTGATCTTTTGACATATTCAATGACAAAAACTTATCTGGAAGATATTGATTTCTTACTAACTACAGATAAGCAAATTCGATTCAATAAGAGGCAAAATAGACTTTATTTAGACATAGACTGGAGAAGCCAGACAAAAGATACCTTTTTAGTCATAGATTGTTATAGGGCATTAGATCCAAATGATTTCACAAAGGTTTATAATGATAGTTTCTTGAAGAGATATCTAACTGCACTGATGAAAAAACAGTGGGGTTGGAATTTGATGAAATTCAAAGGAACAAAACTGCCTGGAGGAATTGAAATGAATGGCAGAGAAATATATGATGAAGGCATAAGAGAGATAGATGCCATTAGGCAAGTAATGTCTACCGAATATGAACTTCCACCATACGACTTTATAGCATAATGGTAGTAAATCCATATTTTTTACACGGGTCACGATCAGAACAAGGTCTGCTTCAAGATTTAATCAATGAGCAGATTAAAATGTATGGATTGGATGTCTATTATATTCCAAGAAAATACATAAAGACCGACAATATCATTAAAGAGGTACACTCGTCCGCATTCGATGATACATTTATCATTGAGGCATATCTTGACAACTACGAAGGATACACTCCTGGTAGTGATTTGATGACAAAATTTGGAATTAACTTAAAAAATGAAGTATCTTTAATAATATCTAAAGAAAGATTTGAGGCATTTATAACTCCATTACTTCAGAATCTTATTGATACCGATGATCAATATGATAATGATAGTGGAGATTTATTGTTTGCGTCTAGACCAAAAGAAGGTGATCTTATTTTCTTCCCTCTAGGTGATAGATTATTTGAGATTAAAAGAGTAGAATTTGAAGTTCCTTTTTATCAACTAAACAAAAATTACACATATGAACTAAAGTGTGAGCTGTTTGAATATGAAGATGAATACATTAATACTGATATTGAAGAACTTCAGGATGCAATGAAGACAATCGGTTATATTACCGAATTGACTCTTACTAGCATTGGTAGTACAGCAACTGCACAAGCTTCTATAGCTTCGACTGGCTCTGTCGGTAAGATCTATTTGAACAATGATGGATTCGGATACACAACATCCCCCACAGTGAGCATAGAAGCCCCTCCAGCAGGCGGGGAGCAAGCTACAGCAGTAGCTCTAACCAGACAGGTTTCTGGGGCACTCAGAGCCCTTACGGATATTGTGTTGGTCAATGCTGGTTTTGGATACAGTGTAGCTCCACAGATCGTCATTAGTGGGGGAGGAGGAACTGGAGCCGCAGCAACAGCTTCGATTGTAAATGGTGCGGTTTATAAAGTTGATATTATTGATGGTGGAGAAAACTATTATCTTACTCCAGATGTAACACTTAGCGGACCATTAGGTGTTGGAGTAACTGCATTAGGAATAGCTAACATTTCGGTGGGAGGAACTATTTCAAGTGTTTATCTTTCTAATGCTGGCGCTGAATATACTGTATCTCCTACTGTAGTTATTGAAGCACCAAATCTTATTGGTTTTGGTACATTTATCAAAGGAGAGGAAGTTGTTGGTCAAACATCTGGAACTGTTGCTACTGTAAAAGAATGGATTAACTTAGGTCAAAATGTAGATAAGACACTTAAATTGCATGTTAATAGTGGTGAATTCTCACCCGGAGAAATTGTAGTTGGTACTGCGTCTTCTGCACAATATAGCATTAAACAGTACAATACAGATTCGTTAAACGATAAATACAGAGAGAACAAGCAATTAGAAGACGAGGGTGATCTAATTCTAGATTTTTCTGAAACAAATCCTTTCGGGGAGTTCTGAGGTAACTACAAATGTTAGGAACATACTTTTATCATGAAATTATTAGAAAAACAATTATTGCTTTTGGTACATTGTTTAATGATGTACACATTCGCCATAAGGACGATAATGGTGTAGAAATTTCTGATATTAAGGTTCCTATTGCATATGGCTCAATTCAAAAGTTCTTGGCTAAGATTCAGCAGCAGGAAAATCTAAGCCAGCCAGTGGCTATTACCTTACCAAGAATGTCATTTGAGATGGTTTCAATTCAATATGACCCATCTAGAAAAACTGGCATTACCCAGTCATTTAAAGCTTGTGATGAAAACGGAAATATCAAAAAAGTATATAATCCAGTTCCTTATAATATTGGATTTCAGCTAAGTGTTCTTTCAAAATTAAATGATGATGCTTTACAGATAGTAGAGCAAGTTTTACCCTTTTTTCATCCATCTTTCAATCTAACTGTAAACTTTCTAGACTCAATTAATGATAAGAAAGATATTCCTCTAGTTTTAGATAGTGTATCATTTACTGATGACTATGAGGGAGATTTTAACACAAGAAGAACTCTTATCTATACCTTTAACTTTACAGCTAAAGTTGATATCTTTGGTCCAATTAGTGATAGCACTTCTGGCCTTATTCGTAAGGTTCAAGTTGACTATTATTCTAACACTGATATTGCTACGGCTAAGAGAGAAATGAGATATACAGTAACACCTGATCCTATTGATGCCGAACCAACAGACGATTATGGATTTAATGAGTCTCTAGATTTCTTCTTTGATGGTAAAACATATAGTCCAACACAACAAACTGATATTTAATCATGGAAAAATTCAACTCAATTAACAATTCACTGAATGCTGACTTTAGTGCAATAGAAGATGCTACTCCATTAAAATCAACTAAAAGAATGGTTAAGGGGGAGTTAAATGAAACAGATATTCGTGGAGACTATGAATATACTAGGGCTAACTTATATTCTCTAATCAGTAAAGGTCAAGAAGCTATTGATGGCATTTTAGAATTAGCAAGTGAAGGTGAGAGTGCTAGAACTTATGAAGTTGCTGGACAACTGATTAAGCATGTTGGTGATGTTGCAGATAAATTGATGGATCTTCAAAAGAAACTAAAAGATGTTGAAGAAGAAAATGATAAAAAAGCACCAAATAGTGTAACAAATAATGCATTATTTGTTGGTACAACTGCTGAATTGTCTGAAATTATAAAAAAAGGTTTTCTAAATAGTAAAGACACAGACGATAAGAAAAAATGAAGCCGTGCTGGAAGGGATATACTCAAAAGGGGTATAAGAAGAAAGGAAAAAGGACTGTTCCCAACTGTGTTCCGGTGAAGGAATCTAATTCAGAATCAAGATACTGCCCTAAATGTAAAAAAGAAGAAACAAAAGCTGAGTGCAAATATGGACCTGAGTATTGGGAAAAATTTGCAATTCCAACTACAAATCAGTCAAAATTCAATGTTGCTTCTGTTCATCCATCTAATGAATCTTTTAATCATATAATTACCCATACACCCGCAGATGCTAAGAAAGAACGAAGGCGCAAAAAAATAGAAGGGCTAACAACTAGTCCAAATGAAAATGAAGCAGCTGCAGCTAAAAGAATGCAAAGAATGCTAGGAGGAGTTCAATTACCTCTTGTAAACTCTAGAGAACTAAAGAGTTATGGTGACTTTATAAGAGAAGCTACTTCAAAAAAAGATATGGCTTGTAACAAACCAAAGTCTGATCCTGTAGGTGATTCTATCACAGGGAAGTCTCATGTAGTAAAAGCATGTTCTGGAGGAAAAGAAAAGTTAATAAGATTCGGACAACGTGGAGTAAAGGGTTCTCCTAAAAAGGAAGGAGAAAGTGATAGGTATAAAAACCGTCGTAAGAGGTTTCAAGCTAGACATGCTAAAAATATTAAAAAAGGAAAAATGTCTGCTGCATATTGGGCCAATAGAGTAAAGTGGTAATATGAAAGATGGATTACAGGACTTCTTCAGTTGCTTAAAGGAAGAAAAAACTAAAAAGAAAGAAGAGATAAAAGAATTGGTTGGAGATTCTTTTGATAAGCTTTTTCTTGACCAAATAAAACCTGTAAAGACGACTAAAGAAATATCTAAAAAATTCGATATTCCCCCTGAAAAGATTAAAAAACAACTTAAAAAAGGTTCTAAAGTAGAACATGAGCATACTGTAGACGATGATCTTGCAACTGCTATTGCGTCACATCACATAGATGAACTTCCAGATTATTATGATCGTCTTGCCAAGATTGAAAAGAAAAAAGATGTCAAAGAAGATAGTATAATTGAAAAAGCCCTAGGATTACTTGCTGAACCCACCACTACCAATAATGTAGATCCATTAACTCCAATTGATCAAAAGATTAGTGATTTAAACAAAAATTATAATTTACTTATTTCTAGAATTCAGCAACAGTTATCTACCCTAGGTGGTGGAGGTGAAGTTAACCTTGCATATATGGATATTCCTACCGTTACGGTAGAATCATCTTCATATGCAGTTAAATCCCAAGATTATTATATTGGTGTAAATTATAACGGATTAACAACAATTACACTACCTCCACAAACCAATAATGGAAAAACTTATGTCGTCAAAGATGAAAGTGGAGCTGCATCTAATGAAGGAAGATTTATAACTATTACTGGATCAAATAATCAATTAATTGATGGTGAGTCTTCCGTTATTATTGGATTTGATTATGGTGCAATCACTTTTATATACCAGAACGGCTGGAGAGTAATCTAATGTCCCATCTATTTAAAGCCAATAAAGATACATATACAAGTAAGTCTAAACTAAAGACATCATCTTCTCTTATAACATTTTTTAATACTTTTAACTTCGGGAAAGAAACAGAATCATGGGATGAACAATTAACGAATGGTGGTACTTGTGAGCATGTATCTGATTTGGGGCAGGTTGCACTTACAGTAGATTCAACTGTTGGATCTGAGACAGTTAGACAAACTAAAGCAACAATGGAGTATATTCCTGGTAATTCTAATGTATTAACCTTTGCAACAAAATTAAGTCCACAAACAGAAGGAATTCGTCAACGATTAGGTCTTTTTGATGTAGAAGATGGTGTATATTTTGAAGATGATGGTACTGATTATTATTGTGTACTAAGATCATCTATTGGTGGAACTGTAAATGAAATCAGAGTAGCAAGAGCAGATTGGAACGGTGACAAATTAGACGGGACAGGACAAAGTGGAATTACCATTAATTTTGAATATTCACAATTACTTGATATTGAATATGAATGGTATGGATTAGGTAATATCTCATTAAATTTCTTAATAAATAACGATACAATAACTATTCATACATTTAGAATATCAAATTATCAAGAATCTAAGTCATTTAAAACTCCACACCTACCCTTACGTTTAGAAATAACAAACGTTGATGGAGCAGTGGGATTCCATACTTTATATCAGGGATCAAACTCTCTAATGCAAGATGGACTTTATGAGAGATTAGGAATTCCAAAAAATATTTCGATTTCTGGAATTAACACATCATTAACATATAGAACGTTACCTATAGCTGATAAATTTTATCCTCTAATAAGTCTTAGGTTGAAAGAAGATGCTTTAAGAAGTGTTGCATTTCCTACATATTTTCATACAGCAACAAAAGATAATACATCACTAGCATATGAGGTAATAGTAAATCCAACATTAACTGGTGCCGCATTTACTGGACATCCAGACCCTAACTCATTTGTAGAGTATGATATTAGTTCCACTTCATTTGTAGGAGGAACAGTTTTATATAGGGGATATGTTTTCCCAGGTGGGGGTGCAAGTATAAATATTGATGATAAAATAAAATTTCAACTTGCAAGAGTGGGAATGGGAACTATTAGTCAAATAGTATCTCTTTGTGTTGCCGTAACAGGATCAAACAAAGATGTAGTTGGAAACTTGACTTGGATTGAACAACGTTAACTTATGAAGATTATAACACCTGAAAAGCGTACTATACCTGATATAATATTAAAAGATTCTGATTGCTATCTTTCAAACCCAAATTTAAAAAGAGCAAATACCCAAATTAGCTACACTAGTGAGCATGTATCAGAACTAGTTCGATGTTCAAATGATCCTGTCTATTTTGCTAGAAATTACATTAAAATTGTCAGTTTGGATGAAGGATTAATTCCATTCAACCTATATGATTTTCAGGTAAAACTGATCAATAACTTCCATAATAACAGATTCAACATCTGTAAGATGCCCAGGCAGACTGGAAAGGCATTAGCTTTAGATACTCCAATCCCAACAATTAGTGGATGGTCCACAATGGGGGATGTTGCCGTTGGAGACACTATCTTATCTCCATCAGGATCCCCAGTTTCAGTTACAATGAAAACTGAAACAATGTATGATCATGATTGCTATAAGATTTATTTTGATAATGGTGAAGAAATTGTCGCAGATTCAGATCACCTATGGCAAGTAAATGGTTCATATTGGAGAACTGGGTCTAGAACAATAACTTCTAATCAAATTTACAAAATTTACCAAAATAGAAAACAAAATAAAAGAGGTAAAGGGGTTCCGGGATCTTTATACATAAATGCATCTAATCCCATTGAATTTTCTAATTCCGATTTAAAAATAGATCCATATTTACTTGGAATCTGGATAGGAGATGGGTTCTCTACTGATGGTATAATTATAGCAAATAAAGAAGATTATTCTGAATATAAGTCTAGATTTGAAGTAGAGTATGAAAGAGATGATGGAAATTATATCACATTTAAAATCAAAGATTTAAAAAATATTTTAAAGGAATACAATTTAATATCTAATAAACATATTCCTATTGAATATCTCAGATCGTCATATCAAGATAGGTTAAGTCTTTTACGAGGACTGATGGATACTGATGGAGCAGTATCTAATAATACGAGATCATTTGAATTCTATCAAAAGAATTATGATTTAGTATGTCAAGTAGTAGAACTTCTAGCTTCTTTAGGCATTAAGTCAAAAATTAGATCTAAAAGAATAAAAGGCAATAATTATTATACTGTATCCTTTACAACTTTAGAGCAGGTATTTAATTTACCAAGAAAATTGAAGAAGGTAAATAATAAAAAATTACCAAGATCTCAGGATACGAGACATTATATTCAAAAGATAGAAAAAGTTGACAGTGTTCCTGTAGCATGTATATCTGTAGATAGTGATGATCATCTATTTTTATGTGGTAAGACATTCATACCTACCCACAACTCTACAACTTGTGTATCTTATCTGTTGCATTATATTCTTTTTAATGCAAACGTAACAATTGGAATTCTTGCGAACAAAGCTTCCACATCGAGAGAACTACTTGGAAGACTTCAACTATCATATGAAGCTCTACCTAAATGGGTACAACAAGGTATAGTTTCATGGAACAAAGGTTCTATTGAGTTAGAGAATAAGTCTAAAATTATCGCATCATCAACTTCGGCTTCTGCGGTAAGAGGCTATTCTTTTAATATTCTATTCTTAGACGAATTTGCATTCGTTCCAAACCATATTGCCGATTCTTTCTTTGCATCTACATATCCAACAATTACATCTGGTAAATCTACAAAAGTAATCATTGTTTCCACTCCAAATGGAATGAATCACTTTTACAGAACTTGGCACGATGCAGAGAAAGGCAAAAATACTTATGTGGCAACTGATGTTCATTGGTCAGAAGTTCCAGGTAGAGACGATGAATGGAAAGAAGAGACAATTAAAAACACCAGTGAGCAGCAATTTAAAGCAGAGTTTGAATGTTTAAGCGGAGATACTCTTGTAAAAGTTTCTAAAGATGGTATCGAAAAAACCATTTCATTAGAAGAATTATATAACTCTATTGGTCATTGATTGTAAGTTTTTTGGATTATAAATATTAATAAAACACAATGTATTATATCTACGCCCTAAAGCAAAACGATACAATTAAATACATAGGTCAAACTATCAACCCAACAAAAAGAAAATGTGATCACAAAAACACAAGAGAAATTCACGAATTTGAAATTATTTTTTCCACAGAAGATAAAGAAACAGCAAAACAAAAAGAAATAGAATTTATTGCTGAATACAATACTTACTATGATGGATGGAATAAATCTTCAGGAGGAGAAGGATTTGAAGATTATAGTAGAGAAGGTATAGGTGGAGTAAAAAAAGGATACACTCCATGGAATAAAAACAAAAAAGGATGCTTTAGTGAAGAAACTATTTCACATTTCAGTGCTATACGAAAAGGAAAAATTTGGAAACCCACTAAATTAAATGCTTCTATTGTAACACACCTCAGAGAATTATATGATAAAAAAATAGAGATAGAAGGAGTGGGAGAAAAAATGAAAAATGGAAAATATATGTCATACACCCAAGCTTTTTCTATCAAATATGCTGAAGTGTATAACACAACAAAAGAAAATATAAGAAGAATAATAGAAAGGAAAACTTGGCCTCATGTTTAAATTAAATTCTGGATATAAAATTTTATCTCCATCTGGATTTGTAAATTTTTCAGGTATTCAAAAAGTTTATAAACCGTTTTACCACCATATTATATTTGATGATAATACAGAAATAAAATGTTCCAATAATCATCCATTTGGCGAAGATAAAATTACAGCAGAAAATTTAAAACTGGGCGATGTTTTAAATGGTAAAAAAATTGTCTATAATGAAATTGTCGAGGAGGGAATATGGTTATATGATCCATTAGATGTAGAAAAGGGAAATCTTTATTATGCTAATAATATTGTATCTCATAACTGTGAATTCTTAGGATCGGTAGATACTCTTATCTCCGCATCCAAGCTAAAAACTATGGTTTATGAGGATCCTATCCACTCAAATAAAGGATTAGATGTATATACCGAGCCAGTAGAAGATCACAACTATGTAATTACAGTAGACGTTGCAGAGGGTGGAGAAAATGATTATTCTGCATTTATGGTAATTGATGTTAGTGAGTTTCCACATAAACAAGTAGCCAAATATAAAAACAACACTATTGTACCAATGCTTTTTCCAAGTATTATTGAAAGAGTTGCAAAGCAGTACAATCATGCTTGGGTATTAGTTGAAATAAATAGCGTCGGTGCTCAAGTATCCAATATCTTACACTTCGACCTTGAATACGATAACGTATTGATGACTTCTATGATGGGTAGATCTGGTCAAGTATTAGGTGCAGGGTTTAGTGGCCGAAAAGCACAACTTGGTGTAAGAATGACTTCTTCTGTGAAAAAAATTGGGTGTTCTAATCTTAAAACTATCATAGAAGCAAACAAATTAGTCATTAAAGATTACGATACTATCAGTGAACTTACAACCTTTATCCATAAAAGAAACACATTTATGGCAGAAGAAGGATGTAATGATGACCTATCAATGTGCCTTGTTACTTATTCTTGGTTGGTTGCTCAAGATTATTTTAAGGAAATGACAAGTAATGATATTAGAAAAAAATTATACGATGAAAGAGAAAATCAAATAGACCAAGACATGGCTCCGTTTGGTTTTATCTTAGATGGAGTAACTGATGATGAACCAACTATTGATAAACAATCTGGGGATAGATGGCTAGTTGCTAATGACCAAAACCGCCCTGAAACATTTGAATTATGGAATGTTGACGAATATGGCGATAAAAGTTATATGTGGGATTATCTGTAATAAGTATTAATTATAAATACTTTTAGATATTCTGGTTTTGTAGGAGAATAAAAGGATGCCACTTAATTTAGCATCTCCTGGGATTTTAATAAGGGAAATTGATTTAACTATTGGTAGAGTACAGCCTACTGAGTTAATTACAGGTGCAATGGTTGCGCCATTTGCGAAAGGTCCAGTAGAAGTACCTGTTTTTATTGAGACTGAGAATGACCTATTAAGAGCATTTGGAGATCCATACCCAACTGATAAACATTATGAGTATTGGTTATCAGCTTCATCATATCTAGCATATGGTGGTAACATGCAGATTGTTAGATCCGACGATGTAGATCTAAGAAATGCTGCCGTATCAACTGGAGCCACTGATAGTGTTAGTGTAAAGATTAAAAGTTTAGAGCATTATAATCAGTTAAACTATGATGAAACTTTAATTCCTTCAGTATTTTTATCAGCCAATAACCCTGGATCATGGGCAAACGGTATTAAAGTTGCGGTTATTGACTCATTTGCTGATCAAGATTTAATTCTTGATGTTGCTGGAATCGGAACTTCATTTGATAATGAACTTGTTGGTTGTGGTATTACTCAATCTCTTAGCAAGGTTTCTGCTGGTATTGGTGTTACTACTGTTCTGGATGGATATCTGAAAGGTATCATCACAGGAGTTAACACTGCAACTAACGCACTTTCTGTTAAAGTTCTGAATCACGTTTCCGCTGCTGGAACTATAACAGAAGTAGATTATCAAGAAAATGGAGTATGGTCCTTTGAAGCAAATGTCGGTTTAAATATTATTCAAAAGAATTCTGAGACCCTAACTTCTATCGGTTCTACTGTTCCTGTTTTAAAATTAGACTGGTTTGAACAGCAAACTATTGGAGTTAGTACCTTTGTTTCCGTTGATTGGGACACTATTGCTCCACGACCAGGAACTACTGAGTATGCTGCTGCTAGAGAATCTAGATTTGATGAACTTCATATCGTAGTATTTGATGCTACTGGTAGCATCACTGGAAATGCTGGAACTATTCTAGAGAAGCATATTGGTCTTTCTAAGGCCGATGACGCTATTTTCTCTGTGGGTAGTCCTTCATATTGGAGAAAGTATCTAGCTGGAACTTCCGAGTACCTGTTTGGTGGTAGTGCTCCTGTTGGATTAACAACTACTGGTTTTGGTGAAGATTTCCTACTTGAAACCGATATAGGTTGGGATCAAGATACACAAGGAATATTATTTGGTGCCATTGGTGCTCAAACATATACTTTAGCCGGAGGAGCAGACTATGGTGGAGCTGCAAACATCTTTGAAACTGGGGCTCTAACAGCTACTGTTGGTGATATATCTGCTGGTTATGATATTTTTGAGGATAATGAAGACACAGAAATTGATTTCCTAATCATGGGATCAGCCAACTATTCAAAAGAAGGCGCACAATCTCTTGCCAATAAACTAATTTCTGTCGCAGAACTCAGAAAAGATGCTGTTGCATTTATTTCACCTTACAGATCCGCAATCCTAACAGATACTTCTGTACAAACTGAAGTAAGTGTCAACTCTGCGGAAGAAATCACTGATAACATCATTAGTTTCTACTCATCTGTTGCATCTACAACCTATGCTGTATTTGACAGTGGTTATAAGTACATGTATGATAGATTCTCTGATGTGTTTAGATATGTTCCTCTAAACGCTGATATCGCTGGACTGTGCGCTAGAACTGATATTAATCAGTTCCCATGGTATTCCCCTGCTGGAACAAGCAGAGGTGCGATTCTTAATGCAGTTAAATTACCTTACAAGCCTAATAAAGCACAGAGAGATAGACTTTACAGCAACAGAATTAACTCTGTCATTTATTCCCCAGGAGCAGGTATTATTCTGTTTGGTGATAAGACAGGATACGGTAAAGCTTCTGCTTTTGATCGCATCAATGTTCGTAGACTGTTCATTTACCTAGAGAAAGCAATTTCTCGTACCGCAAAAGATGTTCTGTTTGAATTTAACGATTCAACTACCAGAAATAACTTCATCAACACTGTTGAACCATTCTTGAGAGATGTAAAAGCGAGAAGAGGCTTAATTGACTTCCTCGTAGTCTGTGATGAAAGAAACAACACACCAGCAGTCATTGACAACAATGAATTTATTGCTGACATTTATATCAAACCAAGTAGATCAATTAACTTCATTGGTCTTAACTTTATCGCCACTAAGACTGGCGTAGCATTTGAAGAAGTTATCGGCACATTCTAATTAAATAAAAGAGGTAAAAAACAATGCCAAGATCTGTTAATCAGAACTTCCCTTCTGTTAAAACAATTAGTGATTTTAAAGCGGTTCTTTCTGGTGGTGGTGCTAGAAGTAACCTCTATGAAGTTGAACTAAGCTTTCCTGACCTTGCCCCTATCCCAGATAGAGCTGGTGTTATTGAGAAATCAAGATTTACTGTTAAAGCGGCTGCACTTCCAGCATCTCAGTTAAATTTTCTAGATGTTCCTTTTAGGGGTAGAACTCTAAAAGTAGCAGCAGATAGAACTTTTGAAAGTTGGACCATTACTGTTATTAATGATACGGATTATAAGATTCGTACTGCATTTGAACATTGGGTCAACTTTATGAATAATGTAGCAACCAACAGAGGAGAAACCAATCCAGCAAACTATCAAGCAGATGCAATAGTTTACCATCAAGAAAGAAATAATGATGTTTTAAGAGCATACAAGATGTATGATCTTTTCCCAACATCTGTTTCTTCAATGCCTCTTGCATATGATAACGATGCGGTTCAAGAATTTACTGTAGAACTGCAAGTCCTATTTTGGGAAGCATTTTCAGGTAATGCTGCTGCGGTTAATGATGGAAACTTCGGTACTCAAGATATCGTTTCAGACTTACCATAAATAACTATTAGTATAATTAGTTAAATTATAATATGGCAAGACTTTTTGGGTTTTCTGTTGAAGGTAGTGAAGAGAAGAAATCAAGTAGTATAATATCTCCCGTTCCTCAGAATAATGAGGACGGGAGTGATTACTATTTACAGACTGGATTTTATGGGCAGTATGTAGATATTGAAGGAGTTTATAGAACAGAATTTGATCTTATTCGTAGATATAGAGAAATGGCGTTGCACCCAGAGTGTAGTTCAGCCATTGAAGATATTGTTAATGAAGCAATTGTAGGTGACCTATATGACTCTCCGGTAGAGATTGAATTATCTAATTTAAATGCCAGCAACAAGTTAAAAGATATAATTAGAAAAGAGTTTAAATATATTAAAGAGATTTTAGATTTTGATAAAAAGGCTCATGAAATCTTTAGAAATTGGTATGTAGATGGAAGATTATACTACATTAAACTAATTGATAATAAGAAACCTCATGAGGGGATTAAAGATATTAGATATATCGATCCCATCAAAATGCGACATATTAGACAAGAAAAGAAAGATAAATCTAAACCACGAGGATATAGAAAAGAAAACGATTTAAACTACGACTTCCCAGAAATTGAAGAATATTTTCTCTATAGCCCTGTATCTATTTACCAAAGTAGTATGCATGGTAGATCAAAGAAACCTATCCCAATTGCAAAAAATTCTATTGCCTATGTAACTTCAGGGTTAGTTGATAGAAATAAGGGAACATGTTTATCATATCTACATATGGCAATTAAGTCTCTTAATCAGTTAAGAATGATTGAGGACTCTCTTGTAATCTACAGACTTTCAAGAGCACCAGAAAGAAGAATTTTCTACATTGATGTTGGCAATCTACCGAAGGTTAAGGCAGAGCAATATCTAAAAGAAGTAATGAATCGTTATCGTAACAAGTTAGTTTACGATGCTAATACTGGAGAAGTTCGTGATGATAGAAAATTTATGTCTATGTTGGAAGACTTCTGGCTACCTAGACGAGAAGGTGGTCGAGGAACAGAAATTAGCACACTTCCTGGTGGACAAAACTTAGGTGAACTTGCAGACATTCAATATTTTCAAAGGAAGTTATACAAGTCTCTAGCAGTACCTGAATCAAGAATTCCAGGCGGTGGAGATGGATTTAATCTAGGAAGATCATCTGAAATCCTGAGAGATGAACTTAAATTCTCCAAGTTTGTAGGTATCCTTAGAAAGAGATTTTCTAGATTATTTAATGATATTCTTTATACTCAGTTAGTATTAAAAAATATCATTACACCCGAAGATTGGAAGAAATTAGAAGACCATATTCAGTATGACTTTTTATATGATAACCACTTTGCTGAACTTAAAGAATCAGAATTAATGTCTGGTAGGCTAAATCTACTAGTTACTGCTGAGCCGTATATTGGGAAATACTTCTCAGTAGAGTATATCAGAAAAAGAATTCTTCGTCAAACTGATGGAGATATTATCGAAATTGATAAGCAAATTGATGACGAAATTGAAAAGGGAATTCTACCAGATCCAAATGCTCCGGTAGATGAAATGGGTAATCCCCTACCAGTAGATCAAGCTCAGTCAGAAAATGATTTAGGAGAACTACCACAAGAACCTGGAGTAGACACAATGGGTATGCAAGCTCCAGAAGCACCTCAACCTACGGATATACCGCCTCCTAAAGGTGGAAAGATATAAATAACTATTAGTTAAAATTATAGCATTAAATATGAGTAATCCTAATATCATTGACTTAGTGGCAACTAATGGCTCAGCTTCTGATATTTCTGATGCAATTAAAGCAACTCTGTTTGTTAAAGCATACAATAAAATTGATGAATTAAGACCAGAAATTGCACAAAATATGTTCTTTAGTCCAGATGACGAGGAAGACGGAGAATAATGGCCATTAAAGTTATACAGACATTTCCATCTGTTACTGCCGCATCAGGAAGTCCAGGATCTAGTGAACCAATTGTACTAAAAAGTGGATATTTAAGAGTAACTACTGGCACAACAGGAATTCACGTTGCTATTGGGACTTCCCCTACAGCGACTGCAAATGACTTTCATCTTCCACCATATGGAAATGAAGTAATTAAAGAAAGACTTGCCAGGCAAAAAATCGTTGGTATTGTTACAGGAACAACTACTACTATTGTTTTTGATAATAATGGAGGAAATCCATTTTTAGTAGATGATTATGTTGCAGTTCAAGATGTAACTTCACCTGTAGGCATTAATACTGTACATAATCCTATCGTTTCAATGACTAATTCTAGTATTGTTATTGATTTTGATTCAACTGCATTTGAGAACATAGTGGTTGGAGCAGGTAACGTATCCCGAAGTGTTATTATCTCAGCTTTGGGTTCTGGTGGTAATTCTTCGGCATATTTATCAGAAGTCGTTCAATTAGTAACAGAGTAACATGAAACTTATAGTAGAAGAATTAACACAAGTCAAATTTATTACTGAAAAAACTAATAATGGTAAAAATGTCTTTATTGAGGGAATTTTTCTTCAAGGAGATATTTGTAATAGAAATGGAAGAATGTACCCAATGAGGACATTATCCAAAGAAGTTTCCAGATATAATGAAAGTTATATTAAAAAAGGTCGTGCGTTAGGTGAGCTTGGACACCCCGATGGTCCAACAGTAAACTTAGACAGAGTATCTCATATGATTATGACTCTTGAGCAAAGAGGTAATAATTTTTATGGAAAAGCGAAACTTTTAGATACCCCTATGGGTAAAATTGCAAGATCTCTAATTGATGCGGGAGTATGTCTAGGTGTTTCATCTAGAGGTGTCGGTTCTCTCAGACTAACAAATGAAGGTCACAAAATTGTAGGTGAAGATTTTATGTTGGCAACTGCTGCCGATATCGTGGCAGATCCTTCAGCTCCTGATGCATTTGTTCAGGGGATCTATGAAGGGAAAGAATGGATATACGACAGCAACAAAAAAACTTGGGTTGCTGAATCCATTAAGAATATTGTTGAAAGGGATGTTATCTCTCGTAGGTTAACTGAAGAGAGAAAATTAGAACATTTTACTAGATTTTTAGATTGTATCTAAGTTCTAGAGTCCTTAAATTTTCAAATTATAAATAAATATAGATTAATAACATATTATATCGAAAATGTCCGTTGGTAAAAATTTAAACGAAATGGAAAAAGTAGTCACCAAAGGAGCAAAGGCACCCGAGTCTATGCCAAAAGGAAATGCGTCTGGTGTTTCAACTCCAGGTCAAACTTCCGGTTGGGAAGATCTAGGTGGTCCTACTCCCCAGAATTATCGCACAACAGATGATTCCGCAAAATTTAAAGAACCTTCAGTAGCAACTGTAAAAGACGTTGTAACTGCTAAAGCTCAAAAAGCTGAAGCAATGAAAAAAGTCAACTCAGTTAAGGAAGAACTTCTAGATGATGAAGAATTTGTTTCTGATGAAGATGATGAGGTAGTTTCCGAATCTGGTCATTATGAAGAGGACGGTGAAGAATCTGAAGAATCTAAAGAAGACGAAAACGAAGACGAAGACGAGTATAACAAAAAGTCTTCTAAGAAAAATAAAGAAGCTCCAAATGTAGAAGAAGATGTAAATGCACTTCTACAGGGAGAGGAGTTATCCGAAGAGTTTCAAGAAAAAGCTAGAGTTATTTTTGAAGCTGCAATTAACAGCAGAGTCGAACTAATTAAAGAGCAAATTCAAGAAGAGTATGAAAATGCTCTAGTAGAAGAAATTGAACTCATTAAAGAGCAGTTAGAAGAAAGAGTCGATGCATACTTAGAGTATGTTTCCGACGAATGGCTCCATGAAAATGCACTGCAAGTTGAAGCAGGCGTTAAGAATGAAGTTACCGAATCTTTCCTAACAAGTCTAAGAGGAATTTTTGAAGATCATTATGTTTCAATCCCTGAAGATAAATACGATGTTATCGAGAGTATGGTAGATAAACTTGATGAAATGGAAGAAAAACTCAACGAGCAAGTTGAAAAGAACGTTGCTCTAACAAAAAGATTATCAGAAAGTGTTTCTGATGTAATCTTTTCCGATATATCTGAGGGCCTAGCATTTTCCCAAAAGGAAAAGTTTGCCGCTCTGGCAGGAAATGTTGAGTTTGATGGTGAAGAAAACTATCGTGAGAAGCTGATTACTTTAAGAGAATCTTATTTCCCTACAACAGTAATTAACACTCATTCAGAAGTATCTGAAAATCTTTCAGAAAGTACAGATTTGACTAATTCTGATGATTCCGTATCTCCTAGAATGGAATCATATTTAAGAACACTAGGATATTACAACTAATTGATTTATAAATCATTAAAATCAAACTATTAACACAAGAGGCAAATTTCAAATGCAAGCTCAAATAGATACAAGATATCTAGAAGAAAAATGGGCACCAATCCTTAACTATGAAGGCGTTGATGGTGGTATCAAAGACCCATATCGCAGAAAAGTTACTGCGATGCTTCTGGAAAACCAAGAACAAGAATTAAGAGCAGAACGCGAGTTCCTATCTGAAACCCCTACCAACTGGACCAATAGTGGTGCTGGTGGTGCTGGCTTCGGTGGTAGTGCTCAAGGCTTCAATGCAGGCCCAACCGCAGGATACGATCCCGTCATGATCTCCCTGATTAGGAGAGCAATGCCTAATCTGATGGCTTATGACATTTGTGGTGTTCAGCCTATGAATGGCCCAACCGCACTTATCTTTGCGATGCGTTCACGTTACAACAATCAAACTGGTCCAGAGACTTTCTACAATGAAGTAGATTCTGCTTTCTCTTCTCAGAATGAAGGTTTCGACGTTACTAACGGTTTCACTAACGCTACCGTTGGTATGGGTACTACTGCACAAGCAGGAGTTAACCCAAGCATCCTGGATTCCACTAACGCCAACCAACAAGCTTATAACGTTGGTCAAGGTATGCGTACCGATGATCTAGAAGATCTGGGTACTGCTGGTGATAACTTCAACGAGATGGCATTCTCCATCGAGAAGGTTACTGTAACTGCTAAGGCAAGAGCCCTGAAAGCAGAATACAGCCTTGAACTGGCACAAGACCTGAAAGCCATTCACGGTCTGAACGCTGAGACTGAACTTGCTAACATTCTTAGCACCGAAATCCTGGCTGAAATCAACCGTGAGGTTGTTCGTACAATCTACAAGATTGCTAAGCCTGGTGCTCAATCCAACACCGCAACTGCTGGTACTTTTGACCTAGACGTTGACTCCAATGGTCGTTGGAGTGTTGAGAAGTTCAAGGGTCTTATTTTCCAAATCGAACGTGATGCTAACGCTATTGCTCAGCAAACTCGTAGAGGAAAGGGGAACATCATCGTATGTTCTGCTGACATTGCTTCCGCTCTGACCATGGCAGGCGTACTTGATTACACCCCTGCTCTGAACGCAAACCTGAACGTTGATGAT
>Ga0209536_100001535_pt1 | contig 37981 bp, 38 predicted proteins | sample DeeMarSeWOR28_12_FD_187461 | JGI IMG/M metagenome (GOLD analysis project Ga0209536, IMG submission 187461) | Marine sediment microbial communities from White Oak River estuary, North Carolina - WOR-2-8_12 (SPAdes) (version 2) | ecosystem: Environmental > Aquatic > Marine > Intertidal zone >... | reverse complement strand
AAAACTTCTGATTGCTGTAGATGGATCGCCTCATTCACTCAAGGCAGTGAGCTATGTTGCCCTGAACTGCGCTGCAGTGAACCCCAGGATCAACCTGATATATGTCATATCTACAGCACCTGAAGCATTTTGGGACTTTGAGAAAGGTGGCTTTTTCAAGAGGAAGATGCGGGCAAAGTACACTGAATGGAAGAAAAATGAGGAAAAGGCGGCCGAGACATTCTTAGATGAAGCCAGAAAGTTGATGCTCCAAGCCAAGATTAAGGAAGAGGACATTAATATAATACACAGAGAGCGGCTGGTGGGCGTTGCCCGTGACATTATTTCTGAGAGCTCTGAAGGTTATGATGCTTTGGTTTTGGGGAGAAGAGGCTCTAGCAAGATGGAAGACCTTTTTCCCGGCTCCATTTCCTACAAGATTGCCCAGGGGGTCGAAAATACCCCAGTATGGGTGATTGGGGATGATATCCCCTTGAGAAAGATGCTTCTCGCGGTGGATGGTTCTGAAAATTGTCGCAGGGCGGTGGATTACGTTGGAACTTTCGCTGCTGCAACTGGTGTTGAAGTAACTCTCTTCAGTGTGGTCCGAGACTTTAAGCTGCAATTGCTTGATGTTTCCACTCCCAGGGGCGAAGAGATAGAAATCAAGTTATTGGAAGAGGTGGAGAGGGATATCCGCAGCATGATTGATTCTTACAGGGAACGACTTGAGCAGGCTGGAGTGAAAGGGACACGAATCTCGATTAAACATAAATTGCGAAGCCAAACCCCTGCAGGTGACATTCTGGAGGAAGCAAGTGAAGGGAACTATGGCACCCTCATTATAGGACGCAGAGGGTTGTCTGCAATTCAGGAACTCCCTTTGGGTCGAGTTGCCACAAAAGTACTACACCGGGCTAAGGGGACTGCGGTATGGATTGTGCCATGAAATTCCCAAGACTTGTGGTGCCTGATTTTATGAAGAAGACAGTCCTGTAAGCTCGGAATAATTTCCAATTGATGGGATCTAGCTGGGACTGTAACTACCATACTACACTTCATAATTCGCAATCCGGCCACAATATGTTGTGATAGTCTGGCCCAGCTCCCCTCACCCATCAAAGTCATGGTTCAGCTTACATGTGGGATTTGGGATGTGCGATAAAAATTTTTTTAGCATCTCACATCCCATATCTCATATCCCACATCTCAAATGGACTACCGGACAAGAGTTTACTGAGTACTAATGTCCAGCCGATAAGATCCTTTCTGCCTGGCCTCTAGCGCGTTCGAACGGATCCAGTTCTACTCCCACCTTTTCTGCTTCAGCATAATCTCTGAAGATTACAAAATAGAGAGATTGCACCAGAAAAAACGCCCAGATCGACAAGGCCCAGGTTATAGTGGAATGAGGGGTGAAGGAAGCTACCAAGGCGCCTCCACCAAGACAGAGTGCCACTTCAGCAACGAGTGATTTCAACAATCCGCCCTGAAAGCAAACACCACTTCTTACCCAGCTGAGGATTCCCAGCGCTAGAAAGAGAAAAGCTGAATTGGTGTCTCCCCAGAATACCAGAAGGAAAAGGAGCAGTAGAGGAAAGAGAACCGAGATCAACTTAACCTTTTCCCATCTGGTCAAGATAACCAGATAACCCGCGAGAAACAGCCAGAGGGTCATCCTAAAAGCTGTAGACCAGTGAAGAAAGTAACTCATTGTCATGACTAGCGGGATGAATGATACCCCGCATAGTAGCCCGTAAATTATGGCAGTGAGCATCGGTCGTCGCGTGGTCTTCATTTCTCAGTACCTCCTTTGGTGGTCTCTTTGCGTTTTAGAAGCTCGAGTTCCACCTCCTCCTCAGACGGTTCCCTGGAGGCAGCAGGCGCAATAGTTGAAGATATGGTCTTCTCCCACTGCTCTCGTTCCATCCGATGGAAATACTCCTTTGCCCTGAGCTGCAGCTGCTCGCGCTGGAGAGCCTGCTCCTCGATACGTTCATGAAACTGCCTTATCTCGCGGTCAAGTGTCTGGATGTGACGGCCGAGCTCATCACAATGGTAAGCAAGGGGTTTGAGTTTCTTGATTAGCAGACGAGCTATCTCATCTTTATCTTTGTGGATAGCCGCCTCGATATCCTGATCCAGCTTCTTGCATTCCTCCGAATGCCTCTCATAATCCTGCTGGGTATTACCCCTGGAAATCACCATCTTTCTGAGCTTGGCCTCTTTGCGGCTCAGTTCCTCCTCCATGTCCCGCAGGTGCTGTTTTAGCAGGAGATCTTTGTCCTCCAGCTGGTCCATGACACCGTGGATATCAGCCTTGCATAACTTCATAAATCTCGTCATGATGCCCATTTTTATTCTCCTTGTTATGAAGCACTCAGCAGTCAGCTATCAGCCGTCAGCTAATGTCGTTACTGAAAGCTGACCGCTTGGTGCCTAGTGCATAGTGTCTAGTTCCTAGTTACTTTTGCTTCTTCTTCCCCTGTACCCTTCGTATTGCAGAGCCTTGGCGTTCTTCTTCTGCTTTAGCTCAACTTCCTGTGGCTTCCCCTGAAAAGTATCCTCTACCATGTCGCGAAGACCATCGAGATCTCGCTCCAGGCTGGTGGCTACACTGGGTGAACCCACTACAGAGTTGACCGCCTGTTGCTCTCCATAATATTTCTCAATCCTGGTGAGAGCTTCCTTCTTCTGCCCCCTTTTGAGGTCCTTTGCCACCTCTTCCCTGAGCTTGTTCAAGTCTTCGTTGAGCACCTTCTTTTCCCACTCACTCTCGTCAATGGAGCTGTAGACCTCCTGCTGATCCATCACGCACGCAAGCTGGAAGGGTTGCGCCAGGTCAACGGTGTATGCATCCCCTTGGTAATAATAGCGAACATTGATACCGCCTATTTCAAATGTCTGCTCCTTATGGGTGGGAACTCTCAGAGTAAAGAAAAGCTTCCTGCTCTGGCCAGAGAGCAAATTACCCGGGTGGATAACCGCTTGATTGTTCTTGACCTGGATTGGATAGCCGGATGCGTCTGAGATGGAAATTCCCTTTCCCAGCGGTATCCTAACTTCCACAGAAGTTGCTACTGCTGTTCTGGTGTAGTTGAATTCTTTGTGGAACACTTCAGCAAACAGGTTAGGATTCTCCAAATAGTAGTAGTTGCCTGCTCCCCGATCGGCGATGTGAGTCATCAACTGTTCGTTGAAGTCAGACCCAACTCCCACGGTGCTCACGGCAAATTCCTTCTCAACCGAGATGGCAGCCATGTTGCCCAGGGAATTCAGGTGGATAATCCCCCTGTTGGCTAGCCCGTCAGAAATCAGAATGACCTTGCGTCCATTGGCATTCTTGCGAGTTGACAGCAGAACATCGATTCCTTCCTGGAGTCCAGCCCCAAGATTGGTGGCTCCACCGGCCCTAATACTCCTGATAATTGATGCCAATCGCTCACGGTTGGCAGGTGTGATTCTGACCAGATTCGAACGTCTTTGGACACCATCAGAGTACGTCACTAACCCGAACCGGTCACCTGTAGATAAACTGGCCAACAGATTCAGGGCAGCCTGCCTTGCATCCTGAATCTTTTTCCCCTGCATGGAACCGCTACGGTCTATTACGATAACCATGTCCACATGATTGACCTTTCCCTTATCCAAGTCGAGGACCTCGTCAGCAGTCAAGGTGAGGGCAAGGGCTGCCATGCCGTCTCCTCCAAAGAGAACTTTGTCCTGGGTAAGGTTGCCGGCGAGTGTGACCACACCATTTTTACCTGAGATAACAGTGGGTGACCACAACCTGAACGGATCTCCCTTGCTCGCAAACACTATTGCGCCGCAAGTGATGGTTAACAAACACCCCACAATAAGTAACGGTTTCAGTTTGTTTTTTTTCATGGCTTTACTCCTTTCCAGTAAAGTGATGGTTAACGCGCGTCTTGACTCTCATGTTACCGGAACAAAACTGAAACACAATTCAAAGAAGTGTTAATAATCACTGGGTTTTTTTTACCTAACTTTTACTTGCAATCTGGAACAAATCTTGTATTCAATGGGCATAGGGTATGGGAGCTTACTGCGTTCACCGGCGAGACTATCGAGACGAGATGCCGGGCGAGACGAAAGGCATAGAGTGAGCAGACAGAGATCGGAGGTCAGAAGTCAGAGATCAGAGGACAGCGGGCAGAGGACAGAAGGCAGCAGGCAGTGTCGTTATCCGTTATTAGTTATTCGTTATTCGGGAGATCAGTCGCTACGAGCTGCCTGGACGACTTGAACGATTTAACTATTTGACTAATCAACTAATTTTCTAATTCTCTAATTTCCTAATCTTCAAATGACTACTGACTACTGGATGAGGGGAACTGGACCAGATGAAAAGACCCAAGGCCAGCATACTTATTGTCGAGGATGACCCAGCGATCCTCAAAGGGCTTCTCGACTTGCTCGTGTTCAACGGCTACGATGTCGCAGGGGTGGAAGATGGTGGCGAAGGACTGCAGAGCGCTCTGGAAGGAAAATATGACCTGGTCATCTTGGATGTGATGCTTCCCACTTTGGATGGCTTCTCTATTTGCAAGCAGATTCGCGAAAAGAAGCCAGGCCAGGCCATTATTATTCTAACGGCAAAGGGTTCGGAAGACGACATTGTGACCGGTTTCAAAGCCGGTGCAGACGACTACATCAGCAAGCCCTTTTCGCTGAGGGAATTGATGGTCAGGGTTGAAGCAACTCTCAGGAGGGCTGGGAAAAACCTGGGCGACGAACAAATTCAGTCTCATTCCATTTTCTTCGACGGCAAGACGTTAATAGCCACCCATAACCAACAGACCGTGGAACTTACCAGACGAGAGATGGACATCATTCTGTACCTGCACCGACACAGGGACCAGATCGTTTCCAAGAAAGAACTCCTAGGAGAGGTATGGAACTATACGGACACAGATATTGAAACAAGAACTGTGGATATCCACATCCTCAAACTCAGAAAGAAAATCGGCTCCCTCATTGGCGACACCCCCTTCATAATCACGATCCGGGGTGAGGGATATCGTTTGGAGCCTGAAGCGTGAAAAGGCTGAAAATACTCATTCTTGTTTTTTGTTTGGCCCTGTCAATTCCACTGGGCTATTTGGTCCTGCGAACCTATTGGAGCCTGGAGCAGGAAGAAATAGGTGAGCTCCGTTACTTTGCTGAAACCCTCTTCGACCAAATGGAAGAAGACCTTGCATCTCTCATTGTGGAAGAGGAAGGTCGACCCATAGATCATTACACCTACACCTACAGCCCCTCCAACCAAGCTCCCGGCTCCGGCAGGGTGACCCGCTCTCCCCTCTCCCAGCCACCAAAACAACGATATATCCTTGGATATATGCAGAACAATCCGGATGGCTCCTTTCAGACCCCCTTGGCGAGGGATGATCAGACCACTCCTTATTATCACCCCTCGGTGGTGGCCAAATTGAAAGAGGTCAACAAGATCTTCAATCTAAAACGGACCAGTATCCCAAAAAGTATCGAGGTCAAACCAGCCGAGGTCATTGCAAAAAAGCAAAGAGAAAAACCGCCTACTTTTGCCGACAAATACCTGGACCTTTCCCGGTCCAAGAGACAGAGAGAATACCTAGGGCAGGAGAAGTCAAGAGTTGAGGAGATCACTCCTGGACAGGCGCTAACCCTCGCCAAACGGGGCCGGAAACAGATGGAGAGCGAGGCCCGACAGAAAAATGAACCTCAGGTGGAAGCCGACAAAGATACGATGTTTGAAATGAGTGACGAAATGGCCGGCGAACCCGCTAAGGAGAAAGGATTAGAGGAGGAGAAGGCTGGGTATTTGGCGGCCCCAGCCGTAGCCTCGCGGTCAACTTTGCCTGCTGATACTGACAAGCTTCAGGTGGAAGTTGACCCTATGCAGTCTGTGTTTATCAACGAGAGTCAGATTTTCGTCTTCCGCCGAATCGTGATCAACAACCAGATCTTTCGCCAGGGATTCATCATAATCGTGGACGAATTTTTAAACCACCTGGTGGATGACTATTTTGCCAGGCAGCCCATGGCGGAGTTTAGCAGTCTGCATCTGTCGATAAGGGATCGGGGAAGAGAGACCGCAACCGTGCAGGCGGGCGCTGTCGTCCGCAAACCTAACTTCTCACTGGATCGAACCTTTCCTCGCCCGTTTTCATTTTTGCGGGCAAGCCTCACCAGTAACCTGATACCCAAGTCTGTGGGCCGGAGAACGTTGAACCTCATGATGTTTGTCCTGGCCTTCGTCATTCTTTTGGGTCTTTTTGCCATTTATCAAAGTGCAAGGGCAGTGGTGGGATTGTCGGAACGGCGTTCGAGATTCGTTTCTTCGGTCACCCACGAGCTCAAGACTCCGCTGACCAACATACGAATGTACATAGAGATGCTTGAGCAGGGAATCGCTCGCGATCACGAACGGGAGCAGGAATATTTCAGAATATTGGGATCCGAGAGTTCCAGGTTGTCCCGGTTGATAAACAACGTTTTGGAATTCTCAAAACTGGAAAAGAAACAAAGGCACCTTGACCTGCAGCAAGGTACCTTCGAAGAGGTGATTCAGGAAGTCAACGAGGTCATGCAGGAAAAGCTCCGACAGGAGGGATTCAGTCTGCAGGTGGAAAGAGAAGAGGTGCGACCTTTTAAATATGACCGCGAGGCAATGATCCAGATACTGATCAACCTGATCGATAACAGTATGAAATTCGGCAAGTCCTCGCCCACCCGTGAGATCTCTGTTAGGGTCTGGTCAGAGGGGGCTGAAGTGAAGATTGGAGTGTCCGACACCGGGCCTGGCATCCCACGCCATGCGCTAAAAAAAGTATTCGAAGATTTCTACCGGGTGGATAGTGACCTGACCCGGACCACCGGGGGAACCGGGATTGGTCTTTCCCTGGTAAAGAAACTGGTGAACGCAATGGGCGGTTCGGTCACGGCTATGAACAATCACGGACCCGGATGTACCATCACCTTGACGCTGCCAGCAACAGACGCATAGCGCAGAGCGCATGGCGCAGAGCGTCAATCGATCAAATTAGCAAATCGTAGATGGTAAGCGGTGAGAAGTAAGCGGTAAATCCTAGAAATCGTTAAAGTCGTTGAAATCGTAAGATTGCGGCTGGAAAGCCGCTCCCACCAAATCCCAAATTCCAATATTCAATGACCCAAACATATTTGAAGTTCTCTTTTTCTGAGATGATATGAACGTTTGGAATTTTGAATTTCGGTCATTGTAATTTGCCCTTCGACTTGGTTCAGGGTGGTGAGTCCTTCGACTCTGCTCAGGACCTTGAGCCTGTCGAACGGCTTGTCGAACCATTTGTTATTTGGGTTTTGTGATTTGTAATTTCCGTTCACTCCTACTTTTCCTCAGGACTCACAATTTTGACCTTTATCTCCACTCTCTCATTGGGGTTATCTCTGCTGTCTCTGGGTTGGGCGACTATTTCGTCCACCACATTCATCCCATCAATAACCTCGCCGAATACAGTATATTGTCCGTCCAGGAAAGGGGTGTCGGCAACGCAGATGAAAAACTGCGAGCCAGCACTATTTGGGTCTGCAGACCTCGCCATGGAAACGGTTCCTCTCTTATGAGGCAGCTTGCTGAACTCTGCTTTCAGAGTATACCCTGGCCCACCCGTGCCATGTTTCGATCTGTCATTGCTTTTTGAATTGGGGTCACCCCCCTGGATCACGAATCCCGGCACAACTCGGTGAAAGGTGGTGCCATCGAAAAAACCTTCGCTTGCTAACTCCATAAAACTATTCACATGGTTTGGGGCGACATCGGGGAAGAACTTCAGAGTGATTTTACCGAACGTCGTCTCTATTACAGCCGTTGTTTGCTTCATGCGCTCAATCTCCTGTTTGTTGAAAGTTTTAGATCTGCTCTTCTCGGAGAAAGCCTGTGAATTAGTTGCTATGAGAAATAACGGTAGCAGCAAAAAAGCATAGCGCCAACCACTTAGCGCATAGCGTTGAACAGTGCACATGATTTCTCTCCTCTCTATTCTTTACTCACCATTCCGCCAAAAAATGTGACTTGATGAACACAAACAAAAAAGGCTCCGTACATGGGAGCCTCTGTTTTGCGATGGAGCGGGAAACGGGATTCGAACCCGCGACTTCAACCTTGGCAAGGTTGCACTCTACCTCTGAGTTATTCCCGCCCTGAGTTCGGGCCAGCTTAGCAAAGATCACGCATTTGTCAAGACTAAACTGGTTCCCAAGGGCACCAGTTACTAGGGACTAAACACTAGGCACTAAGCACTTAAGGGACATGATAGATGCGATGAGTAGTGTTGCCTATTGATTACTTTATAGCGCCCCGCGAATTCGAGAAAAAGCATGACAATAACAGTAGATCGTCATACCGGACGAGGCAGGCCGAGATCCGTGGTTCGACAGGCTCACCACCCTGAGCGAAGTCGAAGGGGTATCCATTAAGCTATTATTATTTCTGGATTCCGGACAGTCACTTTGCGACTTCCGGAATGACCTACTTGCAGCTCGCACTTCAAATCATGTGTTCTTGCTCAAACTCCCAGTAATTCTTTTGCTAGCTGTCAGCTGAATCGGAGTTGTTTTCCTCCAACACATGCCAGAAACTGCGGAAGTAATTGAATCCTGACCAAAGCGTCATGACGACTGCCACCCACAGGAAAAACATTCCCACCGCATGGAAATTGACGCCGTAGTACTCGTAGTGCAGGAGTAACCCTAAAACGGCGACTATCTGAAATACCATTTTCTGTTTGCCCAGGTGATCTGCACTGATCACCTGTCCTTCCGACACCGCAACTGTGCGCAGCCCTGTAATTGCCAACTCCCTGCCGACAATCACCACTACCATCCAGGCGGGCACCCTGCTAAGGGGGATTAGCATGATGAGGGCTGCAGATACTACGAGCTTGTCGGCCAAGGGATCAAGGAATTTTCCGAAGGTGGTTACCAGCTTTTGACGCCGAGCAAAAAAACCGTCCAGGAGATCAGAGATTGAGGCCAGGGCAAATACCAGCGCCGCCAGAAAACTGGTAGTTTTGTGGGGAAAAAACAACAGAATCACAAGGAGGGGGATACAGGCGATCCTAAACAGCGTCAGCGTGTTGGGGAGATTGAAGATATCTCGTTTGCCTTTGTGATTCATGTTATCGACTCTATTCCGCCAGTCACTGCAATCAACCGCAGGTTGCTGGGGCATATTTCTGTCCGAAACACACTAGAAAAAGCGGACCAAATGTCAACGCTTCTTCCCATGTTGGACATTGAATTCATCCCAGTAGCGCAGAACCCGATCCACAAAAGTCCTGGTTTCTTTATAAGGCGGAATCCTCCGCCCATACCTCCGCACGGTGTTCTCTCCGGCATTATATGCTGCCAGGGCCAGGGCCACATTATTGTCGAAATTATCCAGCTGTCGCCTTAGATAACGGACGCCGGCAGTGATATTTTCATGGGGGTCAAAAGAGTCCTTGACCGCCAACTCTTTGGCAGTCTCGGGCATGAGCTGCATCAGGCCCTGCGCCCCCTTATTGGAGACCGCATACTTATCAAAGTCAGACTCCGCCCTGATTACCGCCTTGATCAACGAGGAATCCACCCCGTGTGTCCGCGAGGCCCGGGTTATGATCCTATCATATCGATCAAAATAGGTCTTGTAATCCAGTTTGGTCTCGCTGATGTAAAGACGAAACCGATAGTGCGTGGGAACATTGGAAAAATGAATTACACCATCCTCATCCACATATCTGTAGATATCGGCGCAACCCGGTTTGGCAAGTGGACCGAACAACACTGTCAGCAAGATTAATAGCAGCCATCCGCATCGAAATGGCCGGAGTAGGAGGTTCGCCATGGATCTTTCTGCCCTGATAGTTTGAACGATATATTCCTGCCAATCGAACATAGATCAACATCAAGTATAACTTAGGTCGAATCCACCCGCTTCCAATCGTCCAGGAATTTCTTCATACCAATATCGGTAAGTGGATGCTTTGCAAGTTGCTCGATTACCTTGAGTGGAATGGTGGCCACGTCAGCCCCCATCTGTGCTGCCTCCAGCACGTGCAAAGGATTCCGGATGCTGGCTACGAGTATCTCGGTCTCAAATATGTAATTTTGATAAATTTCGAGGATTTGAGCCACCAACTCCATACCGGTCTGGGAGATGTCGTCCAACCTTCCCACGAAAGGGCTTACATAGGTTGCACCTGCTTTGGCTGCCAGCAGGGCCTGCAGGGGAGAAAATACCAGGGTGACATTGGTCTTAATGCCCTCTTCGGCCAACCGGCGCGTCGCCTTGAGTCCGTCAGTAATCATTGGAACTTTGATCACCACATGCTCATGAATCTCGGCTAACTCCTTGCCTTCCCTCACCATGCCATCTGAATCGATGCTCACCACCTCAGCACTCACCGGCCCCTGGGCAACCTCGCAAATCTCATGGATCAATTTCTTGAAGTCTTCTCTACTCTGGCAGCCTTCTTTGGCCACCAATGAGGGGTTGGTGGTCACTCCGTCAATAATACCCAGGTCTTTGGCCTCCCTAATCTCATCAAGGTTCGCAGTGTCGATGAAAAACTTCATTCCCAACCTCCTCTTTCAGCGTTTCGGTTGCCCAAGCCCAGGGGAAACCGTGCACGAGGTCGACATGTATCAAGTGCAAGTATCATTCCCCTCGGGTGTCAGATAGCTAAGGGTCAGTATTGTGCAATTATCGAATTACGGAATTCCTCAATCCCTGAATTACCAAGTTCTAAAATCTATATCGTTTAAAAGTTTGAATAGGATTCGCAGTTTGAGGTTTGATCCTAAGTTGCCTTTTTTCCCTCATCCTCGTGGAATTCCAGAAGGAATTCATCCCTGCACCCCTCGCTACAGAAGTGGTAGGTCTTGCCGTTGACCTGAGTCGCCACTCCTTGGACGGGAAGAATGTAGGCGCCGCATTGGGGATCCTGGATCAACTCGGCGGTATTCCTGTTCGCAGGAACCTCCTGCCGGTTAGAAGTACCCAAACCTTTTACCAAACCACTGAGTAGCTTGTAAACCACAATGACCAAAAGAACAAAGATGGCAAGACGTACCATTAGGTTGAAAGCACCTCCACCCGCTGATGCCCGTCTTGCAGGTCATCGAGGAGTTCCGCCACTGTTTTCCCCAGGGTAGGATGGTGAAAGTCAGGGGCAATTTCATTTAGGGGTTCCAGGACGAAACGCCTCTCATGAAGAAAAGGGTGAGGAATTGACAGCCCCGGCGAATCTATGATCAGATCGTCAAAGAAGAGTAGATCCAGATCAATGGAGCGCGGACCCCATTTCAGAGTCCGAATCCTCCCGAGTGCGGTCTCGATGGCGAGCATCCGGCGTAACAGCCAGTGAGCATCATCAGCCGATTCCAGCAGGGCGACCCCATTGATAAAGGATGGTTGTTCCACCAGACCCATTGGGGCAGTCTCATAGAATGACGAGGTCTTGAGAAGACTACACTCAGGCAGCGCCGCCAAGGCCTCAAGAGCATTTCTGCAATTCTCCAGGCGATTGCCCAGATTTGAACCGAATCCAATGTAGGCGTGGTGTGTTTGCATATGTAGTAGCTGTCAGCTATCAGGTTTCCAGGTGTCGGGTGTCAGGTGTCAGGTGTCAGGAAAAAGAAACATGGAAGCTGAAACCTGAACACTGACTGCTGACTGCTTTTTATTTCAAGCCCAGCACGTGCTGCATGTCGTAGAGTCCGGGCGGTTGGCTCACAACCCATATTGCCGCTTTAACTGCACCGCGAGCGAAATTGTCCCGACTGTGAGCCCTGTGGGTCAATTCAAGCCGCTCGCCCACCCCGGCAAAAAGTACTGTGTGTTCCCCAACTATATCACCACCGCGAATAGTCTGAATGCCGATTTCCTCAGGTCGCCGCTCTCCAATGATCCCGTGACGTGCATAAACACCCGCCTTCTCAAGGTCTCGTCCTAAGGCAGTCGCCAGGTTTTGGGCCAGCTTTACCGCCGTTCCGCTGGGCGCGTCTTTTTTGTGGTGGTGGTGAGCTTCGATGATTTCCACATCAAACCCATCGCCCAGGGCCTTGGCCATATCTTCCACTATTTTGAACATTAGATTGACACCCATGCTCATGTTGGGCGCCTGCACACAAGGTATCTCTCTGGCCAGCGTCCCGATGGCCTCCATTTCTTCATTAGTGAATCCAGTGGTGCCGATAACTACGGGTTTTTTCGCAGACACCGCCTCACGTAGATGGACCACAGAACTCTGGTGATGGGTAAAATCTATAACCACATCCCCTAAATCCAACACCGACTTCAGATCGGGAGCAATCTTCAACCCCATTGTTCCCAACCCGACCACCTCTCCGGCGTCACTGCCCACAGCCGGGTGGTCAGACCGTTCGAAAACGGCAGCAACTGAGATCCCTTCTGTCGCTTCGATGGTGTGAATGATCCGTCCACCCATTCTTCCCCCTGCTCCCGCGACTATTGCTTTTATCATTGCTATTACCCCCACTTTTTAAAGAGAGACTCGGAGAAACGGTGATACGAAGACGCGGCGATATCGAATGAGTCTCGCCCCAGTACCTTGGCATCGCCTCTCCACTTCGTCTCGGCTCTATGGACAGTGCTCGTCTAAAGCACTCCGTAATTTTCCAGGGCCTTGCGCAGTTTTCCTAGACTATCACCCGACATTGCAACCAAAGGTAATCGCACTTCGTCGGAGGAGATTTTTCCCATCATTGCCAAAGCAGCCTTGATCGGCGCCGGGTTGGTCTCGATGAACATGCTATGGCATAGGGGCAGGAGTCGGTAGTAGAGCTCACGGCTCTTGTCATAGTCGCCGGCCAGCAGAAGATTACAGAGGTCAGCCATATCTCGCGGCACAATATTGGCCACCACACAAATAACCCCCTTGCCACCCACAGACATCAGCGGATAGGTAAGAAAATCTTCACCGGAAAGAACGGTCAGTCTATCACCACAAAGCCTAATGATTTCCGTAATTTGCTTCATTGAACCGCTGGCCTCTTTGACCCCGACAATATTCTTTATCTCTGCAAGTCGGGCAAAGGTGGTGGGCTCGATGTTGCTGGCGGTCCGCCCTGGAATGTTGTAAATGATGATGGGGATGTCCACCTCCTCGGCCACTTTCTTGTAATGCTGGTATATTCCCTCCTGGGTGGGCTTGTTGTAGTACGGGCTAATCATCAAAACGCCCTTCGCCCCGACTTTTTTTGCGTGAGCAGTCAGTCGTATCGCTTCTGCGGTGTTATTGGAACCGGTCCCGGCCACAACTGGAACTCGACCTTTTGCCTGGTCCACGGTGATTTCTACGACGCTCTCGTGCTCTTGGTGTGAGAGAGTGGCCGACTCGCCGGTGGTACCACAGGGAACAATACCATGGACACCATTTTCAATTTGAAACTCAATCAATTGACGCAGACCTTCCTCATCCACCTCGCCATTCTTAAAAGGGGTGACAACGGCGGGCAATACTCCGGTAAACATGGCGACCTCCTTCTCTGTTTTGTTCGTTGAGGGTTGTCCTTTGTCCTGTCCTTAGGACTCTAGATGCTCGATATTCGATACTGGATACCTAAATAACAAGATGCGGTTGCTGATTGAGGAATTAAAGATCAAGAGACTTTAGAAACTTACGGATTCCACATTCTGGAACTGGGATCACAGATTCCACAAGCAAAGAGGTAGATAGTAAGATCGGTCACTAGTAACATACACCGCGCAAAGGACAACTGACTTTATCTTGCGACATCCAAGGCTTCTTCCCAAAGCTGGCCCTGGTAAATCAGGGTGGCCTCTCCTTCCATATAGACCTCATCCGGGAGCCCCTCGGTGGCGTCGAAGTAGATGGTGAGAGTCTCCCCGCTTTTGGTAAGGACGTCCACTGGTGATTCTACCATTCCCTTTGCCGCCCCAACCAGGGCAACGGCAGTGGCGCCCGTACCACAGGCCAGGGTTTCATCTTCTACTCCACGCTCATAAGTCCGAAGGGCAACAGCCCGCTGACTTAGCAGGGCAACGAAATTAACGTTGGTGCCCGCAGGGGCATATTGGGAGTGATAACGAACGTTCCGTCCTTGTCCCACCACATCCTGTTCTTCAAGCTCATCGGGAGTGTCGAGGATGAAAACCGTGTGGGGTACCCCGGTATTAACAAAGTGGGTGGTTACTCTCTGACCGTTGACCTCCAGTTCTTGATCCAGCCGCAGATCGAAAGGCGTAGTCATCTGCAATTTCACCCTGCTGCCCAGTAGCTCGGCAGCAATGATTCCTGCGCGAGTTCTAAAAGAGAGACTGGTTCCGCAGATGTCAAGCATGTTGGCGAGTCTGGCAACGCAACGTCCTCCATTCCCGCACATTTCCGCGCTACTTCCATCAGCGTTGAAGAATCGCCAGCTGAAGTCTACTTCTGGGTCATTCTCTATCAGAATGAGACCATCTGCACCCACCGAGACTTTCCGCCTGCAGAGGCTGCGAGCCAGCTCGGGAGCTGCTTCCGGCTTGATGATATTGGTGCGATTGTCAACGAGGATGAAGTCGTTGCCACTGCCGCTCATTTTGTAGAATGTAAGTGACGTACTCATTGGAACTTCTCAGTTGATCAAGTCAGGTATCCTCTCACCTCGCAACAGGTCCTCGTGGGTTTCCCGGGCTCGAATCACTTCGTAGTTGCCGCCCCGGACCATGATCTCAGGTGGTCTGAGCCTCGAGTTATAGTTTGAGGACATGGCAAAGCCATAGGCCCCGGCACTCATTACTGCCAGGAGCTCTCCCTGTTCAATTTGAGGAAGGCTGCGATCACGTGCGAGAAAATCTCCAGTTTCACAGATGGGTCCTACCACGTCTGCTAGCAGCTCCGGTCGTTTGTGATCCACCACCGGTTGGACGTGGTGATAGGAGCCATACAGGCTGGGGCGTACCAGGTCATTCATGCCGGCATCGACGATGAGGAAGTTCTTGGTTGGTCCTTCTTTGGTGTAGAGGACGCGCGTGATCAAGACGCCAGCGTTTCCCACAATAACGCGGCCTGGCTCAAAAATCAAGCTGCAATCAACCCCGTCTACCTCTTCTAGAAGTGCTCTGGCGTACTCACTTGGAAGAGGAGGATTTTCCTCTGAGTACGTAATGCCCAAGCCGCCTCCTAGGTCAAGATATCTGATTTGAATACCCTGTTGCCGCAGTCTTTCTATTAGCAGCTTCAAGCGCTTGAGAGTGTCCAAGAAAGGAGAAACCTCCGTCAATTGCGATCCGATGTGGCAGCCAACTCCGATTATCTCTAAATTGGACATCTCCCTGGCTTGCACATACATTGATTCCGACACTTCCAGGTCAATGCCGAACTTGTTTTCCTTGAGCCCGGTGGAAATGTATGGATGGGTTTTCGGATCCACATCCGGGTTTACTCTGATAGCTATAGGGGCGCGGCGACCTAGACGGGCAGCACTTTCGTTTAGGGCCAGCATTTCCTGGGGGGACTCCAGGTTAAACATGAGAATGGATTGCTCGAGTCCATAAACCATTTCCTCTTCGGTCTTGCCAACTCCGGAAAAAACAATCTTATCTGGTGGGACACCAGCTTTCAGGGCGCGATAAAGCTCCCCACCTGAAACGATGTCCATGCCAGCTCCCAATGACGCAAACAACTGAAGTATGGCTATGTTAGAGCAGGATTTGACTGAAAAACAGGTAAGATGATCAACTCCGGCGAAAGCCGAATCAAAGGCGTGGAAGTGGCGATTGAGGGTGGCATGACTGTAACAGTAGAATGGTGTGCCAACTTCCCTGGCTATAGTCTCAAGTGGAACTTCTTCGCAATGGAGTCTACCTTTTCTATATTGGAAATGGTGCATCGCCAATCCTTATCAACAGTAAAGAATCCAGGCCCTGAGGACCCGGCTTTGAGCCACCCTGAAGTCGCAAAGCGCTAAGCGCAGAGAGCAAAGCGTTTGGTAAACAGCAAAAGGCGAACGGTAAACCGATCATGCACTGGTTGCACAACTGTTCACTGTTTACCATTTACGGTTTGCTCTTTTTTTTTCGCTATGCGCCATGCGCTATGCTCTATGCGATCTGACCTGGACCCGAGGACCAGGTTTTCCATGACTAAATAACTGGAGCTACTCAATGAGTACCTTGGTCTCGTTGGATTCCGGGCCGGGCCGATCCCGTTCATCGAAAGGTATTACCCGATAATAAAATCCGCCCCTGGCCCCAATATACTGGTCTATTACCTGGAATTGAGTCTGCCCTGGTTTGACTTTGATACTGGTTATAAGTTCAAAATCACGGGTACAACCAGGGCAATCGCTTATTTCCGGTTGGGGCTTGCTTCGATAGACGTTGAATCCAGTAAGGTTTACCTCATCTTTTTTTAGCGTCCAGGTAAGCTCCACGCCGGCATCCAAAACCACCGCCTGCAGATCCTCAACCCGCGGCAACTTCTCTTGCTCGGGCGGCCTGGGCCGCCCCTTCTTGCCGCAATCTACTAGAAGGAGCCCCATGAAACACAGGGCAACAATCGGGGCCCACTCTAACCATGACCTCCTTCTTTTCATGCATTCAACTCTTTTTCTGCATAGGCTATGGCCTCCTGCACTTGCTGTAGCGAAGTACCACCGATGGAACTGCGGCTATCCACAGAGTGCCTCAGGTCTAGCACAGTAAAAATGTCTTCGGAGATCACTTTGGCGAATCCCTTGAACTCCTGGAGGGTGATATCTGACAGTTCCTTACCCTCATCCTGGCAATGTCGCACTATTTTCCCCACTGTTCGGTGGGCCTGGCGGAAAGGAACCCCCTTTACCACCAGATATTCAGCCACATCTGTAGCCAGGGTGTAGCCGACTGTTGCCATTTCTTCCATCCGCTCTCCATGAACCTGCACATGTTCCCAGAGTCTGGCTAAGATTCTCAAACTTTGCCGCACCGTATCGATGGTATCAAAGAGCGGTTCCTTGTCTTCCTGGAGGTCGCGATTGTAAGCTAAAGGCAAGCCCTTCATAACAGTCAGCAATCCAATCAAATGACCGTAAACTCTACCGCTCTTGCCCCTAACAAGCTCAGGTACATCCGGGTTCTTTTTCTGTGGCATAATGCTAGAACCCGTACAGAAGGTTTCCGAGAGTTCAATGTAACCGAACTCGGTGGAACTCCATAGAATGAGTTCCTCGCACATCCGGCTCAAATGCATCATAATGAGGGCAGCAGCAGCGATAAATTCGATGATGAAATCCCTATCGCTCACTGCATCTATACTGTTGCGGCTTACCTTCGGAAAATCGAGTAACTCGGCAGTTGTGCTGCTGTCGATGGGAAGGGAAGTCCCCGCAAGGGCAGCGCTTCCAAGTGGAGAGACGTCAACCCTTTCCAGACAAGCAGCCAGCCGTTGTCTATCTCGTTTCAGCATCTCGTAGTAAGCCATGAGGTGGTGGGAAAAGAGCACCGGTTGGGCGTGCTGCAAATGGGTGAAGCCTGGCATGACCACATCCACATGAGCCTTGGCCTGCGCCACCAGATTTCTCTGCAAATCTAGCAGATCTTCATCGGCACCCTTAATTTCATCTCTGAGAAAAAGACGGATATCTAGTGCTACCTGGTCGTTACGGCTGCGGGCCGTATGAAGCTTGCCCCCCAGTTCACCCACTTTCTCCATGAGGCGCTGTTCGATGGCCATGTGCACGTCTTCCTGAGCGTCGTCGAAAACGAAGGAGCCGTGTTCGATTTCCCGCAGGATTTCACGCAGACCCTGAATAAGAATATCCGCCTCCTCCTGGCTCAGCAGTCCCTGCTGCGCCAGCATTTGGCAGTGAGCCACACTGCCTTCGATATCATAGCGGTAAAGACGCTGATCGAACCGGATAGACGAGGTGAAGCCTTCAACCAATTTGTTGGTTGCTTCACGGAACCGACCCTGCCATAGCTTCCCGGTCATGTTTTCTCCCACTGTTCCAGTTAAGCGTTATTCGTTAACCGTTATCCGTTGTAGGTATTCCCATGCTACAAATGGCTACGCTGAGGTATTTTTAGTCGGTAAATCTGCTTACGCCGAATAACTGATAACAAATAACCGATAGCGCAGAGGTGCTTAACGCCTAGTCTTTCTTTCGCTGTGATGCCTGGAGGCGCAGCCGCAATCCCAGAAGCCTTATGAAACCGTCCGCATCACTTTGGTCGTAAACGGTATCTTCCTCAAAGGTGGCGTATTCTGGCTGATAGAGGGAACGTGAGGATTTTCTACCAACCACCTGGCAAGAACCCTTGTACAGTTTAAGCCGTGCTTTGCCCCAAACATTTTCCTGGACTGCATCCATTGTCGCTTGAAGCATTTCCATCTCCGGTGAAAACCAGAAGCCATTGTAGATCAGACTTGCATATTTAGGGATGAGACCGTCGCGCAGGTGCAGCACCTCACGATCCATGGTAATGGACTCCACCGCTTGATGCGCCATCCGCAAGATGGTGCCCCCTGGAGTTTCGTAAACCCCACGTGACTTGATTCCCACGAAACGATTCTCCACAAGATCCACCCTGCCGATGCCATTTTCTCCCCCCAACTCATTCAGCCGGGTAAGCAGCTCCGCACAACCGAGATGTTTCCCGTCCACTGCCACCGGATTGCCCCGCTCAAAATCAATCTCCACATATGCCGGTTCGTTTGGAGCATCTTCCGGGGCGACCGTCATCCTGAACATCGCCGGGTCCGGTTCTTTCCAGGGGTCTTCGAGTACCCCACCTTCGTATGATAGATGTAATAGGTTGCCGTCCATGCTGTAAGGTTTATCTGCTGTGACCTCCACCCGTATGGAGTGGGTTCTAGCGAACTGTAGCAAATCCTTACGGGACTTTAACTTCCATTGCCGCCAGGGAGCAATGATCTTCAGCTTCGGATTGAGGGCAGTGTAACCAAGCTCGAACCTTACCTGGTCATTGCCTTTGCCGGTAGCTCCGTGACTCACGGCATCAGCCCCTTCGGCAGCAGCGACAGCCACCTGCCATTTGGCGATCAGAGGCCGTGCTAAAGAGGTGCCCAGAAGGTAGTGTCCTTCATAGACAGCATTTGCCCTGAAGGCTGGGAAAACATAATCCCGAACGAATTCTTCCCTCAGATCCTCGATAACTACCTTGCTGGCTCCCGTATCCAGGGCCTTTTGCCTGACAGTTTTTAGTTCGTCCCCCTGACCCAAATCGGCGGCGAAGGCGATTACCTCGCACCCGTACTCTTCTATAAGCCATTTGAGGATTATGGAGGTGTCCAGACCACCCGAGTAGGCAAGCACTACTTTTTTCACTTGTTCAGACAATCCTGTTACCTCCCAGATTAGGTTATGGGTTCTTAGATATTAGTTGTGCATTGACTCATTTGGACCCATCCAGATATCCTGGTTAGAACAACTGGCAACGGATAACCAATAAACGCTAAGCGCTATGCGGTCCCACCGAGTAGCCAGTCCAAAAGAGCACGCTGCAGATGCATGCGATTTTCGGCCTGATCTAATATTGCCGAATTTGGCCCGTCCATGACTTCATCAGTGATCTCCTCGCCCCGATGTGCAGGCAGGCAGTGCATGATAATTACATCCGGTTTTGCCTTCTGCACCAGATCAGTGTTAATCTGGTAATCTCGGAAAGCCGCCAACCTCTGCTGCCGTTCTTTATCTTGCCCCATGCTCGTCCAGACGTCTGTGTTAATTACGTCAGCATTCCTCACCGCCTCCGCCGGATCGTGACCGAATTGAATCCGGTCTCCGGCCGATTCCTGTCCCTGCTGGAGGATGTCCCTTTTCGGTTCATATCCCGAAGGGCAGGCTAACGATAATTGGAAAGGCAGCCTGACCGCCGCATTAATCCACGAGTGGGCCATGTTGTTGCCATCACCCACCCATGCCACCCTCAATGGTTGGAGTTCACCCTTTTTTTCCCTAATGGTGAGGATATCCCCCAACACCTGGCAGGGATGGTAAAGATCGGTAAGGCCGTTGATAACAGGTATCTCAGCATATTTGGCCAGCTCTTGCAGGCCCACATCCTCATAGGTGCGGACAACTATACCATCTATATAACGGGAGAGAACCTGAGCAGTGTCCCGCAGCGACTCGTCCCGGGAAAGCTGAGTCTCCTTTGAACTCATAAAAATCACCTGACCGCCCAGCTGATACATGGCCGCTTCGAATGAGACTCTGGTACGGGTGGATGGCTTGTCGAAAAGAAGTCCCAGAGTCTTTCCCGCCAGAGTGGTTTTGATTGTTCCCTTTCGGAACTGCTCTTTGAGGAGAGATGCCCGTTGAAACAGAGCTTCAATTTCTTCCGCGCTCAAATCCAAGATGGTCAAAAGATCTTTCTTCATGGCTGTCTGATCCAGACTGCACAGCTCAGAGCGCAAACCATTTACACCCTGCCCTGCACGGTTCGCCTTTCGCGGCGTAAGAATTTGTGAGATTTTACCAGAGCCCCTAAGCTCGGTCTCGCGACACCAATTCGTGAAACATCCGGGCTAGATCTGGGCGAACAAGGTATCCAGTGTATCGACCAAACTATCCACTTCCTCGGAAGTCACTATCAGTGGCGGCAAAAAACGGAGAACCTTCTCCGCTGTACAATTGATCAGTACACCTTTCTCCTGACATTGGGCTACGATCTCACTGCCAGGGAACTCAAGCTCAATCCCCAGGATGAGCCCTCGGCCTCGCACTTCTCGGATGAATGAATACTTCTCCTGCAAGGAAAGTAATCGGTCTCTAAAATACTGCCCCACACTCCTAACCCTGTCCAGAAAGGAATCCCGGTTTATCTGCCGGAGAACCTCAAAGGCCACCGCCGTCACCAGTGGTGTACCCCCGAAGGTAGTGGCGTGACTGCCTGCAGTAAAAGCCGCGGCCACTTCATTACTGCTGAGCATGGCCCCAATTGGTAGCCCATTTCCCAGCGCTTTGGCCAGGGTCATGATGTCAGGCGCCACACCTTCATGCTGGTGCGAAAATAGCTTCCCGGTTCTCCCCATACCCACCTGTATCTCGTCATAGATGAGCAGCAGGTCACGTTCTGCACAGATCTTCCGCAGACCGGCCAGGTAATCAGCATCGGGCACACGAACTCCGCCTTCTCCCTGGATAGGCTCCACCAACACCGCGCAGGTGGTCTCATCAATGGCTTCGGCCACCGAGTCCAACCGGTTGAAGTCCACATAGCGAAAACCATCTAACAGGGGCTCGAAGCCCTCTTGCACCTTCTGCTGTCCGGTGGCAGAGAGGGTGGCTAGGGTACGTCCGTGAAAAGAGTTTTTCATGCTAATAATACCGTGCCGACCAGTGCCATAGCGCTCATGTGAGTATTTCCGCGCCAACTTGATGGCTGCCTCGTTAGCCTCGGCACCGCTGTTGCAAAAGAAGACCTTGTCGGCAAAGCAACCATCTGTAAGGGCAGCGGCCAATTTCACCTGGGGCTCAGTATAATAGAGATTAGAAACATGTACTAACTGCTGGGCTTGCTCGAACATGACCCGGGCAAGCTCGGGGGGACAGTGTCCAAGGTTGCACACGGCGATCCCTGCCAAAAAATCCAAATACTGCCGACCCTCTTTATCCCACAAATAGCAGCCACTGCCCCTCTCAAGTGCCAGGTTAAAGCGACTGTAGGTCTGACAAATGTGCTGCTGATAGTTTGTCATCAGTTCCTGCTCCTTCATCACACCCCTTCTTGAGATCTAGCCCATTTCTCAATGCGCATTGCACATTTCTCATTCTGCATTTACATAGATTAAGTTCTGACCTTGATTTTCGATGCGAAATGCGAAATGTGAAATGCCAAATGTGTTATTTCTTACTGCCTACTATTTCCGTTCCTATACCACGATCCATAAAAATTTCGAGGAGTACGGCATGTTCTACCCGGCCGTCAATGATGTGAGCTTTGTCAACTCCGTCGTTAACGGCCTCAATTGCACAGCGTACCTTAGGGATCATTCCGCCAGTCAGAATTCCCTCTTCAATGAGCTGAGCAGCCCGGGCTGTATCCAAACTTGAAATAAGGTTTCCGTCAGCATCCAGTACTCCCGGCACGTCGGTAAGCAGGATCAGCTTGGTAGCCTTGAGGGCCGGAGCGAGCTTGCCCGCAACCAGGTCGGCATTAATGTTGTAGGTTTCACCCTGAGCTCCCACCCCAACTGGAGCAATTACCGGAATGAACCGGCTCGCCTCCAGGGTCTGAATTACTTCAGCCTGAATAGTCTCGACCTCACCTACCATTCCTAGATCAATGAGCTCCGGTGGCTTGTCCCCCTCCTGATCACTATAGAGATGCAGCTTACGGGCCTGGATCAAACGACCATCTTTACCACTGAGCCCAACTGCCTGCCCCCCGTGTTGGTTGATAAGGGCCACGATTTCTTTATTGACCTTACCCACGAGCACCATCTCCACCACGTCCATGGTTTCACTGTCGGTGACTCTCATTCCCTCCCGAAAATTGGACTCCTTGCCTAGCCGCTCCAGCGTTTTCCCTATTTGTGGACCACCGCCATGAACCACCACCGGGTTGATACCGACATACTTGAGCAGAACTATGTCCTGGGCGAAACTCTGCTTGAGATCCTCGTCCACCATTGCATGGCCACCGTATTTTATGACAATGCTTCTCCGGTAGAACTGGCGCATCCAAGGCAGAGCTTCGATAAGCACGTTAGCTTTTTCAATTAATTCTTTCATAAGATAAATGCCTAAATTGCACTAAAGTGAGCTAAAATGTCTAAAATATCAATAATATGGAGTAAGATTTTAACAGTTCTACAATAGGCCGGATACCCTTCACCACCTACCGTTTACTACAATATGTATCTGCTGAGGTCTTCGTCCTTGACGATCTCATGAAGTTTTTCCTGCACGTACTTTCTGGTGATGAGAATGTCCTGCCCTTCCAACTCATGCGCATTAAAGGAAACCTCATCCAGGAGCTTCTCCATCACCGTATGTAGTCGTCTGGCACCGATGTTCTCTGTCCTGGAGTTGACATCGTGAGCGATCTGGGCCAGTTCCTCTATGGCGTCTTCCTGGAACTCCAGCTCAATTCCCTCTGTGGCCATCAGAGCTTCATACTGAATGGTCAAAGCATTTTCCGGCTCTTTCAAAATGCGCACGAACTCCTCCTTGCCCAGAGAATGAAGCTCCACCCGAATAGGAAACCGGCCCTGGAGTTCTGGAATTAAATCAGAGGGCTTGGACATGTGAAAGGCCCCGGAAGCTATAAACAGGATGTGATCGGTGCGGACCATCCCGTATTTGGTGTTCACGGTAGAACCTTCGACTATGGGCAGTAGATCCCGCTGAACTCCCTCTCGCGAAACATCAGGTCCCCTGGTGCTCTCCCGAGAAGCTACCTTATCGATCTCATCCAGAAAAATAATGCCCGAATGCTCCACCTTCTCAATGGCCAATTTGACTACCTTGTCCATGTCGATCAGTCGCTGGGCTTCCTCTTGGGTCAGTATCTCCAGTGCTTCTGGGACTTTGACTTTGCGTCGTTTGGTGCGTCGAGGCATCATGTTGCCCAGCATGTCCCTCAGGTTGATGTCCATCTCCTCAAGTCCGGCACTGCTAAAAATCTCGATCATGGGATGGCTGCGATCGCTGACCTCAAGGTCAAGGTAACGCTCGTCGAGTCGCCCTTCCCGTAGAAGTCGTCTGAGCTTCTCCCGGGTTTCGGCACCGCTTTGTGACTCTGGTTTTTCCAGGTAACCGGCGGCTTCAGAGCCACCTTCCGCAGGGGAGTCGTAGGTTCTGTCCCGCGGCAGCAGGATATCCAGAGTCTTCTCCTCCGCGATCTCACCGGCTCGTGCCATCACCTTTTCTTGTTCTTCGCTTCTGACCATGTTCACGGCAAGCTCACAGAGATCACGTATCATGGACTCCACGTCGCGCCCCACGTATCCGACCTCGGTAAATTTGGAAGCTTCAATTTTCAGGAATGGTGAATTGGCCAAGGCAGCGAGGCGGCGTGCAATTTCGGTCTTCCCCACACCGGTTGGGCCAATCATGATGATATTTTTCGGGGCAATCTCATCCCTCAGATGCTCGGGGACCTGTTGCCGCCGCCAGCGGTTTCTCAGGGCAATCGCCACCGATCGCTTGGCGTCTTCCTGGCCAACTATATACTTGTCCAGTGCTTCAACAATCTCAGGAGGGGTCAAAGCCTTCATTGTCTTCACTCAGCTCTTCAAAAACAAACTCGTCGTTGGTGTAGATACATAGTCTCGCAGTGACCTCCATTGCAGCCTCGGCAATTTGACGGGCCTTTAGGTCTGTATTATTCGCCAGAGCACGAGCCGCAGCCAGCGCTTGGGGACCACCCGAGCCAATTGCCAACAAGCCGTCGTCCGGTTCGATCACATCACCTGTGCCGGAGATGACCAATGATCCATCTCGGTCCGCCGCGACCAGCAATGCCTCCAGTCGGCGGAGCAATTTGTCGGTGCGCCAGTCTTTAGCCAGTTCAACGGCTGCTCGACGCAAGTTCCCGTTATACTGCTCAAGTTTGGCTTCAAACCTTTCAAACAGGGTGAACGCATCTGCAGTAGTGCCGGCAAAGCCGGCGATGACCTGGTCGTTGAAAAGACGACGAACCTTGCGGGCTTTGTGCTTAAGTACCGTATCGCCCATGGTCACCTGGCCATCACCTGCAACCACCACCTGACCATCTTTTCTAACTACTAGGATTGTAGTTCCCTTCATAGCCATTCCCGTCAGTAAGTCTCTGGTTTAGGAAAATAAGTAGTCAAATCCGAATATCGAAATGCAAGATATTCAGGAATTTTGGGATGATAGGGCTAGTAGACCACTGGCTCCAGGGTTTCTGTAATTGTAAATTCCTAAATTCCCTAATTCCTCAATACCTCAATTTGCTTCGTGTTTTAGACCTCTTCTTCGTCTGCCTTTTTCTGTCTTCGTAATCGGCTGCGCGGGTGGGCCTTGTCATACTCAGCCATAAGCCTGTCCACGCTTAGATGAGTGTAGCGCTGAGTCGTTGACAAGCTGACATGCCCCAACAGTTCCTGGACCGCCCGAAGATCAGCTCCCGCATCCAGTAGATGGGTGGCAAAGCTGTGCCGGAGACCGTGAGGACTCAAGGGCCTCCCTAGGTTGCACCTCTGCATGTGCTTCTTTAGTAGACGTGAAACGCTTCTGGAGCTGAGTCGGCCACCGCGATTGTTCAGAAATAGTGCTCCATGTTCTTCCCTTCCGACTAGCAACTCCCCTCTTCTGTCCAAGTAGTTAAACAAAGCCTTTCTTGCTTTGCCACCGATAGGTACGACTCGCTCCTTGCCGCCTTTACCCATTACTCGAGCAATGGCAAGATCCAGATCTATACTTTTCAGATCCAGATCCGTCAGTTCGCTTACCCTCAAACCGCACGAATAAAGGACTTCTAAAATGGCTCGGTCACGGCTTCCGAGAACGTCAGTGGTGTCTGGACCGTACATGAGCTGGAAGGCTTCGTCCACCGGGAGAAAATCTGGTATGACCTTCCCCATCTTGGGAGCTGTAACCATGTCTGCGGGATTTTTTGTTAGCTCCCCCTGTCTAACCAGGTATCTGAAAAAAGAACGTAGCGCTGATAGTTTTCGCCCTACAGAACTTTTGGCATTGTGGCGATACAGTGAAGCGAGATAGGCACGAACATCAAGGTGATCCACCTGTGCCGGAACCAAAGGTGTTGCATCTGGCGCTTTTGTTTGTTCAATCCTCTCTCCCATGAAGGCCACAAATTGGCGAAGATCGCTTTCGTAACTCCTCAAGGTGTGGACGGAATAATTCTTCTCTACCTTGAGGTAGCGGAGGAAGTCCTGAAGCGGTTTCTCCACTTGAGCTCTCTCCCGATAAATAGCCGAAAACTTATTATTTAACACAGTGCCAAAAAAAGAATCAACGAAAAAGTGGCCTCCAAGGTGGATACATGCAGCTTGGGGCCGGGATTTTCCGGAAGCGATGTATGTTGCCAGCTTTGCCATTTGAATAGATAATCCTACTCCTAAAATTACACAAAACGGCTGGCGAGCCGCCGCAGTCGGAGAAGTGGCACAGATCTTCCGACAATCATTCCACAACGAACATAAGGAATGGACAAGTGACTTTGTTTCAACCGTTCTTAATACTCTGCTACCAACAAAAAAACGGGAAAACTCCCGGGAAACTTTTCCTTGACTTTGATTTCTACGCTGAGGTAATTTCACATGTCACATCTTTTCCAGGGGTTTGCCAGGCAGGACCTGTTTCGGAATGCTGAATCCGTGAGGGACAATATAGATTCAAGATAAGACAATTAAAGCGAAAGGCAAAAGCGTCAGTTTACCTTCCACATTCAGCAACCAATCCCAACGGCCTATCAGTCACCCTGAAAAACACGCTCTTTTCGACTATAGTCATACTTTAACACCAGAGAGGAGTTTTCATGAGCAAGTCGATAGCAGATCTCAGAACGGTGGGAGTAGTCTCCCATGGAGGCGCTGGAAAAACAAGCCTCGCAGAAGCAATGCTCTTCACCACCGGCACCACCAAAAGGCTGGGCAAAGTGGACGACGGCACTTCCATTCTGGACTATGATCCAGAAGAGATTGCGAGAGAAATTACCTTAAGTTCCTCTTTTTGCAGGTTCGTCTGGAAAGATTCACCCATAACCATCATCGATACCCCGGGTGATTTTAACTTCCTGGCGGACACCCAAACCTGCCTCCACGGAGCTGATGGAGCCCTGGTGGTAATTGACGCCATCGGTGGTGTCGAGGTGCAGACTGAGAAGGTCTGGGAATTCGCGGACGACCTAGATCTGCCCCGTCTAATTGTCATTAACAAAATGGATCGAGAGCGCGCTGATTTTTTCAAAGTGGTCAACGAGATCAAAGAAGTTTTCGGCGATAAGGCCACCCCGGTTCACCTTCCAATCGGCTCGGCCGAGACCTTTAGCGGCATTATAGATCTGCTGGCAGAGAAGGCGTACCAGCTCCAAGATGACGGCAGCGGTAAAGCAGATGAAATTGATATACCAGATGATCTGGCGGACCTGGTGGAAAGCCAGAGGGAACAGATAATCGAGCGCATCGCCGAGTCCGACGATGATCTGTTGGAGAGGTATTTGGAAGGCGAAGAACTCACCAGTAAAGAACTCTTGAACGGACTGCGCAGCGGCTGTATTGCCGGCGACATCGTTCCCATCACCTGTGGTTCAGCAACCAAAAATATGGGGACGCAGTTGCTCCTGGACCTAATTGCCCAGTGTCTGCCAAGCCCTCAAGATCGAGGCGAAAAAGCCGGTATGAATCCAAAAGATGGCAAGGAAGAGGTACGTAAGCCTGAGACGGGAGAACCACTGAGTGCGCAGGTAATCAAGACTGTCAGTGATCCGTACGCTGGAAGACTTACCATCATGCGGATTTTTTCTGGAACCCTCACCGCTGACAGCAACTTTTACAATGCCAGTAAGGACGAGAAGGAGCGTTTCGGCTCGCTGCTGTTTATGCAGGGCAAGAACCAACAGTCCGTTAAATCCGCAATCCCGGGAGAAATCGTTGCGGTTGCCAAGCTAAAAGAGACGCTAACCGGTGATACTATCTGCAATCCCAAGAATCCCATCGTTTACCCTGAGCCTGAGACCATGGAACCCATAGTCTCAATGGCAGTGCAGCCCAAAAGCAAAGGAGATGAAGACAAGATTTTCTCCTCTCTGGCCCGACTTATGGAAGAAGACCCCACCCTCAAGGTGCATCGCGAAGAACAGACCAGGCAGACAATCCTATCCGGGATGGGAGAAATTCACATAGAAGCTTCCATGGGGAAACTCAAAAGGAAGTTCGGGGTGGAGGTGAATCTGTCACCACCAAAAGTCCCATACCGGGAGACCATCAAAAAGCCGGTAACGGGCATTGTCTACAGACATAAAAAGCAGACGGGAGGCCGTGGGCAGTTCGCCGAAGTTCATTTTGACCTCACACCGCTGGAACGTGGCACGGGTTTTGAATTCGAAGAGGCACTGGTGGGTATGAATGTGCCCCGTGGTTTTGTTCCTGCTGTGGAAAAGGGACTCAACGAGGCTTTGCCCTCTGGCGTGCGGGCTGGTTACCCGGTGGTGGATCTTAAAGTCCGCTTCTATGATGGCAAGTCACATGAGGTTGATTCCTCAGAGATGGCTTTCAAGATTGCCGCATCCATGTGCTTCAAGAAGGGACTAACGGAAGCGCAGCCCACCTTGCTCGAGCCCATTATGGAGATGGACGTGATCGTCCCAGATGAAAACATGGGGGATGTAATCGGTGATCTCAATTCCAGACGCGGCAAGGTGCTGGGAATGGACACCAAGGGAAGGAATCAGGTAGTAAGGGCCGTTGTGCCAATGTCCGAAGTCCTCAAATATGCCCCCGATCTCCGATCCATAACTGGCGGGCGTGGGATGTTTACTATGAAACATTCCCATTATGAGGAAGTGCCCGCTCACTTGCAGGAAAAACTGGTAGCGGAAGCCCAGAAAGATAAAGAGGACTGAGTCAGTTCACCCAAAAAAGAGTGCGCGCCTATGACTGAGACTGAGAAGCCGGAAACGGCCGGAAGAGATCAATTCAGTAGGAGCCGGATTCAGGAGATCCGAAGTTTGGCGCTCTCCGAAAAATTGGAACTGGTCAAGGTTGCCAACAGAGAGGTGCGCGCCATCCTCATAAGGGATGGTAACGAGCAGGTTCAGAAGGCAGTTCTTGATAGTCCCCGGATAACTGAAAAGGAAATCATTGCCATTGCCAAGTCGCGCAAATTTGGTGACAGTCTGCTCCGTAGAATTGCCACAAACCTTGAAAGGTTAAAGAACTACGACATCCGTCTGGCTCTAGTAAACAATCCGAAGACACCACTTCACATCTCCCTCAAGCTTGTGCCCACCCTTCGAGATGGAGATCTCAAGCATTTAGCTAAGAATGAAGAGGTCGCTGAAGAATTGGTTGTGGCGGCGGACCGCGTGACCTCTGAGCGTGCAACTACCTCCCGTCCTACCCCGGCAAAACAGCAACCTGACAAAGTCGACAGTAAAGCTAAGAGCCGATTTCAGGAAATCACGGACTTGCCGGTTCCTGATAAAGTCAAACTGGCTATGTCGGGTGATAAGGAAGCTCGCTCCATTCTCCTAAGGGACAGCAACAAGCAGGTTCAAGATGCTGTACTTGATAGTCCCCGGATAACTGAAGGCGAGGTTGCCGCTGTTGCCAATTCTCGCAACGTTAGTGACGAGCTCCTCCGCAAAATTGCCCAGAACCGGGATTGGATGAAAAACTATCAGATACGTTTAGGTCTGGTAAACAATCCCAAGACCCCTCTGCCTATCGGTATCAAAATTGTTGGAACCCTTATGATGTCGGATCTTAAACGATTGTCCAAGAGTAAGGGGGTGTCAAACGTTCTGGTTACATCAGCGCAGCGCATACTGATTAAGAAGGGAGTTCAGTGAGACAGGTGTTATGGCGGAAATGAGACGGGCGGCAATTTTGACCATCAGTGATCGGGGATTTCGGGGCGAGCGGGAGGACAAGAGCGGACCAGCGGTTCAAAAGATCTTGGACAACGCCGGATTCTCCGTAGCCTACTTTGAAGTCCTTCCGGATGACCAAAGGTTGATTGAAGAGCAACTTCGCCACCTTGCTGACCAATCTCGTTTTGATCTGGTGGTCACCACCGGTGGCACGGGTGTCAGTCCAGAGGACTTAACCCCTGATGCCACCCTTGCGGTGATAGATCGGCAAGTACCTGGGATGGCTGAGGTCATGAGAGCGGCCAGTTTGGCAAAGACCCCCCATGCCATGCTTTCCCGAGCAGTGGCCGGAATCAGGGGGGAGACCCTTATTATCAATCTGCCCGGCAGCGTCAAAGGAGCTAAGGAGAACCTGGAAGTAGTGCTTCCAGCCCTCCAGCATGCTTTAGAGAAGATTCAGGGCGACCCAAGTGAATGTGGAAGCGAATCTTAATAACAAGTAAAAGGGTATGGGGTAAGAGGTTTCCAGTATCCAGTATCGAGCATCCAGTATCCAGCATCGAGTTCCGTTAGTCACACTCTGCCAACATTTCCTCTAAACGTTGACGCATTTTTTCAGAATGACTCCCGGACCAGTAAACCTTTTGGCAATCCTCACACCGATAGAAACTTTTTTGCGCCTGCCAGATGTATTCCGGTACCTGCTCGCGTACCTCTTCTCTCCTAACCGTTTCAAGTAATTTATTACAACTGAGGCAGCGGCTGAACAGAGCCCCTGTCATCCTGCTCAGACCCAGACCCTGAACTACTTCACGCAGCTGTTCTTTGGGATCATTGGCATTGACAACAAATACTCTGCCCTGCTCCTGCCACAATCCTGCTCTGCGGTTCCTTGTTAATAAAGTCCTGCCTTCCTGAAGCTGTCGGAGAACTTCCTTGTCACCAGTCTGACGAAGATAAACCACATCATATCCTAGGACTCTCAACCACTTCGCCAATTTTCCCAACATGCGGTCGGCGGCAAAACGTTCCATGGCAAAGCCTTCCCAAACAGGACCCGGCTTTGAGCTGCCCCAGAGGATTCGAGATTGCAGATTTTTGATTTCAGATTGGGGATGCGGGATGTGAGATGCGGGGATTGATTGCTGCAAAGCACATAGCGCTTTTACAGCTGCCAGCTAGAACGTCCCTAGTGCGCAGTCCCTAGTGATCTGCTGTCCTTTGACCTCTGGCTTCTGTTTGCTGCTTACTTTGTTTGTCAAATCCGCAATCTGCAATCCGAAATCGAAAATAATCTTTACTCCAATGCGCCAGTTGAGAAACTACCAGGGGACAATCTCAACTCCGTCAGGCAGCGCAAGGTGAAAGACACTTTCGTCTAGATTTTCATTGATGACAAACTGCTGGTAGCGCAGAGTAAGGCGGGCTTTGGCTCCTTCCATCACAACTCTTCTGGGGTAGTAAAACCCGTCTATGTCGACAAAGTCTGAGAATCTGGCCTCCAACTCACGCTCGCCGTCCCGGGTTCGTTCTATCTTGGTTACCACCAACCCTTCACCTTCGAGCCAAACCCGTTGTGTCAACCTGCCACGGACACCATCCAACTGAAGCATCAAACTCTCAGTGCCGCGCACCCTGAGAAGTTTAGGGTCTCCATCTTGCCAAAAAGGCACGGTTCCCGCTAGTATTAGCAGTGCCTCCTGATCTCGGAGCGGAAACTCAATTAGATGTGCCAGAGTACCAACCGAGGCCGATCCTTGATAGGCGCGGTTCCGGCCCGGCTCCCACACTAGGAATTGACTGCCGTCGCTAGCTGCATAGAGAACCGGATGTCCGAACATGCTCACCACCTCTAGCCGTAACGAATTGGGAGAGCGGCTGAGAAGGAAAGCCCTTCCCGACCAACGCTTCTTTCCTCCTTGAACCCGAAGGGTACCGACCGCACGGTAACTAACAAGGTGGTTTTGTCTCTGTTCAAGCTGCTGTATAACTAAAGAAACCGGCAACTCTGCCGGTCCATAGGGGGGCAACTCTCTGGCGCAGCCATAAGTGAAGAGCATAAGGCAAGCACATATCAACGGGGCTCGCAACAGGAGTGTCCCGATCGTTGCTCTTCTTGACCTGCGCCCCCCCAGCTCAGGTTCCATGGCCTCCCTGTCCGGATATAAAAACGCTCCTGCTCATCCTATTTTGCTTAGGGTTCTTTTCGCGAAATTGAATCTCCCTGATTCACCGGGTCCCTTCAGTGGTTGCTTTTTTCCTGCTTTTTTCTATCTTCGCTTCCAATTGCTCTGGGTTTTCATGGCCAAGGTTCAGGGCCTTTTTATAAGCCTTTTGCGCCTCACCCCATCTACCCAGAGCCATGTAAGTATCCCCTAGATGTTCAGTGATCAGCGGATCTTCCGGTAGCCTTTCCAGCGCTTTTTGAATCCAGGAGAGCGCCTCATCATAGCGGCCCATCTTGAAATATACCCAACCCAGACTATCGGTAATGTAGCCGTCTCCCGGCTTCAGTTTCAAGGCCCGCTTAACAAACCCCTCCGCTTCATCAAGTCTTATACCCATTTCCGCAAGAGTATAACCCAAATAATTGAGAGCAGTGGAATCTTCGGGATCCAGAGCGACCACTTTCTCCATTTCGGCAACGCTACCTTGACGCTCTCCCATTCTGTCCAAGACCACTCCGAGACGGAAGTGAAGACGCTGGCGATCTGGCGCCACCTTGAGACCCTCTCTTAATACCACCACTGCCTCAGGATAACGCTTCAGTGTTTCAAACATGTTCCCCAGGTAAAGGTAGCCGTCTTCTTCCCCAGGATGTTCGGCAATCACTTGACGGAGGGTGGCAATGGCGCCCTCAATATCTCCCTGTTTTTCCTGGATGAAGGCACGATGAATTCTGGCTTTCAGTCCGTAAGGTCCATCGACAGGAATCGCCTCGAACTGCATCAAAGCTCGCTCAAAATCGTCCTTTTCTTCATAGGCGATTCCCAGATAGTATCGAATTTGCGAGTCGTCAGGCTGGCCCGCTAAAAGAGTGTTGAACACTTCAATGGCCTGGTCATATTCTCCGAGTTCCAGGTGAATAAGACCGATCTTACTGCGCATTTCCAGGCCCTTTTCTGCCGGATCCGTTATCCTTTGAAACTCCTCCAGGGCTCCTCGGTAGTTGTTCTGCCTCAAATAGAGATCCCCAAGTCGTGATCGAGCCTGCCTGTTATCCGGATCGAACTCCAGGATCTTCTGATATGTATTTTCTGCATCTTCATAACGCTTCTGGATTTCATAAAGATAAGCTAGATCCATGAGGGCCATTTCGAGATCCGGTCTGATTTCAAGGGCCTTCTTGTAATATTGCTCCGCTTCTTGGTATCTTTTCAGTTCCAGTTCCATCCGGGCGAGATAGTAGGTAGCCACCGGATTTTCAGGGTCCTGTTCAACAAGCTTTATCAGCACTTCACGGGCCTCATCATATTTGCTTTGGGAAGCATAGAGGGAGGCCAGCCAAAGCAGAGCCTTGTGTTGTTTCGGGTCCAACTCTAAAACTTCTCTGTATTCAACTATGGCACGGTCAGTCTGATTTTGACTACTGTAGAGCCCGGCAAGCATCATTCGAGCTTTGATTGAGGTGGGATCTAAGCTCTTGGCCCGTTCTGCTGCCGTTAGAGCCTCAGAGTTCTGGCCCTGGCGCAGGTAGAAGGTAGCCAACTCTACAAACAAATAAGCCGCCGCAGGATCCTCTGATGCTGCCATTTCAAGTTCATTCAGTGCTTCATCTACGCGGTTTTGGTACAGCAGTTCACGTGACCTGAGAAAGTGATAATACGCTTTGTTACGTGGACTCTGGTAGATCTCTGTATCCTCTCCTTCCACCGCAACCTTTTGCTCTCCAGACACAGTGTTTCTAGAAGGGGCACAAGCCCAAGTCAGTGACAAAACAATGAGTGCAATCAATGTAAGGTTTACAGTAGGTCGCATGGTCAGGTTTAAAACTCCCTGCAGTCCGCCTGAGGCGAACACTTCCGCCTTAGGCGGGCAATGGGAAATGCATTCGCCCTGTTGAATTCCCCCAAGGGAACCCTATTCAGTAGGGCGAGCCGGAGCATTGTTAAGTTAAGGTTTATACAATCTTCCCCTCTGAAATTGACAATCTGCCCACCCAGACTGAAAATCGGAGCCCATTGGGAGGTATGTTCATAATGGCAAGAAAGCCTTATGAAGAACCTGGGCTAAGTACTTTATAACGTTGAAATAACACATTTTTATTGGACAGTCAACACTTTCCTTAGCCAGAAAAATATTGCCCCACTTGCTCTTTTTCACTATAATTGTGGCCCGTCTCAAATTACTGCCCAGATCAAGTTTTATAACCCAGCCCTGTATGTACCGTGGGGTAGTTTATTCTGAGCGAAACAACAGGTAGCAGGATGTAGCAATAACGAGGCCAATCCGTGAGTGCAGAACTGCCAAAATTACGAAGCCGCTTGGAGGCCATTCCTATTCGGCAAGGGAGCGAGCTGCACATCGCCCTCCGCGACCTGGAGGGATTGAATCCTGATACTCTGGTGTTGAGCCCCCAGGCCTACTTCCTCGTCACCCTCATGGATGGATCCAACTCGATGGTGGATATACAGGCTGCCTTTATGCGCAGGTTTGGCTCCATGCTTTTCCGTGAGGATCTGGATGGGCTGGTCCGAGAACTGGATACTTACCTTTTTCTGGAAAATGAAAACAGCCGCTCCCGGGCGCAGCAACTGATCACTGAGTTCCGAAACCAGCCTTCTCGCCCCGCCTTTCACGCGGGAATTAGCTATGAGGCTGACGCTGAAGCACTCCGCACCCAGTTACAAAGCTTTTTTTCCCCCGAGAACGGGGGGCCTGGAGATCCAAAGCCAGCAGCATCTGGGAGGTCGATTCTCGGTTTAATGGCACCACACATTGACCTACGTACAGGTGGGCCGTGTTTCGCTTATGCCTACAAAGCCCTACTCGAAGCCAGTCCCATTCACACTTGTATTGTCTTAGGTACCGGTCATGAGCCCTTGCCCAACTACTTCGCCCTAAGCCGGAAAGATTTTGAAACTCCACTGGGATTGCTCTCTGCAGACAACGATTTTATTGATGAATTGGCCAGCCGTTGTTCCTTGGATCTTTTCGCGGACGAATTCGCTCATCGACGTGAACACACCATTGAATTTCAGACTCTTTTTCTTAAATTATTGCTGCCCGAGGTCAAAATCGTGCCCATCCTTTGTTCTTTTGGCGTGGAAGAGATGGAGCCGCCCGCCGAAGCTATCTTGCACATGACACTCTCACTTCAGGAGTCCCTGGCCTCTAGCCCACGGCAGGTGTGTCTTTTGTCCAGCGTTGATCTGGCTCATATTGGTCCCCGCTATGGCGATCCATTCCGCCCTCACGCCGGAACGGTGCGAGAACACGATGAAGCCGACCACAGATTGCTTGAAACCATATCAAGCGCTGATGCCGAAGGCTTTGCCTCCATCCTGGTACGCGAGCGTAATCGCCGCCGTATCTGCGGACTTCCACCACTCTACCTTATGCTCAAGGCTTTGGAGGGTACTGCTGTGGGAGAACTTCTCAACTATGATAGTACGGAGGTTGATGGTGAGGGTTCCTTCGTCACCTTCGCCAGCATGGCTTTCTACGAGCGTAAACCCTAGCCCTTCCTCTTACCCAAGGAACCGACCGCTGTCCAACTGAGAGGTATCTAATTTGTGAGCTGCTGGGGTGTCACCCAGAAGATAATGCCTTGTGCATGGCCTGGGCCAGCTCAGCATATGCCTGAAACGAGTCAGAGCCTTCATAACCCTGATCGGCCTGGATGAATGGGTAAAGGCAGCGGCTAGGTTTTTGGTGGGTGGAAACCACTATGGTTGGAATCTGTTTCTGGTGATTCAGGGTGTTGACCAGGGAGCGAAAGTGGCTGCGGATGACTATCAAATCCGGCCGCGGCCTGTCCAATCGCACGTGGTAGGAAAAAACTTCTTCCTTGCTGAATGGGACCAGGTTGATAGCGAGATCCAGCTTTGTACAGAATCTCTTGACTTTCTTGATATCCAGACCGCAGTGCAGAATGAATACCTTCGGTTCTGCACTCAGCTGAGAGCTTTCAGGTCCGAGGGGTACGCCCATAGTTGCAAATCCCTTACCAAAGTAATCTGGCTAATAAGTATCTCAAAGCTATCGACATCGGCCACCCTTAGCTAAAGTCGACAGAGCTTAGCCGCGATTTGGCAAACTGTCAATGACAAAGTGACAAGTGGCATCGGAGATGGAACCACTATTGCTAATCTATCACGAAGGCTATCTCAACTCCTACTACACCTCCACTGTTGAGTGTCCTGCACGGGTGAAAGCCATTTATAACAAACTACACCATCGCTTTCCTGTGATCCGGCCTGAACCTGCACAGCGGAGCGACATCCTCAGGGTTCACACTTCTGCAATGGTGGAGCGGGTGGAGATTGAGGGCCGCGATACTTACGAAACCGCACTTTTGGCCGCTGGAGGGGCGATCACGGCTTCTGAAGAAGCACTGCTGGGAGTGCCGGCCTTTGGGCTGGTTCGTCCACCTGGACATCATGCTGGGCCCGACCGGTACTGGGGCTACTGTTTTTTCAACAACATCGCTGTGGCTATCACTCGACTGCTGGCGAGTGGTACAATCACCACTGCACTGGTATTAGATCTGGACCTCCACCATGGTGATGGCACCGAGGCCATTTTTTTGAATAACCAAGAAGTCATGGTGGTCAATATTAGGTCCAAGAGCAGAAGAGCATATCTTGACTCCCTGGCGCAAGAGTTGGAAAAATCCTATGAAGTTGATGTGCTCGCTGTCTCTGCCGGCTTCGACACCTACATCCGTGACTGGGGTGGTATTCTTGAAACTGAGGACTACCGAACTCTTGGCGTCATCATCAGGAACGCAGCTCATAGGTCGTCTCAAGGTAGATGTTTCGCAGTACTCGAAGGCGGCTACTACCTTCCTGATTTAGGCACAAATGTTTTAGCGTTCTGCGAAGGACTGGCCGGTATATAATTAGATGTTGAAAGGAGATTCCCGATTTGGGAATGTGGAGTCCGGATTGCGGATTGTGAAATGCCGATTATGGAGTTCAATTTGAGTTTTAATTTAAATTTATTTTTTCAATCCGAAATCCCAAATCCGAATTCCGAAATAACCTTATTGCTGGCCTTCCTTTTTCTGGCCGAAAAGGTCTTTCCCCTGCAGGTGGTCAAACACACTAAAAGAAACGAACTGTCGATCTTGCTATGAAATTATGATGAAGCGAACGGCTGCTCCTCTGGGAGGGCTATGGTCTTCACCGCAGTGGATATTTGTTCTGACCACCTCTGCTGTGATTTCCAGGGGATGTCTTATTGGAGGTTTGAGGGTTAGAGTGACGATTTCGTTTAGTGCCAGTGAAAGCCGCTCCGGTCCGCAGAGCAATGCGCCGCTGGCACTAATATTTTCTGTTCTACCCTGGAAACTCTCACCATCCTTCCTAATCACCACAGGCCACTCAATTTCTGCTCGCAACTCCATGCGTCTTTTCTTTTCCTGCCTGTCATGATACTCGTCTCTAGCAAGCAGAAGCAGAACGAATGCGATAAAGCCACCTATTAATACCCAGCCTAGAGACATTTTTCCTTGGATCTAACCCTGATATTTAACAAGATTTTTTTTCACCAATCTGCATCAGATTTGCATAATCCATACCAATAGGAGTCTGCAACATTAGGGTTCAGACTGGTTGAGGCGGCAAGACAAGCGTGGGAGCGAAGCCATGCAGCAAACTTTTGGTGAACAATGCGGGCTATATATTATTCAAGGACCGTCCATTAAAAACAACTAAAATTAACTAAATACTAACCACCTGTTAACTCAAATAAAAAAGGGATTGCGGTTATCAAGCCACAGTCCCTTTTTTACTGGCAAAGTCCGTTTTTTAGGGCAAAACTGCTAAAAACAGATAATTATCCCGCCCTAGCAGTTTCAATCTAATGTATAGGCTTCCATTCTTCTCCAATGTTGCGGAAATAATGACGACCAAATTCAAGGCTAACGACAGCCTTCACCAGTTCTTCACAGGTGTTTGTCTCTAAGACTTTTCTGCGGGAGACCATGATATCTAGAAGAAATTTATATCTTACGATACGCAGGTTAATTTCAGGATCATCAACAGACTTATAGAATAGCTGCTCAAACCTATATGCAATTTTCTCAGTCGGTATTTCTTCATTCAAAACTTCTGTCAAAAAGTCTTGGATTTCCTCCAAAAGCTCTTCCTCTATTATGTCCTTTTCATCTGGCTCTTGCAATTCTTCAAGATAATACCCCTTGGTGTGTTCCATGTTCCCCCCTTTCTCTCTAGATTTCTGCGTGATTATTTATGCAGGAATGCGTCAGCCCTCCTGCTTCATGCCTGATTTAATGGTAGTACCAGGGCTGTGTAA